>Ga0194126_10003004_pt1 | contig 27034 bp, 22 predicted proteins | sample TA2KigC150mmetaG_FD_148641 | JGI IMG/M metagenome (GOLD analysis project Ga0194126, IMG submission 148641) | Freshwater microbial communities from Lake Tanganyika, Tanzania - TA2015035 Kigoma Deep Cast 150m | ecosystem: Environmental > Aquatic > Freshwater > Lake | place: Tanzania: Lake... | reverse complement strand
ATCCCAGCACCTTGATGTTCAATCCCATGTCCGACTCCTCGCTCGTTGAGGCTGCAACAGACTTCACACGTATTGTACTTGTATTTGTTTCGTTGCAAGGAACCGGAAGGGCGAAACGTTACATTCGGAACCACCGGGGGGTGATGGCTTAGGTAAAACAACCCACTCCGGGGCTCCCCGGGAGTGGGTTGGGTTGTGTTTTTGGCGGAGGGAGGCGTTTACCAGGCGGTGGTAGTCCGGCGTTTCCCGAGCAGGGTGCGCAACCAGATGATGAAGTCGTTGAGCGGGTAGGCGCGGTTGGCTTTGCGCCAGCGGCTTTCGCTTTCGGCGGCCAGCATGCCGATGTTTTCCATGATGCTGGCCGAGACCTCCCGCACACGCTGGCGGTCTTCCTCGTCGCCGCGGAACTGCATCGGCTCGCCGACGGTGACGGTGTAGGGACCGTGCAGGTACCAGTAGCCGACGGTCCGCTTGCCGCTGACGCCCGACACGATGCGGTAACTCCATTCGCGCTTGATGTAGATCCCGACCGGCACGACCGCCGCCCCGGTCGCCAGCGCCAGGCGGGCGGCCCCGGTGCGCGGTTCCCGCATCCCGCCTTCCTGGGGGCTGAAGTCCCCTTCGGGGAAGATGCCCACCGAGCGCCCGGCCAGCAGCAGGCGCCGGGCGTGTTCCATGGCCTGGGCGCCTTCTCCCGGTGTGACGGGCACCTGCTCGATCCTGCGCAGGTAGGGGCCGAGGATGGGGGCCAGGAAGGCGTTGGCCGAGATGAGCACGCTCATCGGCTGTTTCGAGACCAGGTGGATGAGGAAGGGGTCGGTCGCGCTGGGGTGGTTGGCGACGAAGATCTTGGGCCCGGCCGGCAGCGGCTGGCGCCAGACGGCGTCCAGTTTCAGGAGCAGGCTGGCGTAGGCTTTGACCAGGTGGTAACCGATGGCGCGGATCAGGCGATGTTTCAAGAAAACTCTCCGGCGTACTGGGATGGCTTTTGGAAATTTACATCTGTAGAGGGGCGGGAACCCCTCTGTGGAAGGGTGTCATTTGGATGCGATACCGCTACAATGCTGCCGGTTTTCATCCTCCAAATGGATGGGATTGGGTAATAACAGGCCGGGCCGGATAGGCGCCGGCTTGTTATTTTACTGCTTCTTGTACAAATATCTGAACTGGAACTGACAAGAATCAGGCAGTTAGTGCAGTATTTGGTTCGTTTATTTTCGGATGGTCTCCCCTTTGGGAGCAGTTGTGAAAACAGGCCGCGAATTTCACGAAAGGGCATGAATTCTTCCTTTACCTTTCGTGAAAAATTCGTGTAATTAGCGGCTAGAAATTGCGATCTGCTCTCGATAGGGAGACCGCCTATTTTCGCAGTACCCTGTAATCGGGCTGTACTGCCCAGGCCAGCGCCCTGCGCCGGCTTTCCTGCGCCAGCGAACGGATGCTCTGCATGATCGTTTCCGAGACCGAGCGCACCAGCGGCATGTCCGCCGCGCTGCCGTGGAATTTCATCGCCTTTCCGATCGTGATGGCATACGGCCCGCGCAGGTACCAGGCGACGAGATCCGGTTTGCCTTCCAGCGTGGCGCGGATGCGCTTGCAGTGTTTCTCGGACAGATAAATACCCAGCGGCGCCACCGGGACGCCGCTCTTCAACGCCAGGCGCGCCGCGCCGGAGCGAGGGTTGTGAAAGCCGCCATCCGCCGGGCTGATCTCGCCTTCCGGGAAGATGGCCACCGAGCGGCCGGCTTCGAGCGCCTGGCTGGCCTGCGCCAGCGCCTCCTCCCCCCTGCCGGGGATGACCGGGATCTGCTGCATCCGCCGCATGTACGGCCCGAGGAAGGGGATGGAGAAGACTTTGGATGCGATCATTACGCTCATGGGTTGGCGCGAGATCAGTTGGATGAAGATCGGGTCGGTCGTGCTGGGGTGGTTGGCTGCAAACAGCGCCGGCCCATTCGGAAGTTTCTCGTGTGAGAGCACGTCCATCCGCAGCAACAGGCCGGCGTAGGCCTGGATGGCGATGCGACTGGCGCGGTAAAGGATTTCGGAAAGGATGTTCAGGGGTTGCTCCTTGCTGGATGTAGATTAGAACACTGGCATGGGAAAAAGATACCCGTTTGTCCACCCGCCTGCCTATCAATTGGCTAACAGAATCCAGCAGGATTCCCACCGCTGGAAGCCATCCTTCCAGGGATTGGTTATGATGAGGTATATGGGATGGGCGCAGAGAAAACCGCCCTACGCATCCTCCCGGATGGCGGCCGCCTGGCGGAAGTCCTCCGCGGTCAGGTTGAAGATGCGGCCAAAACCTGCCACATAACGTCCCTCCTCCGGGGGGATGCAGAAGAATGAGAAATCCTTCAATAGGAAATTGGCCGAGGCCTGCGGATAGCGTTCCAGGTAACCGGCCTTGATGGCGGCGTAGTCCTCCGCCTGAGGTTGGACTTCCTCGGCGCGGCTGGTGGCCGAGACCCGCCCCAGCAACTGCGGGTCGATCCCGCCTCGCTCGCTTTCGGCGAACCAGCGAGACAAAGGGACTGCCGTTGCGCAGCGTCCCCAGGGAAGCCACCCGCTGCTGGCGGATCAATTGGGCAAGTTGGACGTGGAAATCGATGTTCATGAAAACCTCAGACGGCCAGTTTCCGGATGTGTCCAATGTGGTCGTGTTCGTGCCAGGCGGCGCGGCGCAGCGCCTTGCGCGGGGACCAGAACTCACCGTCCACGCCAAGCACCAGCCGTGAGCCTTCCAGGGTGGGGAGCGTCTTGACGAAATGCTGGCGCACCTTGACCAGGCGTTCCATCGGGTCGCGCGGGACCTTCTCCCTGGGAAAGGACAGGCCGAGACGGTCCAGGTACCACCATTCCGCCCCGCCGATGTGGTTGAGGATGCCGTTGATGCTCCACCGTTCCCCGGGACGTTCCTGTTCCTTCTTCTCGTTCGTCAGCCCGGCGATGACCGCCAAGAGGTCGGCACGCATCCAGGAGAGCAGTTTCAACCCCCTCTCGATGTCGCTGGCGTTCAACGGTTGCCAGTCGTGCTGGAAGAATGATTCGACCGTGTAATCGCCTTTTTCGACCCGTTCGAAGGCCGGGTCGATATCGTAGTCGGTCCAGGCGCTGTCGAGGGCGAATTCGATGGGACCTTCCGGCAGCCAGGCCGGCTCATGGGATTCGATCCAGGCCCTGTAATCGGGGATGGTCTCGGCCAGCGCCAGCAGGGCGGAATCGGCATCCGGGCCGTAGGCGTAGCAGCCGGGATGTTCCAGCCCCCAGGCAATGGAGCGGTAGCCTTCGTTGTTGTTTTCGATCCCCACGCGCAGCATCATGGCAGCCTCCTGGGCGGATAAAACCGAAGATGACGACGGATGAACACCGACACCGGGCCGGGACGGCTGTCGTCATCCCGACCGGGATTCGATAGGGGAGCCGGAGGTTCCGGGCATTCAGCGTTTCTTACGGATCAGCGACCAGGTGGCGCGCCAGGCCAGCATCCCGAGGGCCGCGCTGCCGCCCAGGATGCCGACGAATAAGGGCAGGACCACCGAACCGAGCATGGCGGCGCGCAGGGTCCCGGCGAGGGGCGCGGCCAGCAGCATGGCGAGGCAAGGCCGCCAGAGTTGGCGCGGCTCATCCGCAATCCCATTCCGGAAAAGCCCAAACCAGGGCGCGACCAGGAACCAGCCGGCCAGCAGCGGCAGGAATGTGGTGGACATGCGGGCGAGGTAGGCGGTTTGTAATTCGCCGTGCGAAGCAAAGCCGATAACAGTCAGGATGGCGATTGCCAGGATGTCGCCGCAGACCAGCCAGGGGGGGAACCGGCTCCCGCCGTCCCGTTTATCCATGTCGCTCCATGAATCTCTCCATCCGCTGCAGGGCTTCTTCGATCTTTTCATAAGCCGTGGCGTAGGAGCAGCGTACGAAACCCTCCCCGCCGGCGCCGAAGGCATTGCCGGGCACGACCGCCACGTGTTCCTCTTTCAATAATTTTTCGGCAAAGGTCTCATCGTCCATGCCGGAGGCTTTGATCTGCGGGAAGGCGTAGAACGCGCCGCGCGGCTCGAAGGTGGCCAGGCCGAGTTTGTTCAGCCCGCCGACGATCAGCCTGCGCCGCCGGTCGTACTCGGCCACCATCTCCTGCACGTATTTCTCGCCGTTGGCCAGCGCTTCCAGGGCGGCGTCCTGGGCGGTGGTGGGGGCCGACATGATGGTGTACTGGTGGATGCGCACCAGCCCCTTGATGATATCCGCCGGGCCGCAGGCGTAGCCGATGCGCCAGCCGGTCATGGCGTAGGCCTTCGACAACCCACCGAGGAGGACGGTGCGCTTTTTGATCTCCTCGCCCAGCGCCGGGACGCAGACATGCTCGAAGTCGTAGACCAGCCGTTCGTAGATCTCATCCGAGACGATCAGCAGGTCGTGTTCGATGGCGATCCTTGCCACCTCCATCATGACCTCGCGTTCGGCGACCGCCCCGGTCGGGTTGCTGGGGTAGCCAACGAAGATGGCCTTGGTGCGCGGCGTGATGGCCTTCCGCACCTGCTGCGGGTCCAATTGGAAGTTGTCCTCCATCCGGCTGGGGATCTCGACCGGCACGCCGCCCGCCAGGATCACCTCCGCCTGGTAGGAGACGAAGCACGGGGTGGGGATGATGACCTCATCGCCGGGGTCGAGGATGGCGGTGAAGGTCAGGTAGAGCGCCTCCGACACGCCGACGGTCAGGATGATCTCGCCCGCCGGGTCGTAGGCGACGCCGTACAGTTTCTTCAGGTTGTCGGCCACTGCCTGGCGTACTTCCAATTTACCGGAGTTGGAGGTGTAGTGCGTCTCCCCGGCTTGCAGCGAGCGGATGCCCGCCTCCAGGATGGGCTTGGGCGTGGTGAAATCCGGCTCGCCGATGCCGAGCGAGATGACATCCTTCATTGTCGCCGCGATATCGAAGAACTTGCGGATGCCGGAGGGCTTCAGCCCGGCCACACGTTGCGAGAGGTAGCGCACACTCGAGATTTCCTGCATCTATTGCTCCTGAAAGGGGATGATTTGCCAGAAGTTATCATCTTCACGGAAGACCAGGTCGAAGACTTGCCGTTCTCCGGCCAGCGCCCGGAAACAGCGCGCGCCGGGCGCCCGCCAGGTGGCCAGGATGGCATCCACCTCCAGCCGCCGGCCTTCCCAGACCAGGGCGGTCGGCCTGTCGGCGTAGGTGAAGCCGGATTGGCATTCGACAATATCCATTGTAGGACAATCCTGTAAAAACAAGTAGGACAAGAAATCATCTTGTCCTACAAACGAAAGGCGCTATTCCAAGCGCACCGTACTGTTATCGCCGATGTTGAGGGTCAGCGGCGGGTCCTGGGCGGAGCGGCCCCGCACCGAGGCCTGGCGGCCGATAAAGGAGCCAGTCAGGGCTGCGGCCTCCACCGTCACCCCGGCCTCGAGGATGGACTCGGCGACCTGTGCGTTGCGGATCACGCACCCGGCGCCGATGGATGCATACGGCCCGATGACAGAGGCTGTGATCTCGGCTGTCGGGTGGATGAAGACCGGAGGCGCGATCCGGACGGTCGCGTCCCGCACGACCGGGGTATTCCCCAGCCCGCGTTCCAGCAGGTAATGGTTGGTCTCCAGCGTGGCGGCGATCGTCCCGGTGTCGAGCCAGGCCTCCACGCTGGCGGTGCGCATCTTCAGGCCATGCCCGATCATGATATTGATGGCGTCGGCCAGGAAGTATTCGCCTTTCAGGGATGCGCCGCTTTCTATTTGTTCCCGGATGGCGGCCACAAGGACACGCCCTTCGTGGAGGTAATAACAGCCCACCACCACCCGCGTGTTGTCGAGGGTGGCGGGTTTTTCCACCAGGCGTTTCACCCAGCCCTCCGCGTCCACCTCGGCCACGCCGAAGCGGCGCGGGTCGGGGACGTTTTTTACCCAGGCCACACTTTCGTCTTTCGCCTGGGACAGGAAGGAGAAGTCGGTTTCGATCAACGTATCGGAGAAACACACCAGCGTCGGCCCGGCCAGGCGCTGCCGCGCCAGCCACAGGGCGTCGGACTGGCCTTTCATCACCGGTTGCAGCACATAATGGACTTTTAGACCCGGGTGGTTTTCTTTCATGTAAGGCGGGATCTGCGTCTCGCCCAGGCCGGGGCTGTAGATGATGACGAACTCGGCCTCCTCGAGGCGCGGGACAGTGCGGAAGGAGTCCAGCAGGTGGTCGAGGGCGGTGCGCCCGGCTACGCTCACCAGCGGCTTGGGCTTGGACCAGGTCTGCGGCCTCATGCGGGTGGCCCAGCCGGCAGTCGGGATGATGATCTTGAGGGTTTCGGTCATATCTCAATTAAACCATAAAGCGCGGGATTCCATGCCTACCAGGCGCCGGTCCCGGGCTGCAACCCGCCCTGGAGGTATTCCTCGATCCGCCTCCGGCTGCCGGGGCGGATATCGGCGGGTAGGGCTTCGAGCGGGAAGGATTCGACCCTTTCGATCTCGAAGTCTTTCCCGCCCGGGAGTTCGAAATCGGTGCAGAGGAAGACGACGATGTGGTCGTTCTTGTGTTCGATGAACTGGGTGAAGATGCCGAAGAGCCTGAGTTCACCTGTCTCTGCGCCGGCCTCTTCGCGGCATTCGCGCCGGGCGGCCTGTTCGGGCGTCTCGCCGCGTTTCACGCCTCCGCCGGGCAGGTACCAGCCCTCCTGGTAGATGGGTTTCACCAGCGCCACCCGCCCCTCCTTGATGAGGAGCGTCCGTACGCCAAGCGTGATGGGGCGGGTGATCCGCCATTGCAGGGCGTAGATGCGGTAGAGCAGGCCGAAAAGGCGGCGTTTCACCGGTAGAAGATAAGCCCGATGACGGCGGTGGCGACCACCAGCCAGATGGGGCTGATGCTGGTGGAGGTCAGGAGGGCGAAGACGCCGGCTGCGACCAGCCACTTGTCCCAACCCTGGACCACCGACTGCCCCAGCCCCTGCTTGAGGCCGAAAATTGTGAATGCCATCTGGTAGGCGGTCCACGCCAGCAGGCCGACTACGAAAGGACGGATGCCTGTGATGGCGGCTTTCACATACATGTTGTCTATGAAGGTGAAAAAAACCGTGAGCAGGAGCAGCATCGACAGGGTGGCCGGCACGACCGTGCCGGAGATCGCCATCAACGCGCCCGGCCAGCCGGCCAATTTATAGCCCACAAAACCCGAGGCCTGCGGGGCGGTCGGTCCCGGCATGGCGTTGCTCAAAGCCACGCCGTCGGCGAATTCATCCGGCGTGAGCCAGCCGGCCGCCACCGCCTCGCGCTGCATCAGGCCGAGCGAGGCCGGCCCGCCGCCCCACGAGAACATGGCGACCTTCGCGAAGAGCCAGAAGATCTGCCAGAGAAGTTTCCAGTCCATATCGCCTCCGGAGATTCAACCGCGGAAAGCGCAAAGAACGCGGAGAAAAATAAATAAAGTCTCCGCGCTCTCCGCGTGCTCTGCGGTTAGACTTTGGTTTCCAACTCCCCGACCACCTCTTCCATCAAATCCACCGCTTTCTTGACCGTCGGCACATCGAAGCCAAATTTTGCCCCGGCGGTCTGGAAGAGTTCGGGCAGGGTCACCATGCCGCCCAGCGAGAGCGCCTTGCGGTAATCGGCCACGGCTTTCTTTTGGTCCCGGCGGGCGTTTCCGAAGATCTGCACCGCGCCCAGTTGCGCCAGGCCGTATTCTACATAATAAAAAGGAATCTGGTGGATGTGCAGTTTCCGGTGCCAGCCGGTGTCCCTGACCTGCTCCATGCCGGAGTAGTCCACGCCGGGGATGAAGCGCTCCCAGAGTTCGCCCCATTGGGCGTCGCACTGGCGCGGGTCGGCGCCGGCCTGCGGGTTCTCGTAAACCCACTGCTGGAACGAGTCCACCACGGCCATGAACGGCCAGAACAGGAGCATCCCTTCCAGGTGTTCGATGCGGGCGCGCGCCGCCTCGGTTTCGCTGTAGAAACCGGTCAGGTAGGGCGAAGCCAGCAGTTCCATGCCCATCGAAGCCACCTCGGCGAATTCCATCGGCACAGCCAGTTGCTGGATGTATGGCGCTTCCGCCGTCTCGAAGACATGGAAGGCATGGCCGGATTCGTGCAGGGTGGTCATCACGTCCTCGTGGATGCCGACCGCGTTGACGAAGATGAACGGTTTGCGGATGGAGGTGTAGGAGGTGCAGTAGGCGCCGGGCGCCTTGTTCTTGCGGTTATCGAGGTCGGTCAGGCCTTCGGCCACCATGTTGTCGAAATGTTTGCCCAGCGCTGGGTCCACTTTATGGAAGATGGCCGACGTCTTGGATTTGAGTTCATCTATTGTCGTGAACGGTTTCAACGCCGGAGCGCCGGCCGGCTGGGTGGGACGCGAATACCAGCCGTCCACCAGGTCCCACGGGCGGAGCGAGTCGAGGCCGAGCGCCTGCTGCCGCTTCCGGTAGATGCGGGTTGCGGCCGGGACGACGACCTGCTCGATGGCGCTGGCGAAGGCCTTGCAGTCCTCGTGGCTGTAGTCGAAGCGCAGTTTCTGCTGCCAGGTATACTCACGGTAGGAAGGTTTCCCGGCGTTCTTCGCGATCCGGGCGCGCACTTCCATGAACTTGACCCACAGGTCGTTGATGGCTTCCACGTCGTCGAGTTGCCGTTTGGCTTTGGCGTTCCAGGCCTGTTCGCGTTTGGAGCGGTCGGGCTGCTGGAAGGTCATGGCAAGGCGGGTGAGGGTGACCTCTTCGCCCTCCCACTGCACCGTCTGCGCGCCGTAGATCTTGTCGAATTCGAGGCTGAGTTTCTTTTCTTCCGATAGCAGCGGCAGGTTGGCCTGGCGGAACAGTTCCGCTTCGGCGCGCATGTTGCGGAGCGGGATTTCGAAACCCTCCGGTTCCAGTTTGCTGGCGAGCAGTTTCTCTTTCAACTTCTGCTCGGCGGCCATGGCGTGGGGGAAAATGCCATCGAGGAATTTGTTCATCCGTTCGTCGGCTTCCTTGTCGACGGTGTTGATGGAGGTGGCGACCGAGAGGCGCGAGTACATTTCTTCGAGTTTCTCGCCCAGGCGCGTCCAGTCGGCCAGCCATTCCGTGGCGCCGGCTTCCGTCAACGGGCGGGATTCGAGGTCCTGGTAGTGCGGCTCGATCTCGGTCCAGGTCCAGGCGGTGAGGGCTTCGGGGGTGGAGGGGAGGTTCTTGAGCATGAGCGTCCTTTCAATGGTTGAAGAAAATTCAACACGACGGACACAAAGGATCACGAAGGTGCACGAAGAACATTTATGTTTCCCTTTTAGTTTCTTTGTGCTCCTTTGAGTCCTTCGTGTTTCTCACTTCTTATTGTTCAGAATTTTCAAGTTTGCCAGGCTGGCCGCCACGCGCTTGATGCCCACCGACTCGAAGACCGCGTCCACGGTCTCGTCGCCGCCCTGCAGGCGGGAGTCGAGCACGATGCCCTCGCCCCAGACGGGGTGGGAGATGCGCATCCCGGCCCGGAAGCGGTTCTCCATGACGGGCGCAGGCCGGGACGGGGATGACGCCTGCCAGGTCGGGGTGGAGGAGGGACGCCCGGCGCGGCCCCCGCCCCGGGACTTGCCGCTCACCAGCCCGGCCGGGATGTCATCCAGGAAACGGGAGGGGATGGTTTCCTCGGCGTAGCCGCGCCCGCCGCGCTGGAGCGAGCGCACCAGGTAGAGGCGGTCCTTGGCGCGGGTGATGCCGACGTAGAACAGGCGGCGTTCTTCTTCCATTTCCTCCGGTTCGTCGAAGGAGCGGCTGTGCGGCAGGATGCCGTCATCGAGGCCGACGATGAAGACCGCCCCGAACTCGAGTCCCTTGGCGGCATGCAGAGTGAGCAGGGTCGGGGCGCTCTGGCTTTCGCCGAGGGTGTCCTGGTCGGAGATGAGGGCCACATCCTGGAGGAACTCGGAGATGGTGCGGTTGCCATATTCGAGCGCCAGGCGGCGCAGTTCCAGCACGTTCTCCCAGCGCTCTTCACCCTCGTCCGATCCGTCGTTGATGTAGTCCTGGTAGCCGGTGTCGGCGAGGATGCGGTCGAACAGTTCGGCCACGGTCAACACGCCGGCGGCGGAGACCCAGGCAGAAAGCAGGCCGCCGTAATCGGCCAGCGGCAGGGCGGCGCGCCCGCTGAACTTTTCCCAGGCCGGGGAGTCGGAGCCGCGCCCCAGGTCCATCAGCAGCGCTCCAGGCGAGACCCGCGCGGCGCGGGCGGCGGTATGCAACGCCAGGATGGTCTTGTCGCCGATGCCGCGCGGCGGGACGTTGATGACCCGGTCGAGCGAGATCTCGTCGGCGGGGTTGTGCACCAACCGCAGGCAGGCGATCATATCCTTCACCTCACGCCGTCCGTAGAAGCGCTGCGCCCCCACCAGGCGATACGGCATGCGGGCTTGCAGGAAGGCCTCTTCCAGCAGGCGGGACTGGGCGTTGGTGCGGTACATGACGGCGCACTCGCCCGGTCCCATGCTGCGGCTGGCGACCAGTTGGGCGATGCTGTCCACCACGAAGGAGGCTTCGCCGTAATCATCGAAGGCCTCGAAATAAGACAGTTTCTCGCCGGCGCCGCGTTCGGTGAAGAGTTCCTTGCGACGGCGGTGGTGGGCGCGGTCGATGACGGCCATGGCGGCGTCCAGGATGACCTGCTTCGAGCGGTAGTTCTGCTCCAGCAGGATGACCTGCGCTTCCGGGAAATCCTTTTCGAAGCGCTGGACGTTGCGATAGTCCGCACCGCGCCACCTGTACACACTCTGGTCCTCGTCCCCGACCACGAAGATATTATGATGCACGGAAGCCAGATGGCGCAGCAGCATGTACTGCGCCTGGTTGGTGTCCTGGAACTCATCCACCAGGATGTGGCGGAACTTCTGGGCGTACTTCTCGCGCACCGCCAGGTTCTCCTCCAGCAGGTAGGCCGTCAGCAGCAGCAGGTCGTCGAAATCCACCGCGTTTGACTGGATGAGGGCCTGCTGGTAACGGGCATAGATGCGCTTCACCGCTTCGTCCCGGTAGGTCTGGGTCGGGTAATCCTCCGGGCGGATCAGTTCATTCTTGACGCGCGAAATGGACGCGTGCACCGAGGTCGGGCGGTAGGTCTTGTCGTCCAGGTCGAGTTCGCGGACGACAGCCTTGACCACCCGCACCTGGTCGTCCGTATCGAAGATGACGAAGTTCTCGCCGATCGGCAGCAGCCCGGCCTCGCTGCGCAGGATGCGGGCGCAGGTAGCATGGAAGGTGCCCAGCCACAGACCGCGCATCGCGTCCTCTCCCAGCAGGCCCTTGACGCGGCCTTCCATTTCACGGGCGGCCTTGTTTGTGAAGGTGACGGCCAGCATCTGGTAGGGACGCGCCCCCAGGTGGGCGATCAGGTAAGCCACCCGCTGGGTCAGCACCCGCGTCTTGCCGGACCCGGGGCCGGCCAGCACCAGGACAGGTCCCGCCTCGGCTGTGACGGCCTGGCGTTGCTGCGGGTTGAGTTTGTCGAGGAAATCCATGTGGGTAGGGGCGGCGCATGCGTCGCCCGTGCAAGGATTATTTCAATTCCGAAGTGCAGTTCGGGCAGCGTGTTGCCTTGATGGCGATGGTGGAGAAGCAGCGCGGGCATTCCTTCGTGGCCGGCGCGGCGGGTGTTGCGGCCGGTTTCTTCTGCAGGTTATTGAGCGCCTTGACCATCAGGAAGATCACCAGGGCGATGATGAGGAAGTCGATGATGTTATTGATGAAGAGGCCATAAGCCACGGTGGCGCTGCCGAGGGTGAAGGACAGGCTGCTGAAATCGATCCCGCCGATCAGCAGTCCGATGAGCGGCATGAGGATATCGTTGACGAGCGAGGCGACGATCTTGCCGAAAGCGCCGCCGATGATGACGCCCACCGCCAGGTCCATGACATTGCCGCGCATGATGAAGGCTCTGAATTCTTTCAACATGGTCTTCCTCCTCGAAAATGGGTATGGGTTGCCGGATGTTCCACGAGCGGGGTGATTGTACTTTCAGGGCGCAGGGATGTCAACGCAGCCGCCCCCCCGCCTGTTGTATAATCGCATCCATGAGACCAGTCCCTGCAAGGGAGGAACCCATGAACCGTATGATGCACTCCATAATGGCGCTCGCCGTCCTGGCGTTGCTGCTCTCGGCCTGCGGCGCGGACCTGGAGCCCACCCCGACCCTGCCGGCCGAAGGCACACCGTCCCCTAGCCCGGCCCCGGCCGCGCCCCGCACCCTGTCCATTTGCCTGGGGGCCGAGCCCGACAGCCTGTACCCGTACGGCACGCTTTCCACCCCGGCGCGCGAGGCGCTCTCGGCCGTCTACGACGGGCCGCTGGACCTGGTGGGGTACGGCTACGAACCGGTCATCTTGGAGAAACTGCCCAGCCTGGACGATGATGACGCCATGATCGAGAGCGTGTCCGTCTACGTGGGGGATGCGATCGTGGACGCCGGCGGCAACCCGGCCACGCTACAGGTCGGGACGCGCTTCCGCCCGGCCGGCTGCCGGGAGGACGGCTGCGCGCTTGTATACGACGGCCTGGGCGAAGTGCAGATGGACCAGATGGTGGTCAATTTCCGCCTGCTGCCGGGACTGGCCTGGGCCGATGGCGAACCACTGACGGCTGCCGACTCGGTCTTTTCATATAACCTTGCAGCCAATCCCGAGACTCAGGGTTCCAAGTATCTATTCGATCGCACCCAGTCCTACGAAGCCGTGGATGACCTGTCCGTCCAGTGGTGGGGCAAACCCGGCTACCTCGACCCGACCTTCTTCGCCAACTTCTGGCTGCCCCTGCCGGGACACCTGTGGGGCGAGTTCGCGGTGGAGGAACTGCCGGATACCGATCTGGCCTCCCGTTTCCCACTCGGCTGGGGGCCTTACATCATCGAAGAATGGCTGGCAGGCAATTCCATCCGGCTGGTGAAGAACCCCTACTATCGCCGCGCCGCTGAAGGCCTGCCATATTTCGACCAGCTCACCTTCCGTTTCAGCCCGGACCCGGAACAGGCCATCAGCATGCTGCTGGCAGGCCAGTGCGACCTGCTGGCGCCCAGCGTCCCGCTCGAATCGCAGGTGGGCCTGCTGCTGACAATGGAGGCGAACGGCCTGCTGTTGCTCGAATCGGCCCCTTCGATGGTGATGGAGAATCTCACCTTCGGCATCCAACCGGCATCCTACGACGACGGATTCTCACTGGCGGCCGGGGACCGCCCGGACCTTCTCGGCGACGTACGCACCCGGCGGGCAATTGCCTTGTGCATCGACCGCCAGCGGGTGGTGGACGCGGCGCTGCCCGGCCTGACTTCCGTGCCGGTCTCGCTCGTCCCTTCCGGCCATCCATTGTTCGACCCGCAGGCATCCAGTATCCCTTATGACCCGCAGTCGGGCGCGGCTCTCCTGGATGAGACCGGCTGGAAGGACGCCGACCATGACCCCGCCACCCCGCGCCAGGCGGTCGGCATCCCCCGTGTACCGGACGGGACGCGGCTGACCCTCGAGTACCTGACGACCGATTCCGCCCCGCGCCGCCAGGTGGGCGAACTCCTGGCCGGGTCGCTGGCCGGGTGCGGCATCCAACTCGAACTGCGCTATGTACCGATGGGCGACTTTTACGCCGCAGGGCCGGAGGGTCCCCTCTTTGGCCGGTCGTTCGACCTGGCGCAATCGGCGCTGGGCAGCGCCGGGGTGGAACCGTTGTGCGACTGGTTCCTTTCCAGCGAGATCCCCTCGGCTGGGAACGAATGGTCGGGCATCAACCTGGCCGGTTTCAACAGCCCGTCCTACGACGCCGCCTGCCTGGAGGCAGCCGCCGCCCTGCCCGGCGACGAAACCCGGGCGGAAGCCTACCGCGTCCTGCAGTCCATCCTGGCGGACGAACTGCCGCTGCTGCCGCTTTACTGGCGGGTGCGACTGTCCGCCAGCCGGCCCGATCTCTGCCATTACGACCAAGCCGCGGCGCTGATGGCCGGGCTGGGCGGACTGGAGATGTACGATTACGGTGCGGGTTGCGCCCCGTAAAAAACGCGCCGGAAACCCCCGAGTCCCCCGCTCCAGGCCGCCCGGCGATAAACCCCTCTGGGGATACTTGACTTTTTATACCTCTTGTGTTAATCTTCCTCTAAGCCTCCCAGGCATAAGAGGCAAAATGCCAGGTTTGGAGGCAATTTTTGGCAAAGGAGGTGATTCTCCCAAGGATCCTCATGTTGCTGCTTGCGTATCCCCCTATCCTATTCTTTCAACCTAATTTTGGAGGAGAAAGACAATGTTACGTAATCGCTTAATGATGGTCCTCGGTCTGCTGCTCGTCGCCAGCATGGTTCTGGCCGCCTGCCAGCCCACCGAGCCTGTCACCGAAGAGCCGGTGGTTGAGGAACCCACGACCGAAGAACCGGTCGTCGAGGAACCCGCTGGACCCACCACCACCCGCCATGGCGGCTGGTTGGACATGATCGTCGTCATCGAAGAGCCTTCCGATTCAGCGGCCATCCGCCGCCTGGAAGCCGGCGAGATCGACATCTATGCCTACACCGTTGCCAAGGCTGACCTGCTGGCGCAGGTCGTAGCCTCCGAGAACCTGGCGATGATCCGCTCCTATGGCTCCTACAACGAACTGACCCTTAACCCGGTCGGCCCGACCTTCGAAGCCACTGGCAAACTGAACCCGTTCTCGAACGCCAAGATCCGCGAAGCCGTCAACTGGCTGGTCGACCGCGACTACATCGCCCAGGAAATCACCCAGGGCATGGCGATCCCACGCTACTTCTGCTTCGCCCCCACCTTCGCCGACTACGCCAAGTACGCTGACCTGGCTGCCCAGTGGGAAGCCTATTATGCGTTCGATGAAGCCAAGGCCAAGGCTGTCTTCGATGCCGAAATGGTCGCCATGGGCGCCACCTTCGAAGATGGCAAGTGGATGTTCAACGGCGAGCAGGTCGAGATCATCGGCCTCATCCGCCTCGAAGACGAGCGCCTGCTGATCGGTGGTTACTTCGCCACCCAGTTGGAGAACCTCGGCTTCCTCGTCACCCGCCAGGAAAAGAAATCGGCCGAACTGGCCCCCATCTGGCAGGGCAACCCGAATGACGGCCTGTGGCACTTCTACACCGGCGGCTGGATCACCACCGCTGTGCCGCGCACCGAGGAAGATAACTTCATCGACTTCTACTCCGGCGAAGGCTGGCCTGGCAACCCGCTCTGGGATGCCTATGTCAACAGCGCCGAATTCGATGAAGCCGGCCTGGCCCTCTACAACCGCCAGTACGCCACCCTCGAGGAACGCCGCGAACTGTTCGCGACCCTGATCCCGCTCTCCCTGCAGGAAGCCCAGCGCGTCTGGACCACCAACCGCGCTTCCTTCACCCCCTTCCGCAAGGAAGTCACCGTCGTCGGTGACCTGGCTGGCGCCGTTGCCGGCTCCCGCCTGTGGCCCTACACCATCCGCCGCATCGGCGAAGAGGGCGGCGCCCTCACCCTGGCCATGCCCTCCATTCTGACCAACCCCTGGAACCCCCTGGGCGGTTCGAACTGGATCTACGACCAGGCCCTGACCCGCGCCACCTCCGATGTCGGTGTCATCCCCGACCCGTGGACCGGCCTTGCCCGCCCGCAGCGCATCGAGAGCGCCGAAGTCTATGCCCAGCAGGACCTGCCGATTGGCGTGACCTATGACTGGGTCACCCTGACCAAGGTCGAATCGAACGTCGTCCCGGCTGATGCCTGGATCGACTGGAATGCCGAAACCCAAACCTTCGTCACCGTTGGTGAGAAGTTCCCGGAAGGCCTGACCTCGCTGATCAAGAGCGTGGCCTACTACCCGGCTGACCTGTGGAATGTCACCTGGCACGATGGCAGCCCGATCGACATTGCCGACTTCGTCTTCGGTCTGATCCTGACCTTCGACCGCGGCAATGAACTGAGCGCTTTCTACGATCCCGCCGCCGGCACCACCCTGGGCGTCTTCCAGACGACCTTCAAGGGCTTCAAGATCGCATCCGCTGACCCGCTGGTCATCGAGTACTACACCGACAACTGGCAGCCCGATGCGGAAAACAACGTCACCACCTACTTCCCGAACTATGGCTTCGGCCCCGGCGCCTGGCACAGCCTGTCCATCGGCTTGCTGGCTGAAGCAGCCGGCGAAACCGCCTTCACCCAGGCCAAGTCCAAAACCCTCGAGAAGGACTGGATGTCGTACATCAGCGGCCCGACCGTGGCCATCCTGAAGACCTATTTCGATACGGCCCAGGCTGAGAACTACATCCCGTATGCCGCTACCCTGGGACAGTTCATCACCGCCGACGAAGCCACCGCCCGCTGGGCGAACTACGCCGAGTGGTACCGCGCCCGCGGCCACTTCTGGATCGGCACCGGCCCGTACTACCTGGAACGCGCCTTCCCCGTCGAGGGTATGGTCGTTCTCAAGAACTTCTCGGCCTTTGTTGATCTGGCTGACAAGTGGGCTGGCTACGGCCTCCCGCCGATCCCGGTCATCGACATCACCGCCCCGGCGGATGTCAAGATCGGTTCCGCTGCCGAATTCGAGATCCTGGTTTCGTTCAACGATGAGCCGTATGCCATTGCGGACGTCCTGAATGTCTCCTTCCTGGTCTTCGGCGCCGATGGCGCGCTGGTCTTCACGGGCGTCGCCGAGGCTGTCGAGGATGGTGTTTGGAAAGCCTCCCTGACCGCTGAACAGACCGCAACCCTCACCGCCGGCTCCACCAAGCTGACGGCTGTCGTGGTCTCAGCGCTGGAAAGCATCCCATCCTTCGAGTCGGTCGAGTTCGTGACCTCCGCTCCGTAAGCAAGCGTTTCACGAGTTCTATCGGCCCGATAGGGAGAGTCCTACGGCCCTCCCTATCGGGCCAAATCCTTAATAAAGTGCAAGAGAGGCGCCATGACAGAGACAGATGCCGCAATGGTTGAGCCATCTGAAAAGGTGAAAATCTCGACCAAGTCCACCGGGAGCGCGGTGGCCCGCGTTCTCAAGTACAGCGCGGTCAAACTGGCCCTGCTGTTCCTGACAGTTGTGGTCGGTGTGTATTTGACCGTCCTGATCGCCAACATGGGCGGGTACGTCGACCGTATCCGCCGGGCGCAGATCCGCGAAGGGGTGGCGTTGAGCATGCGCGGCGACCGCCAGTTCACGCTCCTGCCCGAAGAGGAACGCGAGGCGGTCATGAACGAGATGATCGCCATCGAAGAGGAACGCCTGGGGCTCAACGACCCGTTCATCATCCGCAGTTTTCGCTACCTGGGCCATGCCCTGACCCTCGACCTGGGCTTTGCCGAGCAGATGACCAGCGACAGCGGCTCGAAACAGGTGCGCCTGATCATCCTGGAGCGACTCCCGTCCACCCTGGTGCTCTTCGGTACGACCAACCTGTTCCTGTTCATCCTGGCGATCACCATTGCGCTCTATCTCTCCCGCCGCTACGGTAGTTTCTTCGACCGGGTGGTGGTGGCCCTGGCGCCGACCTCGGCCGCCCCGGGCTGGTTCTACGGCATCTTCCTGATCCTGATCTTTGCCGCCGCCTTGAAGGTGCTGCCCTTCGGCGGCATGGTGGATGCCCCTCCGCCTGAATCGAAAGTGGGATATGCCCTGAGCCTGCTCGAGCATATGATCCTGCCAGTGACAGCCATTATCATGAGCAGTATTTTCTCCAGCGCTTTCTCCTGGCGCACCTTCTTCCTGATCTATTCCAGCGAAGATTACGTCGAGATGGCCAAGGCCAAGGGTCTGACTTCGCAGGCGATCGAGCGCCGTTATGTCCTGCGCCCGACCCTGCCTCCCATCATCACTTCCTTCGCCTTCCTGCTGATCGGCCTGTGGGGCGGCGCGCCGATCTTCGAGACAGTCTTCAACTGGCCGGGCCTCGGACGCGCCACCTTCCAGGCCATCGGTTTCTACGATACCCCGGTCATCGTGGGCACCACCATCATCTTCTCCTACCTGCTGGCAATCACCGTCTTCCTGCTGGAGTTCATCTACGCTCTGGTCGACCCGCGGGTGAAAATTGGCGACGGAGAGAGTAAAGCATGAACACACTGAAAAGATCCTTCAAGGAACTCCTGCAATATCCATCCGCAATTGCCGGTCTGGTGATCATCTTCATACTGGTGGCTGTGGCGGCCTATGCCCTGATCAGCATCCCCTACCAGGAGGCCATTACGCTCTGGCGGGCCGGCGTGGGTGTCTGGGACGAGAACCCGCGCACCGCCGCCCCGGCCTGGATCAACTTCTTCCGCGCCAACGACCTGCCCGAGACCGTCGTTTTGAGCACGACCGAAGGGACGGCGCTCGCAACGGTGGAGGAAACCTCCGGGATGACCAAGCACACCATCCTGTTCAACATCGACTATCCCTACGACGGTTTCCCGCAGGAACTGGTGTTGTATTTCTCTTCCACCTTCGTCGAGAAACAACCGCACATCGGCATGACCTGGATCACCCCGGATGGCCGCGAGATCAATATGGGCAGCCTCGCCATCGGCGCGAGCGAATCCTACTACGCCTCGCAGGATGCGCGCTTGCAGCGAAAATTGGGCATGGTCCCCCAGCAGGGACTTTTCGCCAACCCGGAACTGGATACCCCGGTTGCGGTCGAAGGCGCCTATCAACTGAAGGTCGAAGCCTTCACCTTCGAGCCGGACTCGACCGTCGACATCAAGATGGTGCTCTTCGGCCAGGTGCACGGCATTGCGGGCACGGACCACCAGCGCCGCGACCTGATGATCGCCCTGCTGTGGGGCACCCCGATCATGCTGGCTTTCGGGCTGCTGGCCGCCCTCGGCACCACCCTGACAACCATGATCATCGCCGCCATCGGCACCTGGTACGGGGGCTGGGTGGACGGCATCATCCAGCGCATCACCGAAGTCAACCTGGTGCTGCCGTTCCTCTCGATCCTGATCATGATCGGCACCTTCTATTCGACCAACATCTGGTTGATGCTCGGCATGACGATCCTGTTGAGCATCTTCGGCGCTGCCATCAAGAACTATCGTTCCATCTTCCTCCAGGTCAAGGAATCGCCCTATGTCGAAGCGGCGCGTGCCTACGGCGCCAATGACTGGCGCATCATCATCCGTTACCTGGTGCCGCGCATCATCCCCCTCATCATCCCGGCCCTGGTGACCCTGATCCCGTCCTACGTCTTCCTGGAAGCCTCCCTGGCTGTGCTGGGATTGGGCGACCCCACCCTGCCGACCTGGGGCAAGATCATCAACGACGCCCAGGCCAACGGCGCCCTGTTCAATGGTTACTACTACTGGGTTCTCGAACCGGCCGTCCTGTTGATGATCACCGGCCTGGCCTTCTCACTGGTAGGTTTTGCCCTGAACCGCATCTTCAACCCAAGATTGAGGAGTCTGTAATGGCAACGACCGAAAAAACCCTGTTGCGCTGCAACGATCTTTACCTCCACTTCCAGACCGGCAAAGGCGCGGTTCGGGCGGTGGACGGGGTGGATTTCGAACTGGGTTACAACGAGGCGGTCGTTGTCCTCGGCGAGTCCGGCTGCGGGAAGACAACCCTGGCAAAGGCCATCCTTCGCCTTCTGCCCCGCAATGTTTCGAAGTACAGCGGCAAGGTGGCGCTCGACGGGACGGACATCATGGCCCTGGGAGACGAGGAGTTCCGGCGCGATGTGCGCTGGGCGATGATGTCGCTCGTCCCGCAGGCGGCCATGAACTCCCTCAACCCGGTGCTCAAAGTTGGCGACCAGGTGGCCGAGCCGCTGGTCGTCCATCACGGTGTAAAGAAGGAAGAGGCGCTCCAACAGGCGCGCAAGATGTTCCAGCATGTGGGTGTGCCGGATGCATTCTTGAGCCGTTACGCTTTCGAATTGAGCGGCGGGATGCGCCAGCGGGTGGCGATCGCCATGGCGCTCGTTACCGCCCCCAGCCTGATCATCCTCGATGAGCCGACCTCCGCCCTCGATGTGCTGACCCAGGCCAACATCTTCAATGTGCTCAAACGCATCAAGCAGAACCTCGAGACCAGTTACATCCTGATCACGCACGACATCGCCACCTCCAGCGAACTGGCCGACAAGGTTGCCGTCATGTATGCCGGCCAGATCGTCGAGATGTGCGATTCGGCCCGTTTCTTCTCCAACCCGCTCCACCCCTACTCGAAGAAACTGATGGCCAGTGTCCCCCGCCTGCGTGGGGATACCGAACTGGAATTCATCACCGGGCAGCCGCCCAGCCTGTACGATCTGCCGCCTTCCTGCCGTTTTGCGCCGCGTTGTCCTTACCGGTTCGAAAAATGCGAGCAAGATCCGCCGATGATTTCGAAAGAGGGACGCCAGGTTAAGTGCTGGCTCCATACTTAACCGAGGAGCATAGGAATGTCACCGAAAAAATCGACAAAGAACATAAAAGAGAGCGTCCCGGCGGCCGTCGAAGCGATTAAGGACAACGACATCCTGCTGCGGATCAAGAACCTGCGAGTCTGGTTCGAACTGCGGCGTTTCGGTTTTGGTGTTGCCGGTCATGTCCGCGCCGTGGATGGCGTCGAATTCGACCTGGGACACAGTGAAGCCATCGCCGTCGTAGGCGAGAGCGGTTGCGGAAAGTCCAGCCTGATGAAGACCATCCTCGGCCTGTACGAGCCGACCGAAGGCGAGGTGGTGTTCGAAGGCGCCAATGTCAGCCAGATGGGCGCCAAGGGCCTGCGCTGGTACCGCGCCAATGTCGGTTACGTGCAGCAGGATCCATTCGGGGCGCTGGCGCCTTTCATGAGCGTCCAACGCATCCTGGAGGAGCCGCTGATCGTCAACGGCGTCCGCGACCCGGCGGAACGCGAACAACGCATCCGCAAGGTGCTCGAGGAAGTCAAGATGTTCCCGGTCGAGGATTTCCTCGGCAAGTTCCCGCACATGCTCTCCGGCGGGCAGCAGCAGCGGGTGGTCATCGCCCGCGCCATGATCATGGAACCGAAGTTGATCGTGGCGGACGAGCCGGTCTCGATGCTGGACGCCTCGGTGCGGGTCGAGATCCTGAAACTTTTGCGCAACCTGCAGGAGAAACATCACCTGGCGGTGATCTACATCACCCACGACCTGGCGACCGTGCGCTACTTCTCGGAGCGGATCTTCGTGATGTACGCCGGGAAACTGGTCGAAAAGGCCAGCGTGAAGGAGTTGCTCTATAACCCGAAACACCCCTATACGCTGGCGCTGTTGACCGGCACCTCCGAGCCGGACGCGGCCAACGCCAAGACCTTCAAGGAGATCCCGCCCGGCGAACCGCCGAGTCTGGTCACACCGCCTCCGGGCTGCCGCTTCCACCCGCGCTGTTCGCACAAGATCGACGGCGTCTGCGATGTGAAGGAGCCGCCTGATTTCCCGGTGGCCGACCATCACCAGGTGGCCTGCTGGTTGTTCGAACCGAAATGAGAGACTGGGATCCGCGCGCCATCATGGCGCTGGGTTTCGTGCTGGTCCTGCTCGGGGCGGTCCTCCCGTTCCTGATCGTGATGCAGGCGATCGAGTCCACCATTTTCCTGAATTTCTTTGCGTACACGGCTTCATTCACCGGGCTGATGCTGGGCGTGGTTGGGGCGGCTTTTTACGTGAAGAATACCAAGAACAAGGACAAGTAACGCACCTGCTGGATGGCAGTAAAAAAGTACCCACGCTGTGGGTATTTTTTTTCCAGGCATGGAGCGTCGCGCCGGTGGGGATCCTGCTCCGCGAGGTTGTCTATAGTTGGAGGATTCATTACAATAGGTTACTGTGAAAACCTCCATTCCCTGCCGCGGCCCGGCCTCGGAAAGGATACCCGCCGGGCATTGCAGCGAGCGGGCTGAGAATGCAGCCAAAACCGCGGAACCGGAGAATGCATGACAGACATTACCCAGTTCGATGAAGCCCGCGAACAAACACCCGCCACCGGACGGTCCGGGACTGTGTTGCGGGTGGCGAAATTTGCCCTCCTGAAAATCCTGTCCCTGCTACTGGCCCTGGCAATCGGGTTGTACCTTGCCATCCTGGTGGCGAACCTGGGCGGGTTCATCGACAATATCTACAAGGGGATCGTCCTCGATTCGATGCGCGGCATCGCCCTGAGCGGGGAATTCAAGGATATACCCGCCGAGCAGCGCGAGGCAGCCCTGGCGGGGATCCAATGGCAAATGGAGGACGGTTACGGCCTGCACGAACCGTTCCTCCTTCGGACCCTGGTCCTCTTCTCGCACAGCATCGTCTTCGACCTGGGCGAGGCGCGTTACGCCTACGATTTCGTAACGCAAAAGGAGGTCAAGACTCTCGTCGCCGAAACGCTCCCGTATACGCTGCTCCTGACCGGCAGCGCCAACGTCCTGGTTTTCGTGACCAGTGTCCTCCTGGCGCTTGGGATCTCCAGGAAATATGGCGGCTTCCTGGACCGGCTGGTGATCGCTCTCTCGCCCCTCTCGTCCGCCCCGAGCTGGATCATCGGCATCGTCCTGATCATCGTCTTTGCCGCCGGGTTGCACATCCTGCCCTTCCCTCGCCAGGTGGACATCTTACAGGCCTCCAACTGGGTGGCGTATGTGCCCTACCTGCTGGAGTACATGGCGCTGCCGTTCGCGGCCATCTTCCTGGGGGCTTTCTTCCAGAGCGTCTACGCCTGGCGGACATATTTCTTGATCTACTCGGACGAGGAATACGTCGAAATGGCCAAGGCCAAGGGCCTGCCATCCCACCGGATCGAGCGTATCCACATCCTGAAGCCGGCCCTGCCGTACCTGGTCGCCAGTTTTGCCCTGACGATGATCGGACTCTGGCAGGGCTCGATCGCCCTGGAGACGCTCTTCTACTGGCAGGGGATCGGTTCCCTTTTTGTGCAGGCTACCAGGCGCTTCGATGTCCAGTTGATCGTAGGGATCATGGTCGTCTTTGCCTACTTGCTGGCGCTGACGGCGCTGCTGCTCGATGTGATCTATGCCATGCTCGATCCGCGGGTGCGGGTGGAGGGACAGGGCTTCGGCCTGCGCACCCGGCGGAAGAAACGGGGACAGGCCGGGGTCCCGGGGCGGGACCGCCCCGGGTCCGGTCCCAGGAAAACCCGGGCCGCTCAACTATCCCCGGCCGAGCGAAACGCCTTGCGCAAGGAGCGGCGGGTCTTCCACCGCATGTTCACCAGCGTCAAGCCCATCCTGCAGGAGATTGCCCGATATCCATCGGCCATCGCCGGGGTGGTGATCATAATCATCCTGGCCGGCGTATCGATCTATACTGTGTTCGCTATCCCGTATGATGAAGCAATTGCCGCCTGGCGCCGCGAGGAGAAGGAGTTCATCGAGAACCCGCGCATCGTTCCGCCCGAATGGGTCAACCTGTTCCGCCGCGACGACCTGCCGGCCACGCTGGTGATGGACAGCGAGGCCGGGGACGGCGCCCGGTCGGTCGAGACGATCTCGTCGGACATGACCAGGATCACGACCACATTTTCTTTCGAGTATGACTACAAGGCATTCCCCCGGGACCTGGCGCTCTTCTTCGAACCCGTCTATGTCGAGAAACTGCCGCTGGTCACCGCCACCTGGACCCGGCCCGATGGCCGGTCGATCGCCATCTTCCAGCAATCCTTCACCCACTCGGACAATTCGTACTACCTGTCGCAGGATAAGAGCCTGGCGCGAAAACTAGGCGATGAACCGCTGGAGGATGGACTGTTCGACGATGGGGACCTGGATGACCTTTCCCCCATCCCCGGCGTCTATGAACTCCGGCTCGACTGTTACGTCTTCGAACCGGGTTCGACCGTCGAAGCCGAGATGGCGCTCTATGGCCGGGTGCACGGCCTGGCCGGGACCGATCACCAGCGCCGCGACCTGACCGTCGCCCTGCTGTGGGGGATGCCGGTGGCGCTGGCTTTCGGGGCGCTGGGGGCGGCGCTTACCAGCCTGCTCTCGATGTTGATCGCCGCCGTTGGCGCCTGGTACGGAGGCTGGGTGGACAACCTGGTGCAGCGGGTCACAGATATCAACATGATCCTGCCCACGCTCCCGGTGGTGATCATGGTCTCCATCCTCTATACCCGCAGCATCTGGGCCATCCTGGGAGTTGTGGCGCTCCTGAACATCTTCGGCAGTTCGGTCAAGAACTTCCGGGCAGCCTTTCTCCAGATGCGGGAGGCGCCCTATGTCGAGGCGGCGCGCTCCTACGGGGTCGGCAACTGGCGCATCATCACCCGCTACCTGGCGCCGCGCATCCTGCCGGCGCTGATCCCGCAATTGGTGATCATGGTGCCGGGTTACGTGTTCTACGAGGCGACCCTCGCCTACCTGGGGTTGAGCGACCCGGCGTTGCCCACCTGGGGCAAGGTCATCTACGACGCGTTGACCATCGGCGCCTACCAGGGGAACTACTACTGGCTCCTCGAGCCTGTCGGCCTGCTCCTGCTCGCCGGCCTGGCCTTTGCCATGCTCGGTTTTGCCCTCGACCGCATCTTCAACCCGCGCCTGAGGATGGAATAGCCGGCGGGAGCGCCCCGCTCCGCGGGCAGGCTGGAACAAGACATATCTGTTAGAATAGCGCCATCTATGGAACCACACCGCATCCTGATCGTCGAAGACCAGCGCGAAGTCAGCCGGCTGCTGCGAACCAGCCTGGAGACGCTCGACCACAAACTGGAGGTGGTCGAGTGTCCATCCGGGGAGGAGGCGATCCTGGATGCCTCCCGGCGCCGGGTGGATGTCCTCGTTTCCGATTACCGCCTGCCCGGCATCTCCGGGATCGAGTTGATGCAGAAGGTGCGCCATTTCCACCCGGCGACGAAGGTCATCCTCATCACCGGGTTGACCGACCCAAAAGTGCGCAAGGAAGTGGGAAATGCCGGCGCCGATTCGTTCTTCATCAAGCCGGTGCCGATCGCCGATTTCCTGGATGCAGTGGAAAGGCATCTCGGCCTGGTGGAGTCCCTGCTTCCGGCCGAGCCGATTTCCACCAACGAGGAGACGGTCCATCCCGGAATCCCGGACCTGTTGAGCGGCTTGCGCCAGGAACTGGGTGCCAAGGCGGTGTTGTTGCTAAACGACCGCGGCCGCATCCTGGCCCGCGCCGGCGCCCTGCCCGATGCCAGCGCCGAGGTATCATTGACCGCGGCCTTGATGGCGATCTTCAGCGCCGGGCAGAAGGTATCCAGCCTCGCCGGCCGGAATGAAAACTCCGGCTGGCATATCTTCGATGCCGGCGACTTCCATCTCGTCTTCGCCCCGCTCGGCGCAACCCACGCCCTTTTGGCGGCTGGAAAGGACCTGGCCGGGGAAGGCCGCCTGCTCCAGACGATTGAGGTCTTCTCATCCTCCTGCCGGACGATCCGGGAAACGCTGGCCTCCCTGGACGTGGAGAGAGCGGCCCCGCCGAATAAGGGCAAGCCAGGCGCCCTGCCCGCAACGCCCGAACCTGAGGCTGAAGAGGGCGAGGACCTCGAACCGCTCTTCAAACAGGCCAGGAAAAAACTCAAACCCGAGGAAGTGGATGCCTACTGGCAGGACGCTGCCGGGATACCACGCGCCGCCCCGGCCAAGCCGGATGCCATATCCTATGAGCAGGCGCGCCGGTTGGGGCTTGCCCCGGAGGACGAAAACGGCTGAACTTGTCTGCCGTCCGCCCCTGTGATACAATCTCGCCCGCATCCCGTGCTGGAACCGGGATTACCACTGGGGCGTGGTGCAATGGCAGCACATCAGCCTTTGGAGCTGAGTATCTTGGTTCGAATCCAGGCGCCCCAGCCAGTCCTTCCCCCGCAGCGGGGTTGTCGCCAACCACCAGTACGGGCTTCGCGAACGGCGGAAGCCCGTTGATTGCTTAATAACCATGCTTTCGAATAATCGATGGTCTCCCCTTTGGGAGCAGTTGCATGAACAGGCCACGAATTTCACAAAGGGCACGAATTCTTCCTTTACCTTTTGTGAAAAATTCGTGTAATATGTGGCAAGAAATTTCGATCTGCTCTCGATAGGGAGACTACTGAATAATCGCTCCAGGAGTCAAAAATTATGAAAGTGACAACAATCCTGCTCGCAGCCGGACAGGGGACGCGCATGAAATCCAGCCTGCCGAAGGTACTGCACCCGGTGGCGGGGCAACCGATGGTCTTCCACGCCCTGAAGGCCGCGGCCGGGGTCTCGGGTGAGAAACCGGCGCTGGTTGTGGGTCATGGGGCGGAGGCCGTCCGGGAGCGGGTGGGCGACCAGGCGAGGTATATCTTGCAGGAACGACAACTGGGCACCGGTCATGCCGTGATGCAGGCCGAAACCCTGCTCGCGGGTAAAACGGACCTGCTGGTCGTCGCCTATGCCGACATGCCGCTGCTGCGCGGCGAGACGCTGCGGCGGCTGGTGGAAACCCAGCAGGCGAACCCCGGTCCGCTCTCCCTGCTGACGGTTATCGCCGGTGACCCGCGCGGTTTTGGGCGCATCCTGCGCCGTCCGGACGGGACGGTGGCGGCCATCATCGAGGAGGCGCAGGCGACAGCCGAACAGCGGGCCATCAGCGAGTTGAATGTGGGCGCCTACTGTTTCTCCGCCGCCTGGTTGTGGGAGGCGCTCTCCCGGCTCGCAGTCTCGCCGAAGGGTGAATACTACCTGACGGATACGGTCGCCCTGGCGGTGGCAGCCGGGCTGCCGGTGCAGGCCATCCTCCTGGATGACGCGCTGGAAGCGATCGGGGTCAACACCCGCATCCACCTGGCGGAGGCCGACCAGGCGATGCGGGCGCGCATCAACCAGTCCCACATGCTGGCGGGCGTCACCCTGGTCGACCCGCGCGCCGCCTATATCGACGCCGGCGTGACGATCGGGCCGGATACCGTCATCTGGCCGAACACCTACCTGCATGGCGGGACCGCCATCGGCCGCGGCTGCGAACTGGGACCCGACACCCTGGTGCGCGATTCGAAGGTCGGTGACAACTGCCGGGTGCTCAAATCCGTGCTGGAAGGCGCCTGGGTCGAGGAGCGGGTAGAGATCGGACCGTTCGCCCGCCTGCGCAAGGGCGCACATCTCTGCGCCGGAGTCCATATGGGCAATTTCGGCGAGGTGAAGGAGTCCACCCTC
>Ga0194126_10003002_pt1 | contig 27041 bp, 25 predicted proteins | sample TA2KigC150mmetaG_FD_148641 | JGI IMG/M metagenome (GOLD analysis project Ga0194126, IMG submission 148641) | Freshwater microbial communities from Lake Tanganyika, Tanzania - TA2015035 Kigoma Deep Cast 150m | ecosystem: Environmental > Aquatic > Freshwater > Lake | place: Tanzania: Lake... | reverse complement strand
TTCCTTCTATGAGGGTCCTCCGCGTGTCAAGCCTCCGGCGGCGGGGTTGTCGTTTACATCGTTTTGCTTGTCTGCATTCCTGCAAGCGCCCTTCGCGTTGGTTGGCCCGGTTCGGTTGTAAGTGCGAGCGCGAATCGCTCGTCACCACCTTCTATCCGTGTCGGCGCGGTTGGCCGAGCACCCGATGCTGCATGCGCGCAAAGCGCGCCAGACGAACCGGTTTCGGACGAGGCACCCCCTCTATCAGGACGGCCGTGCGCAGGGCACAGCCCAGGAAATTCACGGGTGCTTCGACCAACCTGCAACGCTGCGAGCTCCTTTGGTTGACTGGTTGGAGTGCTCAGATCTCGGAGGCGATGAGCCGCGCGCCCTGAGGCATCACGCCCTCCTCGAGGTAACGCCACAGCGCGATCAGCAGTTTCCTTGCCAGTGCCACGATGCCGATGCGGCGCATGCGCAGGCCCCCGGCGCCAAAGCGCCGGTGATACCAATGGCTGAGCGCGCTCGTCGGCTGGAAGCGCAACCACAGCCAGGCGATCTCGACGATCATGGCTCTGACCCGGCGGTTGCCCGCCTTGCTGATGCCCCGGTCGCGCGCACTGTCACCGCTCGCGTAGGGCGTGCCCGCCAGGCCGGCGAGGGCGGCCACTTCACGCCGATTGCGGAAGGCTCGCCAACCGAAGAACTCCTTCACCAGGAGCCAGGCGCTCGCCGGGCCAATCGCGCCCAGCCGCATCAGGTGAACGGCCCTGCGCTCGGCTTCGGAGCGCGGGTTGTGCAGCCGCTCGCGGCGCGTGGCCTCCAACTGCTCGATCTGGCGCTCAACGAGGACCAGGCGCTCCCGCTCGCGCTCAAGCTCGGCCTTCAACTCCGCGGGCAAGTGCCTGCTGTCCCAGAGCGTGAGGTTCCCCAGCCGCAGCGCCAGCGCGCGCCTGATGGTGAGCCGCACGCCCTGCGTGACCAGCAAGGCTTGAATTCGGCAGCGGTGCGCAAGTCGCTCGCGCTTCAGGCGCTCGAGCTCCCGGTGCAGCCGCCGGGCGTCTTCCTCTTCGATGCTCGGCACCCGAACCACGCTCCAGCCGCCACGCTCGCCCGCGTGATGGCGCATCAGCTTGGCGAGCAGCCGATCGCCGTCCAGCCGATCGGTCTTCACGTGCTTGAGCCGCCGGCTCACTTCGATGCTGGCGGGGTCCACGACCTGGTTCGCGATCCCCACACTCACCAGGTGCCGATGCAGCCAGAAGCCATCCCGGCCCGCCTCGTAGCAGCTCAGCACCCGGGCCGAGGCCGGCAGCCTGAAGCGCTCCTTCGCCTTGGCCACTGCGCCGGCGAGTGCCGCCAGGTCCGCCGCCGGCACCGACACCTGCCGGCACTTGGCGCCGTCGCCGAACGCCAGCCTCCAGCTCTTGTTGCTCAACTCCAGCGCCATGTACAACACCGGCGCCGTTGCGTTACCTTCCAATCCTTGGGTCGCGGGGTTCATCTCCTGGTTTCCTTTCTTTGGTTGAGAAAGCCACCAGAGGTTAATCCCCGCGGCCCTACATAGGATCTATCCCTTTTCTCAAATTGGTACTGAGTTGTTGCTGTGGCCCCCAATTCATGACCCGACCAACGCCAAGGGATGACGGGTGAGTTTCAGTGTATCAATCAGGGCAGCTTGATGCCAAGTTTGTTGACGAGCTCGGTTTCTCGAGCTAGCGCGGCTTGGTAGTACGTGGCGAACGCTTCCGGCGTTTCCGCAGGCAATGATTCTGAACCACTACTGGCGAGGAAAGTTTTGAACTCAGGTTCCTCCGCAATCCGCGCCAGCACTCCACGCATGGTGACCGCGAGAGAGGGCGGAAAGCGCGAGGGAGCGTACACACCGCCCCAGCTCACCAGGCTGAAACCTTGATATCCCGATTCAGCAATCGTCGGAACGTCGGGTAGCAGAGGGGAGCGATTCGATCCGCTTACCGCCAGCGCGCGCAAGCGCCCGGAACGTACCTGTGGCACCACGGCAGCCATCAGTCCCGAAACAAAATCGAGCTGATTGGCTGCGACGGCGTTGACAGCCTCAATCGCACCCTTGTACGGTATAAAAACAACGTCCAGCCCAGGCACACGCAGGCGCAAGGTTTCAAAAGTCATGTGTCCGGGCGAGCCGATACCACCAGACCCATAGTTCAGTTTGCCGGGTTGCGTCTGGATGGCCTTGACAAGGTCTGCGAGCACCCTATAGGTGGAGCTTACATTGACGGCGATGACGAACTGCGAGGCCGTATAGCGGCTCAAGAGCGGAAGAAAATCTCGAGGCAGGTTAAGCTTCCCGCCCATCGCCTCCAAAGTTAAGTGGCCGGCATGGAGATAGCCAATGCTGGAGCCATCCGGTGCGGCGGTGGCCAAGGCTTGGGCGCCAACTAAGCCGGCTGCACCCGGCCGGTTTTCAACCACCACGTTCACACCTAGGAGCGCGGCGATGCGATCGCCAATTCGGCGGCACAATAGGTCTACGCCACCGCCTGGCGGTACCGGCGCCATAAATTTGATGGTACCCACGGGCCAAGAAGTCGTTTGGGCACGCATCGAAGCGGGCAAGGCGAGCGTGGTTCCCGCAGCAACTGCAGCGCGCAATAGGGTGCGCTTGGTTTGTGAAGTCATTTCCGATTTATCTTGTGTTATCTGTCAAATTTTAGCTATCAGCCCTTGGCAAAAGCAGAATCAGGAGCGAAGCCACGCGAATCCACAACCAGATCAAGTATCCTACCACTGTAGTTAAAAGCGCCGCGCCGCTCAAACAGTTCCCACTCCACCGGGCCGCGCCGATCGATACCGATGTCCAAGCCTTCGTGAAAACCGCCCATCAAGGTAGGAGACAAGGGCTTCCAGTTGCTGGCCGCCTCACCGTCGAGCAGAAAGCGCCCGCGCCCAGTGCGATTGCCGAGTGCTTCAAACTCCAGCGCCACCGCATGGGTGCCTGGCGGCATCGGCACCGGATCCAGATGGACGTATTCGCCAAAGCCGTTATAGAACAGACGCAGGAGGCCGCCTTCGATGTACATCACCATACCGCCAGAAACATCACCGATTGCATACAGCACGCCTTCGTCTCCCGCTCCGTGTTTCAAGTTGACGGTGAGCGTATAGTTACGATCAGCGATAAGCGGCGTGATGGTGGCGCGATGTACGGTTTGCGTGCTTGACAGGAAGCGCCGGCGGCTTGCCGCGGGTGGCTGCAAATGGGGCGGTATCTCCTGGAATTTCTGGATCGGCAGTCGGTTGTCGAGCGGATAAACCATGTTGGCCCAGGCCTCGCGATCAAACGCTTCCACCAGTTCCTTGAGCTTGTCTGGAAACTGTGCAGCCAGGTTCACGCACTCGGAAAAATCGCTGTCATGCCGGTGCAGTGTCCAATTGTCGAAATCGATCTTCTCACCCATCTTCTGGATCGATACGGCAATCCAGCCGTCACGGTAGTAGCCGCGGTTCGACCAGCATTCGTAGTACTGCTCGGTGCGCGCTGAAGCGGCGTCGGCAGTGCGCAGCACCGCCGCCTGACTCTTGCCATGGATCGGTGCTGCTGGCTTGCAATGCGAATCCCTCGGCACATCCACCCCAGCTAAATCCAGCAGGGTTGGCATCACGTCAGTCACGTGGGCGAACTGAGTACGGACCTGGCCATGGTCGCCAATCTTTGCCGGCCACGAAACGATGCATGCCACCCGCCTACCGCCGGCACCGGTTTGCGTTTTGTACGAAGGAAAAGGCGTATTGCTTACCTGCGCCCAGCCGGCCGGATAGAGCGGGTTAACGCGCCCGCTGCCGATCCAGTCGGCGCGAGTGAGTGAATGCTCAACCGGATAAGGAGGTAGACTGGAAAAGCGGCGATTGAAGTGAATCGCGCCGGCCGGGCCACCGGAATGGGTACCGCCGTTGTCAGAGGAAATCACAAAAATGGTGTTGTCCAATTCGCCAAGGTCGTTGAGTGCAGTGACCAGCTTGCCGACGTTCTGGTCGACGCAGTCGAGCATCGCGGCATAAGTTTCCATGTGGCGCTCGAACAGGGCGCGCTGGTCAGTCGGTACCTTGTTCCAAGCGGGGATGTTGCTATCGCGCGGGGCTAATTGGGTGCCGGGTGGTACCAAACTAAGCTTGATCTGCTTGTCCAGTCGGCGCTGGCGTATCACATCCCAGCCCTCCGAATAGCGGCTCCGATACTTAGCAAGATCCGATTTCTTCGCCTGCAGCGGGCCGTGCATCGCGTTTGGGGCAATGTAGAGAAAGAACGGCCGTTGTGGCTGGTCGTGGCGGATCTCCCTGACGAAGCGCACCCCCTGATCGAACCAGTCATCGGTGGCGTAATAGCCCGCTGGATACGAGTCCATCGGTACCACCATGTTGTTGTGCATCAGGCGCGCGGGGAAAAAGTAGCTGGTTTCTCCCTCGAGAAAGCCGTAGAACCGCTCGAAGCCGCGCGCGGTGGGCCAGGAATCGCTCGGTGCCGCGCCGTTGGGCGAGTTATGCCACTTGCCGATGCCCACCGTGGCATAGCCGCCGGCGCACAGCGCTTCCGGCAGGGTAGCTGCATCGAGCGGGATCTCGCCCGAATAGCCAGGAAAGCCAGGGTTGTTATTGGCCAGCCAGCCGGTGGCAACGGCATGCGCATTGCGACCCGTCAGCAGTGCCGCCCGCGAGGGGGAACAGATCGGGTGGGTAGTGTAGTGGTTAAAGCGCAGGCCGCGTCCAGCGATGGCATCGATATGCGGCGTCTCGATTTCTGAGCCGTAGCAGCCCAGGTCCGAGTAGCCCATATCGTCCATGAAGATAACAACGATGTTCGGGCTTCCGGGGCGGGCGCGCTTGACCAGTCCCCACCATGCAGTGGACTCCTCGCGAGTGCGGCCGATCTTGCCTTGGAAGCCAGGTGGCAGCGGATGCTCTATCATGATGCTTGGTTCCATCAGTGACTGTTAATCTTTTTTTGATGTTTTTCCAAAAAAGATAATCTGGCCTGCCCAGTGACCTGCCCAGGGAATTTCGGACCATTCAGAACTGGGGAACGGCACCCGGGTTGGTGGAATGGTAACGCGTCTTGAACTCGATCGGAGTGAGCTCGTCCAGACTCGAATGCGGTCGGACCTCGTTGTAGTGGCGACGCCAGGTTTCGATGACGACCTTCGCCTCGGCGCGACTCCTGAACCATTCGAGCGACAGGCGCTCGTCGCGGAACTTGCCGTTGAAGCCCTCGTTGTCGGCGTTCTGCCACGGCTTTCCGGGGTCGATGTGGGCGGTCTCGATCTTCTCCTTGGCGGGCCGCTCCAGGATTGCCTGACTGACGAACTCCGGGCCGTTTTCAGAGCGCAGGGGGGCGGTGCACCGTGCTGGGAGATAAGCCGGGCGAGGGCCTCGATGACGCGGCCGGAGCGGATCGAGCCGGCAACGTCGATCGCCAGGCACTCCCGGGTGAATTCGTCGATGACGGTGAGACATTTGAGCTGTTGGCTGTTGGCACAGGCATCGAACACGAAATCGTAGGCCCAGACATAGTTGGGAGCTATCCCCGGCAGCGGCCGCGGTCGGGATGTCGCTACCGGTCGGCGAGGACGCCGGCGCGGAAGCTGCAACCCGGCGTTACGCCACAGGCGGTGCGCCCGGTGGCGGCTCATGGTGTGTCCTTCGCGTTGCAGAAACACTCGAATCCTCCGGTAGCCATAGCGCGGGTACTGTGCCGCCAGCCGCTTCATCGCCGCCACGGTCGGGGCATCCCGCTCGGTGCGCACCGAGCGGGATGCCAGTCCAGAGCGGGCGATTTCCATCAGCTCGCAAGCGCGCCTGCGAACTCACCACTTTTGGCGGTTGATCTGCTTCCTCGTCTCGATCTCGAGATCACGCTCGGCAACGAGCTTCTTCAGCTTCGCGTTCTGGGCTTCGAACTGGCGCAGGCGCTTCAGGTCGGCGGGCTGCAGCTCGCCGAACCGGCGCCGCCAGGTGTAAATGGTCTGCTCGCTGACCTTGTGCTTGCGTGCGACCTCGCTGACCGGCAGTTTGTCGGCTTCCCACAGGATCGCGACCATCTGTTCTTCGCCGGAACGGCCTTGCTTCATGGACTCCTCGCTGGTTGGCGGGAGCCATTCTCTCAAGCTATGACTGGTCCAAAGAACCCTGGCAAGTCCCCACAAATCGGTCATGCCCACGACGCAAGGATAGAAAATTCCTTCCTGCCCTGGCTGCAATTTGCGTACGGCTGCGGCTCAATTCTGGCCTCTGAGCTGCGCCGCTAGGCAGCGCACATGACCTGCCTCTTGTTCAGCGACTCAAGAGCAGAGGGCCGCGTCGCTCAAAAAGTGCGTGATATCCTGAGCACCCGGCGACGATCGCCATCAAAATGCGATCACTTCCCGGGACGACGCATCCCGCCACGCGCTGACCAGAATGGACCACAGCCACTACGCCTACTCGCCGATTCCCTCGCGTGCGCCGCTCGCCTGGCCCGGGGGCAGCCGCATCGCGTTCTGGGTGACCCTGCACCTCGAGCACTGGGAGCTTCAACCGCCGGCCGGCGCGCACCGCGACCCGCGCTTCGCGGGCGACTACGGCAGCTTCGCCCCGGACTTCGGCACCTGGGGGCAGCGCGAGTACGGCAACCGGGTCGGCGTGTTCCGCGTGCTCGAGGCGCTGGACCGGCATGGCATCAGGGCCTCGGTCGCGCTGAACAGCTCGGTGGCCGAGCGCTGCCCCCAGCTCATACGCGAATGCCGCGCGCGCGGCTACGAGTTCGTCGGTCATGGCAGCCATGCCACGCGCATGCTTACCAGCCGCATGTCCGAGGAGCAGGAGCGCGCGCACATCGGCGATGCTCTTGACGCGCTGGAGCGCGCCACGGGCGCGCGGCCGCGCGGCTGGCTTGGCCAGGATTACGGCGAGTCGGAGCGCACGCCGCGCTTGCTGGCCGAAGCGGGCCTGGTCTATGTCGCGGACTGGCCGAATGACGACCAGCCCTACCTGATGGAGGCAGGCAAGCAGCTGGTTTCGCTGCCGTCACAGCCAGAGTGGGACGACGTCCAGCTGCTCTGGTTGCGGCGGCTCCCCATGAGCCGGTATCCCGTCCTCCTCGAGGAGGCCTTCGAGACGCTCCACGCCGAAGGCGGCCGCGTTTTCTGCCTGGGCCTGCATCCCTGGATGATCGGACAGGCGCACCGGGTGAAATACCTGCGTGCCGCGCTGGAACGGATCTGCGGCCGGGCGCAGGTCTGGCAGGCGACCGCCGGCGAGATTGCCGATTGGGTCCGCGATGGCCGACTACCTCGATAGATTGTGCGGCTTTGCCGCCGGCCTGCGCTACGAGCAGCTTGGCGCGCGGACCGTCGAGCAGGCGAAGCTGGTCATCGCCGATACGTTCGCCGCCGTCGCGGGCGGCGCCAGGGAGCCCGAAGTGACCGCGCTGGCGGCAAGAATGCGCTGCGCTGGAAGCAGCACCGTCATCGGTGCGGGCATGCGCTGTTCCGCGCCCACTGCGGCCTTTCTGAACGGCGTTGCCGGCACTTCGCTCGAAATGGACGAGGGCAACCGCTTCAGCCGCGGGCACCCGTCGGTGCACGTGCTGCCGGCCGCGCTCGCCTATGCCGAGGAGCGCGGCCTTGCCGGGCGCGACCTGCTGGTGGCGCTGGTGCTCGGCTACGAGGTCGGCGCGAGGATCGGCATCGCCTCCAGCCTGCGAGCGGCCATGCACCCGCACGGTACCTGGGGAACCGTGGGCGCTGCGGCGGCGGTGGCGAAGCTCGCTGGCGCCGACATCGCGAAGATGCGCGAGGTCATCAATGTCGCCTCCTCGCTCACGCTCGCGACCAGCAAGAACACCATGCTGCAGGGCGGCACCGTCAGGAACGCCTACGCGGGGGTCAGCAACCGGATGGGCCTGCTTGCGCTCGAGCTGGTCGAATGCGGCTATTGCGGCGAGCGCGACGGGCTGACGAGCGTGTTCGGCGCGGTGGTGTCGGAGTCTTTCGAGCCCGGCAAGATGCTCGAAGGCCTGGGCGAGCGCTGGCAGATCGACATGAACTACTTCAAGCGGCACTCCTGCTGCCGCTACAACCACGGCGCGCTCGATGCGCTTGACGCCATCCTGGCACAAACCCCGGTCAACGCGGATGAGGTCGAGCGCATCGACGTTGCGAGCTACCGTCATGCCGCGGAACTCGACGACCAGGCGCCCCGCAACGTGCTCGCGGCGAAATTCTCGGTGCCCTTCGCGGTCGCGACGCGCATCGTCACCGGCTCGAGCGGCCTGGCCAGTTTTACCTGGGAACGCGTGCGCGACGAAACGATCCGCGAGCTTTCAGGGAGAACTTTCGTCCGCGAAGACCCGACTTTGACGGCGATGCTGCCGCAACTGCGCCCGGCGCGCGTGACGATCCGCCTGCGCGACGGCCGCGAGCTCAGAGGCTCGGCCAACGCCAACCGCGGCGACGACCAGGACCCCTACAGCCGCGCGGAACTCGCCGAGAAATTCTTCGAGCTCACCGGTCGGGCCTGGCCGCCCGCTGCGTCCCGCACTCTGCACGACAAGCTGCAAAGGCTCGAGGAAATTCCGGACCTCGGCTCACTTTTTGCGTAGCTCGCTGGCGGCCGCGGCCGCCAGCATCGCCTCGAAAAGCTCCGGCTTGGGCACCAGCGGCCTGGGGTAGGCCTTGCGGCTGTGCGTGAGGCCCAGGCCGAGCGCCAGTTCGGCAAGCTTGTACGTGAGCGGCCCGGGGTTGATGACCGGCACCGGGAGCTGTTCGGCAAGGTAGGCGTGGGCCTGGTGCATGGTGGTCGAGCCGAGCAGCAGAACGTCGGCGCCGTCCTCCGTGATCGCCCTGCGGCCCGCCTCCAGCAGCAGCGGAAAGACATCCGCCTCCTTGCCCGAGAGCAGCTCGCGGTTGTCGGGCCTCACGTCGAGCGCGCGGATCGAGGCGCATTTTTGCCCGATGCCGAGCTCGTTCAGCGGCTTGGCGTAGAGCGGCTTCCACTGGCTCCACATGGTCAGCACCGAGAAGCGCTCGCCGAACATGAGCGCCATGAGCATCGAGGCGCGTCCTGGCGCGATGACCGGTATGTCGAGCAGCGAGCGCAGCCCGGCCATGCCCGAGTCGCTCATGGTGTCTATGCACACTGCGTGATAGCCCTCCTCCTGCGCCCGCAGGCCGGCCGCCATGATCCCCGCATCGGCGAGGACATAGTCGTGATGGCTGACGTAGTTGCTCGGCGCCGCCTTCACCGGACGGAAATCGAACGCAATGTCCGGGCCGAGGCGAACCGCCTGCGTCTGCGCGCGGCGCAGCGCGAGCTGCTCCTCGCTCACGGGGAAAGGCACGATGACGAGCACCTTATGCATCGCCGGCCAGTTCCTTCAGCACCTGATCGGTCGAGCGAACCCTGCCGAACAGCCGCTGGAAGTTGATCATCGCGGCCTCGTGCAGCATGGGCTGGGTGGTGCCGCAGGCGTCCTCGATCAGCGTCACCGCGTAACCACGGTCAGCGGCCTCGCGCGCGGTGGTGTCGACGCACATGTTGGTCGAAACCCCGAGGAGGTAGAGCTGATCGCAGCCCCAGGCGCGCAAAACGCTGTCGATGCCGCTCGTCGCAAACGCCCCGTTGGAGGTCTTGTTGACGACCGCCTCGCCGCGGCGCGGCTTCAGCTCGTCGATGATTTCGTGCTCGCGGCTGCCTTCGTAGTTCTCGAGCTCGAGGAACAGCTTGCGCATATGCGCCGGCGCATCGCTGCAATCGGACTGCGTCGCCCCGACGGTGACGAACAGGATGCGCCTGCGCGCAGCGCGCCAGGCATCGAGCAGCCGCATCGCGTTCGGTATCACGAAGCGCTCGATGCGGTCGAACCGGTATCCGGCGGCGGTGGAGCCCTGTGCCTGCAGGCGCCGGCCGAGCGCGCCCTGGCGCGAGCCGGTCGCGTACTGCATGTCGATGATAACCAGCGCCGAACGCGCGGGATCCGGCGTGCGCTCGACGGTGAATGCGCGGATGTAGTCATCCTTCTCCAGGTCTATCTTCATCCGATGTCCTCGATGCTCAAGGGAAACAGTGGCGCCAGCGCCTCCACTTCCATCACATGGTAAACCGTGAACCGGTAAGCGGTACCGGCGGGCAGTTCCGGCGGTGCGAAAGGAAAGGCGATGTTGCCGCCGGTGGAAAGGCGCCCTGCGAAGCCGTGGTGCAGGAGGTATTGCCGGAAAACTCCGAGCGCAGCCAGGCCGCGCTCGGCGCTCGGCGCGATGCACTCGAGCAGCAGGAAGACCTCCGTTTCACCGTAGACCCGCGGGTAAAGGCTGAAGTCGCCGCCGGGAACCAGTCGCCGGGTCACTGCCTCCACGTCGCGCAGGATGTCCCGAAGGTTCGCGATGACCCGCGGGTCCGCGCTGGAACACAGCAGGACGCTGCGCTCGCCGGACGGCCCTGCGCCCTCGATCTTCACCGTAGGCCGCGCGCGGGGCAGCCACGCGGCGCCGCGCACCCGCGTGCGGCGCGCATCGATCGCCTCGTATCGAGCGCCGCGCAGGTCGAGCGTCCCTTCGGGCTCCTGCACCGCGTACGGATCCTCCTGCTCGTACAGGGCATGCGCAGCGACCGAAAGCGGCGTCGCGGCTCGCGCCGGGTTCATGCTTTCCAGCTCGAACGAGTCGTCCGAGAGGGTGGCGAGAATCGCGTCGCGCCCGCCCGGCTCGCAGCACAGCGACGTGCACTCGACGATCTTCGCCATGTGCATCGCCGGACCCGGCTCATAGCCGCGCAGCAGGGGAAGCGCGGCGAAGATTGCGGTATCGCAGGCACGCCCCGCGATGACGACCTCGGCGCCGGCATCGAGTGCGCGGATGAAGGCTTCCGTGCCCATCTGCCCCACCAGGTGGGTCGTTCGCTCCAGGTCCATGGCCCGCATCGCGCCCAGAGGGCGCGCATCGTGCACCAGCGATTTCGGTATGTCGGCGGCGATGGAGGCAAGGCGAAACCGCAGCCTCTTCTCGCGCGCAATTTCACGCACGATTTGGAGCGTGGCATCCAGGTGCGGGCGGGCGCCCGCAGTGCCGGCCGAGCCGATCAGCAGCGGCACGCCAAGGCCGCGCGCGGCGGCCAGCACCAGTCCGAGGTCACGCCGCGTCGTTTCGGGCGGAGTGGCCATGCGGCCGCTGCCCAGGTAGGTCGGGCCGGGGTCGATCGAACCCATGTCGGCGCCGATGACATGCGGCGCGCGCGCGATGCCGGCGGAAAACGCGGCCTCGGGAATGCCGTAGCCGAGCTGGCCCGAGGCCGCCAGCACCCGCAGCTCGGGCTTCACACCTCGATCCCGAGCAGCGGCGCGTGCTGCTGCGCCCCGTACACGTCGCGATCTCCCGGATCCCCGGCGATCAGCTCGCGCGGCATGACGATCTTGATCGCCATGGCAGGCCGGCAGGGGATGATGCGGATTTTGTCCGCTTCAATTCCGTACCGAGAAGAGATTCTCGAAGATGAAAGGACCGGCAAAGCCCGATCCAGGTGCACCGTCTCGGCAAACAGCACGTCGATGGTGAGGAGCGTCGGCCCCGCGTTCTTGCTGCGCACGACGCGCGCCAGGTCTGCGAGCCGCGTCATCGGGCCTGCGCGAGGTAGCAGTCGGCGATCTCGGCGCCGGTCGACCACCACACCCCGTCCCTGCTCTTCAGATAGGTCAAAAGGCGATCGAGATATTTGACCCGGTGAGGGGCGCCCATCATGTACGGGTGCAGCGCTATGCTCATCACCAGCCCGCCCCAGCGCTCGCTGTCGTGCCAGAGCTGGTCGAACATGTCGCGGCCGATGCGCTCGAAGTCCTCGGCCTCCTGCGGGCGGCGGTGCAGCACCGAGTCGTTCAGCTCGAAGCCGTACGGAATGCTGATCAGCCGCCCGCTCCTCACCTTGATCTCCGTGGGCTGGTCGTCATGGAAGAAATCGCACAGGTAGTCGATGCCGGCCTCGGCGACGAGATCCGGCGTGTTGAGCGTGTACGACGCGGCGGGCGAGAACCAGCCGCGCAGCCTGCGGCCGGTGCGCCGGCGGTGGATCTCGACGCATTCGGCGATCGCAGCGCGCTCCTCCTGCTCGCCGTAATTCCAGTGATAACGCGTGTTGTAGAGGCCGTGGCTCATGTATTCCCAGCGCCGCGCCTCCATCGCCTCGACGATTTCGGGGTACATCTCCAGCACCGCGAGCGAGAGCGACGCGGTACAGCGCACTTCATGCCGGTCGAGCACCTCGAGCGTTCGCCAGAAGCCGACGCGGTTGCCGTAGTCGCGGATGCCGTAGTTCAGCACGTCTGGATGCGGCTGCCGCGGCCATGGGTCGCGCACGCGGGTCTTCGCCGGGAGGTATTCGTAGTGCTCGATGTTCGGTACGACCCAGACCGCGAGCCGCGCGCCGCCTGGCCAGGTGAGGCGAGGCCGCGCGGTGATCGGCGAGTAGTCGACGCGCTCGGCGTGCGGCGGCATGGCAACCCGGCTATTGGGCGGTGAATCCGCCGTCGACGCACACGATTTGCCCCGTAACGAAGGAGGCGCGTTCGGAAAGCAGGAAACTGACTGCCTCGGCCACCTCGCCCGCCTCGCCAAAGCGCCGCATCGGAATCGATTCGATCAGCGCCTCGCGACGTACCGCGTCGGCGCGCGCGGTCGCGGTCATGGGCGTGACGCTGGGTCCGGGGCCGACTGCGTTGAGGCGAATGGCGCGTGTGGCAAGTTCGAGCGCGGGCGAGCGGCCCAGGCCGTTCAGCCCCGCCTTGGAGGCTGCGTACGGCGCGCCGCGCGAATGACCGAACAGGCCGATCTGGCTGCTGATCACGACGACCGAGCCCTTGTTGCCTGCGGCCAGCATGTGCTGGGCGGCGGCGCGGCACAGCATGAAGGTCGACGTCAGGTTGAGGTCCATGGCGCGCAGCCACTCGTCGTCGGTGGTCTCGACGCCGCTCTTTTGCACGAAGATTCCGGCACGGCAGGCGACTGCGTCCAGCCCTCCGAGTTGCGCGCCGGCCAGCGCCGGGAGCAGATGCGTGGCATCACGGTCGCGTAAATCCTGGGCCGGCACGGCGGCCTGGGGCACCCCCTGGGCGAGCGCCGGGCGCTGCGATTCCTCCTGGATCACGCACGCGAGACGCGCCCCCTCACGAGACGCGAGACGCGCCCCCTCGCGCGCCAGTACGCGCGCAGTGGCGAGGCCGATTCCACTTCCAGCGCCGGTGACCAAAATCCGCCTGCCGTAAAGCTCCATTGGACTTCCTACAGGCCGAGATAGCGCGCCCGGAGATCCGGGCTGCCGGCCAGTTCCGCCGCCGGCCCGGACAGAGCGACCACGCCGTGCTCGATGATGTAGGCGCGGTCCGCAGCTTCCAGCGACTGCACCGCGTTCTGCTCGATCAGCAGGATGGAGAGGCCTTCGCCGTTCAGCTCGCCGATCAGCCCGAACATCTCGTCCACCAGGATCGGGGACAGGCCGAGAGAAGGCTCGTCCAGGATGAGCAGCCTGGGCTCGGACATCAGCCCGCGGCCGATGGCGAGCATCTGCTGCTCGCCGCCGGAGAGCGTGACGGCTGTTTGGCCGAAGCGCTCACTCAGCCTGGGAAAGATGCGCAGCACGCGCTCGAGATTGCGCGCGCGGGCCGCCTTGCCGCGCCGGTAACTGCCCAGTTCCAGATTTTCGCGCACCGACAGGTTGGGAAACACGCGCCGCCCCTCGGGCACCTGAATGAGGCCAAGATCGACGATGCGCGCGGGGTTCGCGCCGCCGATTTCCTCGCCGCAGAAGCGGATCGAACCGCCGAATGGCAAGCAGATTCCGCTCAGATTGTTGTTCAGCGTGGACTTGCCGACGCCGTTGCTGCCCAGCACGGCGACCACCTCGCCCTCGGCGACGTCGATGTCCATGCCGTGGAGGATTTCCACCTCGCCGTAACCCGCCCGCAGGCCGCGCACTTCAAGCATGCGCCGTCGCCGCCATGCGTTGCGCCGCGCCATGGCCCAGGTAGGCCTCGATCACCACCGGGTCGGCGGCGAGCTGCCTGGGCGCGCCCTGCGCGATGATCTTGCCGTAGGACAGCACGTAGACGTTCTCCGCCAGGCTCATCACCGCCTGCATGACGTGCTCGATCAGGAATACCGTGACGCCCGAGGCGCGGATGCCCTGGATCACCGGGACCAACTCGTCGATCTCCGCGGGATTCAGGCCGGCCATCACCTCGTCAAGGAGCAGCAGCTTCGGTTGCGTCGCCAGCGCGCGCGCCAGCTCCAGGCGCTTGCGCCCGGCCACCGTCAGGCCAGCGGCGGTGCGCTCGAGCAGCTCCGCCATGCCGACCTGCCGTGCGATCGCCTCGGCCCGCGCCGCTGCCAGCGCCCGGTCGGGCGTGTGCAGATAAGCGCCCACCATGATGTTCTCACGCACGCTCAGGTGCGCGAAAGGCTGCGTGATCTGGAAGGTGCGCACCATGCCGCGGCGGCAGATCAGGTAGGGCGGCCGGCCGGTGATGTCCTCGCCGCGAAAGCGAACGCCCCCCTCGTCGGGCACAAGGAACCCGGTGAGCGCGGCGAACAGCGTGGTCTTGCCCGCGCCGTTCGGGCCGATCAGCCCGGCAATGGATCCTTCGGCCACCTCAAGGCTTGCACCGTCGACCGCGCGCAGGCCGCCGAAGATCTTCGACAACCCGCGGGCCTCAAGCACGCGCCTTGCTCCTCCGGCGCAGCTTGAACAGGTCCACCAGCCCGTTGGGCAGGAAGCCGATGATCAGGATGAGCAGGCCGCCGTAGATGATGAGCGAGAGCCCCTGCGCATTGGTGACGGCGCGCGTGTACTCGCCCACCAGCGTGATCAGAAACGAGCCGATCAGCGGCCCGTACACGGTGCCGGTTCCGCCGATCATGCTGACCAGCAGCATCTCGACCGACTTGTCCACGCCGAAGGCGAGCGACGGGTCGATGTAGAGGTAGTACTGCGCATAGAAAGTGCCGCCAAGGGCGCACAGGGACCCGGAGAGCGCCATTACCTTGACCTTCTCGCGATAGGTGTCGATGCCCAGGGCGCGCGCCGCGTCCTCGTTCTCGCGGATCGCCGCGATCCGGGCGCCGAAGCGCGAGCGCTTGAGCCAGATCGCGATGCCGATGGACAGCGCGGTCAGCGCCAGGATGGTGTAGTAAAAACCGATGCGCTCTGCGAACTGGAAGTTCGCCGCGCCGCGCTTGAGCGGAATGAGCAGGCCGAGCCCGCCGCCGGTGAACTCCACCGCGTTGGTCAGGATGCGGAACGCCTCGGCGAACGCCAGCGTGATGAGCGCGAAATACGAACCCCGCAGGCCGAAGCGGAACGAGAGCGCCGCGATAAGGGCGCCCACCAGCGCGCCCGCCGCGGCCGAGGCCGCGAGTCCCAGCCAGGGGTTCCAGCCCAGCTTCAACTGCAGGATCGTCGAGCAGTACGCGCCGGTGCCGAAGAACACCGCATGGCCAAAGGAGAGCTGCCCGCCGAAGCCCCCGGCGAGGTTCCAGGACTGCCCGATGAGCGCGAAGAACAGAACCAGGACGCCGAAGTTGATCGCAAAGTTGCTGCGGAAGATGAACGGGTAGGCCAGCGCGACGACAAGCAGCCCGGCGGGAATCTTCCAGTTCATTTGTTGAAAATTCCGGTCGGGCGGAAAAGAAGAATCAGGATGAAGATGAGCGAGATGCCGATCTGGCCGAGCGCCTCGCCAAGGAGCAGCCCGCTCAGCGACTCGGTGAGGCCGATGATCAGCGCGCCGAGCAGGGCGCCGACGAAGCTGCCCATGCCGCCCAGCACCACGATGGTGAAGGCGACGATCACGAACAGGTGCCCGACCGAAGGCGAGACGTAGAACGTCGGAATCAGTAGGCAGGCCGCGGCGCCAAGGCAGGCGATGCCGATGCCATAGGAGACGGCGAAGGTCTTTTCCACGTCGATGCCGACCAGGCGCGCGCCGTGGCGCTCCTTTGCCACCGCGCGGATCGCACGTCCGGTATCGGTGCGCGCGATAAACCAAGCCAGCGCGGCGCACAGCGCGAGCGACGCCGCGAACGACACCAGCTTGGGCAGCGGCACCAGCGCCGGCCCGAGCGCCACCATGCGGTCGGAGTAGGAGACGGTGATGTTGCGCGAGTCGCCCGTGAAGAAGAAGAGCGCCACGTTCTCCAGCACGATCGACAGGCCGAGCGTGATGAGCAGGATGTTTTCGTCCCTGCCTTGGCTGAAGCGTCCGATCACGCCGCGGTACAGGACATATCCGCCGGCATACATCACCAGCGCCATCAGCGGGATCGCCGCGTAGGGATCGATCTTCGCCTTCACCAGCAGGAAATACGCGCCGTACATCGCCAGCATCAGCATGCTGCCGTGGGCGAAATTGATGATGTGCAGGACACCGTAGATCAGCGTCAGGCCGACCGCCACCAGCGCGTAGCTGCCGCCGAGCAGCAGCCCGTTGATGACGGCGGCGCCAAGGATCGTCGCGTCCATGGCGGCCGCCGCTGCGTCGCGCTGCGGCGACTCAGCTGAACTTCGGCTTCGGGAATACCGCCCTGGCCGAGGCGAACTTCGCGGGCCAGATGACCTCGATATCCGTCCTGCTGGCCTGCTGGATCGACGCCTTGCCGCCGGTGTTCTGGCCGTTCACCATCCGGGTCGGCCCGTAAGGCATGAAGTGGTCGGACCAGGTGGATGCCGCAAGCGCGGCGTTGACCTTTTCCTTGCCGGCGGAGCCGGCGCGCTCGAACCCGTCGGCGAGGAACTTGACCGCGTTGTAGGCGAGGTAGACCTCGAACGTGAACAGGGCGCCTTTGGCCTCGACCTGCTTTTTCTTCGCCTGCGCCTTCGGGTTGGTCGGGTCGAACCAGTGGTTGGTGTCGATCATGTGCTGCGCGACGTCGGGCAGCTCCTGCACGAACTTGTAGTTGAAGCCTCCGCCCAGCACCGAGAACATGCCCGCCAGGTCCACCTTCTGCTGGTGCAGGGTGCGCGCGAGCAGCACGTACTCGTTCTGGTAGTTGCTCATGACCAGCAGGTCGGGCTTCAGCCCGCGGATGCGCAACGCGAGGTTCGCGAAGTCGCGCGTCGGGTTGGCGTGCTTCATGACTTCCTTCACCTCGACGCCGATCGAGGGCAGCTTGGCGGCGAGGAGCTTCGCGGTGCCGGTGCCGAACTCGGACTCCTCGTGCACCAGCACGGCCGACTTCGCCGGGTTGCCAGCGGCCTTGTTGATCTCGCCCAGGCCGAGGATGGCGTCGTCCACGCAGGCGTTGAAACCGGGCTTGAGGCGAAACACGTTCCCCAGGCCGCGGTTGACGATGTTGTCGGAGGCCCCCACATCGATGACGAAGGGTGTGTTGTACTTGGCCGCCGCCTGCGTCGCGGGCAGCGCGACCGCGCTCGAAAAGCAGCCGATGTAGGCCGACACCCCGGCCTCCTGCATCTGCTCCACCACGCTCACCCCCACCTCTGGCTTGGCCTGGTTGTCGCCCAGCAAAGCCTCGAGCTTCGCACCGCCCATCGCCTTGATGCCGCCGGCAGCGTTGATCTCCTCGATCGCCATCGTCGCGCCCAGGCGGCACTGGCCGCCGCTGTAGGCGAGAAAGCCGGTGATCGGGTGCACCAGACCGACCTTGAGCGGCTTGGCCTGGGCGCGCAGCAACGTCGGTACGCCGAAGGCGACCGATGCGGCGGCGGTGGCGCCGATGAACCTGCGGCGGGTAACTCGGGATTTGCGGTTGGTCATGCTCTCCCCCTATGTGGATTGACTGGTTGGGTACCGTGCAAGTCTATGACATCACCATCGCGGAAGGAAGCCTCGGTCGCCTGCCCGCGAAGAGAGCCGTCCTGCGCTGGTGCCGGCGATGCGCCCGAGAGCGGTTGCCGTAAGCAGCCCGCCCCCGGAGAAGTAGCCCCAGTCGGAGGGGCCCGAGAGGCCGCGCGCGGCACCGCCGCCGGCAAAGAGGTTCGGCAACGGGCTGCCATCGGCCCGCAGCACGCGGGCGGTGTTCGGCAACGGGCTGCCATCGGCCCGCAGCACGCGGGCGGTGGTATCGACAACCAGCCCGCCCTGGGTGTGGAACAGCGCGCCGGTGACCTTGACGGCGCAGAACGGGGCCTGCAACGCCTGCGTGTCGCGAAAGTCACGGGCCCAGCGATCTTCGCCCTTGCCTTGCCGCAGCAGATTCACTTCGGCGTCGGTGCGCGCCAGGGCCTCGGCCGGAATCCCGAGCAGCGCGGCCAGTTCGCGCAGGCTCGCGGCCTTGCGAACGCCGCCGAGGGAGCGGATCGCCTCGTAGTCGGCGAAGCCGAGGATCGGCCACTCGCGGATCTGGTCGAAAATATCCCAGGCGACGCGGCCGGGCTGGGCGATCACCTCGACCGCCTGCTCGGAGTAGCCGCGCACCTCGTTCGAAAAACGCTGGCCGAGCGCATTGACCTGGTAGCCGCCGTTCATCAGCACGCCCCAGTTGAGCGGGTTGCCGTAGGGGACCGCGACCGCGCCGTGCCCCTGGTAGCTGCCCATGTCCGCGACCGCCGCGCCCAGCGCGCGGCCCCACTTGACCGCGTCGCCCTTGTTGCCGGCGTGTCCCCAGAACTCGGCGTCGGCGATCCCGGGAATTTCGCGCCGCACCATCTCCCTGTCACCGCCGAAGCCGCAGCAGGCCAGCACGAGCGCTTCGCAGCCGATGGTTTCCTGCACGCCATCAGGGCGGCTGAAGCGCACCGCGGTGACGCGCCCGTCGCCTTGCGCAAACAGGTCGGTGGCGGTGGCGCTGGCCATGATGTCGATGTCCAGCCGCGCGGCTGCGGCAAGCAGCGCGTTCTCGAGCTCCTCGCCGGTGCGATGTGGCGTGCCATGCATGCGCAGCACCGAATGTCCCGGATAGAGAAACCCCTCGACCAGCTTGAAGGCGACCCGGTGCCGGTCGGCGAGCCACTCGACCGTCGGCCCCGAGGCGCGGGCGACGGCCTCAACGATCGAGCGGTCGGTCGCGCCTTTCGCCTTGCGCCAGATGTCGTCGGCAAGGAGTTCCGGCGTGTCCTCGATGCCGAGCGCCTTCTGGAATCGCGTGCCTGAGGCGGGAATGAGGCCCGTCGAGAGCGTCGTGCTGCCGGTCGGCTTCGCGTCGCGCTCGAGCACGAGCGTCGCGGCGCCGCCTTCCTTCGCGGCCAGCGCGGCAGTCAGCCCGCAGGCGCCCGCGCCGATGACGAGCACCGCGACCGAATACTCGAACTTGGCCTGCGCCGCCGGGAGCACCGCCACCCTCAGGCCTCGACGCCCTCGATCCTCGGATTGCAGGGCGCAGCGACCAGCAGGCGGACTTCCTGCTGCACGATCAGCTCGCGCGCCTTCTTCAGGTACGCGGCAAAGGCCGGATCCTTGTAGAGCGCCGCCCTGCGCCGCTCCCGTTCACCCGCGTCCCGGTAGCCGAACATCATCACGATCTGGTTGATGTCGCCGATTTCGGTGCGGTACAGGCCCATGAAATTGCCGAGGATACGCTGCTGGGGCTCGAGCCCCTCGTTCTGGAACATCTCCAGGAAAGCCTGCACCGAGCCCGTCTTGAGCGTGTACTGCCGGAAGTCCACGACCATGGCCGCCTCCACGGGAAAGGGCATTATAGTAGTAGATGTGAAATTCCATACGACCGGCGCGCCAGCCGGGCACCGGCAGTGGGAAATCGCTTCTGTACAATCCCCCGGCCCTTGCAAAGGAGAAATTCATTGGGCCAGATTCGGTTCCGCCGTGGCAGCGAATTCCTCGTGGCTCCATCCGACGCGGCCGTGCTCAGTGTCGGCCGCGCAGGGGTGCCCCCGAAAGCCGCTACCGCCAAGCACCGTAATCAAGGGAGGCGCTTGTGTTGACTAGCGGCCGTGATAGCTGCGGGTGGTCTCCCACGCGACGGTTTGGAGATGACGAGCGACATCCACAGCTAGGCCAGCGGTGTATTTACTCCCCATCGGATTGACGTTCCACACTGAGGCAACAAGCGTGGCCGCCGTGAGGTAGCTGCCTGCGAGGCTCGGGTGACGCTTGTCGGGGACGTATAAATTGATGTCCGGTCGCCTCGCGATGGATGCAGCAAAAGCCAGTCCAGCAGGGACAACATGTGCAGTGTTTTGGCGACCCGCTTCGGTATATGCATCCGCTAGCCCCTTGGTCATCTCGGGCTTATCAGCGTATGCCCAGGTCATCAGGAACATTGGCTCCACGCCCTTAGATCGGGCAGTAACCGAATGCCGTTTGGCGTAGTCAAAGAACACCTTCGACAGGGTGTGGTGTACCGGGCACTGGCTGCAATCCATCAACAGCACAGAGTCGTACTGACGCCCCGGCGGATTGAAGCGGACTTCGTTGTCGCCGACAAAAGAGTAGCGGCCCAAGCCGTCGGGGCGAAGATAGGACTCCAGGTCGTGCCAGTCGATACCAGCGCCACTGATCGTCAGCGACGTCGAGCGGTGCTGCGCTGCTGGTGCATTTTCCGAGCCGCGCGCCATTTGGCCGACCATCCCGTGCAGGCTGTTGTTGTAGTACATAAAGCTGTTACCCACGTACAGGATGGCCCGCGGTGGATTCGCTGTGGCCGCTTTGACCAGCGTGGCTGCAGGAGCGCCGCCCGCCGAGGGTGCGTTACCTGTGCCCGCGCATGCAAGCAGGAACAAGGGCGTCATCAACAAGGCGAACGATCGCGAGACATGACTGATCATGAGCAACTCCTGAAAAAGCACTTCAAAGTCAAAGCAGACCTTTGCAGGCTCAGGCTCAAGTTCCCGCAAGGGTGAACGCCTCGTGTACTGCTGACTGCAGCATATAGGAATTTCAAACCACGGCGCTCTCAATCGGTCGATGCAATACTCTGAGCTTCTCTAAAGAGTTGTTTCTGGCACCCTTGTTTGCCGTGTGCGACAAGAACAAGTGAAATTCAGTCGAGGGTCGAGTTGTACCAGGACAGCCAGCGAAGGGTCTGGAAAACTACATCCCATCAGCAGTAAAGCCGGGTGTTGCGTTGACCGGCTGAGACCGCACACCTTTCCCCTGCTGGACAACGCTACCGGCATCCCGAGAGGGAGTCGATCGCGGGTGATCGGGCGCTGTTTGGCGAAGACTCCCCGCCCTCGATGAGGATTAACCCCCCGTATCGACCCGAATTGCCGCCCTTCGGTGCACCCTGCCCCCCGCCGCGGGAGCCCAGGCCGTGCGGGATGCTCGGCCCGGTTGCAGAGCCGTTCTGGCCGCGCCGGCGAGCGCGGCGGCGCCCTGGCGGGCAGGCCCGGGTGGGTGAGGATCTTCGCCATCAGCGCCGGCTGCTCGGTGGCGGCGATGATTCTCAGGTCGTCCCCGCACCGCGGCCAGTGTTCCAGGTCCAGGTCGAAGACGCGCTTCAGAAGCCGATGGTAGGAAGGCCGATATTTTCTGAGTAAGATGCTGCGCTGTCATCCGCGACTTCATGGAGGAGGATTGCCGGTGAACGACAAGGACCTGAAGGAACTCATCGCTGAGGTGCGCGGTGGCAAGCTCTCGCGCCGCCGGTTCGTGCGCATGCTCGCCACGGTGGGCATTACCGCCCCGCTCGCCACCCAGCTGCTCGCGCTGTCGGGGATCGCCCACGCGCAGCCGGCGTCGGCCTACAAGCCCGCGCGCCGCGGCGGCGGCGGCGCGCTCAAGGTGCTGTGGTGGCAGGCCGCGACGCTCATCAACCCGCATTTCGCGGTCGGCACCAAGGACCAGGAGGCCTCGCGCATCTTCTACGAGCCGCTCGCAGGCTGGGACCCCGACGGCAACCTCGTGCCGATGCTGGCCGCTGAGGTGCCGAGCGTGCAAAACGGGGGCCTGTCGAGCGACGGCCGCTCGGTCACCTGGCGCCTGAAGCGCGACGTGCAATGGCACGACGGCCGGCCCTTCACGGCGGACGACGTGGTCTTCAACTGGGAGTTCGCCGCCGATCCCGCCACTGCCGCCACCAGCAGCGGTAGCTACAAGGACATCAAGGTCGAGAAGGTGGACAGCCACACGGTGCGGGTGCTGTTTCCCAAGCCGACGCCGTACTGGGCCGACCCGTTCGTCGGCACGGTGGGGATGATCATCCCGAAGCACCTGTACGAGGGCTTCCGCGGCGCCAAGTCGCGCGAGGCGCCGACGAACCTCAGGCCGGTCGGCACGGGCGCCTACCGGTTCGCCGACTTCAAGCCCGGCGACATCGTGCGCGGCCAGCTGAATCCGAATTACCACCTGCCCACCCGCCCGCATTTCGATTCCATCGAGTTCAAGGGCGGCGGCGACGCGGTGTCGGCGGCGCGCGCGGTGCTGCAGACGGGCGAATACGACTATGCCTGGAACCTGCAGGTCGAGGACGAGATCCTCAAGCGCCTGGAGGCGGGGGGCAAGGGCCGCGCCACGATCACGCACGGCGCCAACATCGAGCACATGCAGCTCAATTTCACCGACCCGTGGAAGGAGGTGGACGGCGAGCGCTCCAGCCTCAAGACCGCCCACCCGATCCTCGCCGAGGCGGCGGTGCGCCAGGCGCTCAACCTGCTGGTGGACCGCAAGGGCATCGAGGACAACATCTACGGCCGCACCGGGCTGGCGACCGCCAATTTTCTCAACAACCCCGAGCGCTTCCGCTCCAAGAGCACGAAGTGGGAGTTCAACGTGGACAAGGCGAACGCGCTGCTCGAGTCCGCGGGCTGGAAGCGCGGCGCCGACGGCATCCGCGCCAAGGACGGCAAGAAGCTGAAATTTGTCTTCCAGACCTCGATCAACCAGCCGCGGCAGAAGTGCCAGGCGATCGTCAAGCAGGCCTGCCAGAAGGCGGGCATCGACATCGAGGTGAAGGCGGTGACCGCGTCGGTGTACTTCTCGTCCGATGTCGCCAACCCGGACACCTACACCAAGTTCTACACCGACCTGCAGATGTACACCACCACCATGCCGCAGCCCGACCCGGAGCGGTTCATGAACCAGTTCTGCTCCTGGGAGGCGGCGAGCAGGGACAACAAGTGGCAGGGCCGCAACATCACGCGCTGGAAGAGCGACTTGTACGACCGCGTGTTCCGCGCCGCCGAGGGCGAGCTCGACCCGGTCAAGCGCGCCGCGATGTTCGTGCGCCTGAACGAGCTCGTGATCGAGAACCAGGTGGTGATCCCGGTGGCGTACCGCCCGCGCGTCTCGGCGGCGGTGCACCGGCTGCAGGCGCCGCTCTCGGGCTGGGACAACGACCTGTGGAACCTGCGCGACTGGTACAAGGACGCTTGAGGCGCTAGGCCGGCGCGAGCCCCGCCATGTGGCAGTACCTGCTGCGGCGCCTCGCCATCGCGGTGCCGAGCATCATCGGCATCAGCGTGGTGCTGTTCACCATCCTCGCGCTCGCGCCGGGGGACCCGTTCGAGGAGCTGGCGGCCAACCCGAACGTGCCGCCCGAGATTCGCGCCAACCTGCGCGCGCAGTTCGGGCTGGACGACCCGATCGCCACGCGCTACCTGCGCTGGTTCGGCTCGATGCTGGTGGGCGACTGGGGATATTCCTTCGCCAGCCGGGTCGACGTCGACACGCTGATCCTGCAGCGGCTGCCGGTCACGCTGGTGGTGATCGGCGCCTCGCAGGTGCTGGCGCTGCTCGTGGCGCTGCCGGTCGGGGTGTATGCGGCGACGCGGCCCTACTCGATCTTCGACCAGATCGCGAGCACCATCGCCTTCGCCGGCTATGCCCTGCCCACGTTCTTCACCGGGCTGCTGCTCATCCTCGTATTCAGCATCCACCTCGACTGGCTGCCGTTCGTGTACCGCGCGGACCTGCCGGGCTCGGGCTGGCCCTGGATCTGGGCGCACGTCAAGCAGTCGATCATGCCGGTGGCGGTGCTGGGCCTGTTCCAGGGCGCGGCCTGGACGCGCTACGTGCGCTCGTCGGTGCTCGACGTGATCCGCCTGGACTACGTCACCACCGCGCGCTCCAAGGGCCTGGCCGAGCGCGTGGTGATCGTGAAGCACGTGGTGAGGAACGCGCTGATTCCGGTGGTGACCCTGGTGGCGATCCAGATGCCGGCGGTGTTCGGCGGCGCGATCGTCACCGAGCAGATCTTCCGCGTGCCGGGCATCGGCTCGCTGCTGATCTCGGCGATCCTCGCCAACGACACGCCGGTGATCATGGCGGTGACCTTCGTGCTCTCGATCCTGGTGATTCTGTGCAACCTGCTCGCCGACATCCTCTATGGCTGGCTCGATCCCCGCATCGCCTACCGTTAGCGCGGCGGCGCCGCGGCGCGCGAGCGCCTCGCCCTGGGCCGAGGCGTGGCGGCGCTTCAAGCGCCACCGCCTCGCGCTCGCCGGCACGGCGCTGCTCGCGCTCATGGCGCTGGCGGTGCTGCTGGGGCCCTGGCTCTGGACGGTGCCGATCAACGAGATCGACTTCTCCGCCAAGCTGCAGGGGCCGTCGCTCAAGCACCCGCTCGGCACCGACGACCTGGGGCAGGACCTGCTGGCGAGGATGCTCTACGGCGGGCGCATCTCGCTCGCGGTGGGGCTCGCCTCGATGCTGATCGCGATCCTGGTCGGCGTGGTGATCGGCGCGGTGGCGGGGATCTCGCGCGGCAGCGTGGACGCGGCGCTGATGTGGCTGACGGACCTGTTCCTGTCGCTGCCGCAGCTGCCGCTGCTGCTGCTGATCATCTACCTGTTCCGCGACGTGCTGAAGAACTGGGTGGGCCCCGAGGCGGGGATCTTCATCCTCATCGTCGCCGTGATCGGCGCCTTCCGCTGGATGCCCGCGGCGCGCCTGGTGCGCGCCCAGTTCCTCAGCTTGCGCGAGAAGGAGTTCGTCGAGGCCGCGCGTGCCCTGGGCGCCTCGCCCTCGCGCCAGGTGGTGCGCCACATCCTGCCCAACGCCCTCGGGCCGGTGATCGTCGCCGCGACCATCGACGTCGCCGCGGCGATCATCTTCGAGTCCACGCTGTCGTTCCTCGGGCTCGGCTTCCCTCCGGACATCCCGAGCTGGGGGCGGCTGCTGTACGACGCCAAGGACTACCTCGACGTCGCGCCGCACTGGGCGCTGATTCCCGGCAGCGCGATCTTCTTCACGGTGCTGTCCATCAGCTACATGGGCGACGGGTTGCGCGATGCCCTCGACCCGCGCAAGGTGCTCTAGGGAACCGGGGCGATGGCCGAGCCGCTGCTGCGCATCGAGGGACTGAAGACCCACTTCGCCACCGACGACGGCATGGTGCACGCGGTGGACGGCGTGGACCTCGAGGTGGACCGCGGCGAGACGCTGGGCGTCGTCGGCGAGTCGGGCTCCGGCAAGACGGTGACCGCGCTCACGGTGGTGAAGCTCATCGCGATGCCGCCGGGGCGCATCGTCGCCGGCCGCATCCTCTGGCAGGGGCGGGACCTGGCGCCGCTCTCGAGCGAGGAACTGCGCCCGATCCGCGCCAGGGAGATCGCGGTGATCTTCCAGGAGCCGATGACCTCGCTCAACCCGGTGTTCACCATCGGCGAGCAGATCGCCGAGGTGCTGCGGCTGCACGAGAACCTGTCGCGCAAGGCGGCGCTCGCGCGCACCGTCGAGATGCTCGACCTGGTGAAGATTCCCAACCCGCAGCGGCGCGCGGGCGACTACCCGCACCAGTTCTCCGGCGGCATGCGCCAGCGCGTGATGATCGCCATGGCGCTCGCGTGCAACCCCAAGCTGCTGATCGCCGACGAGCCCACCACGGCGCTGGACGTGACCATCCAGGCGCAGATCCTCGAGCTGCTCGCCGAGCTCAAAGGACGCCTCGGCATGGCGGTGATGCTGATCACGCACGCGATGGGCGTCATCGCCGAGAACGCCCAGCGCGTGGCGGTGATGTACGCCGGCAAGGTGGTGGAGGAGGCGCCGGTGGCGGAGCTGTTCCGCGCGCCGCGCCACCCCTACACCCAGGGGCTGATCCGCTCCATCCCGCGCGTGGACGTGGGCGCGGGCGAGCGGCGGCGCCTGGCGGCGATCCCCGGGGTGGTGCCCGCCCTGATCAACCCGCCCGAAGGCTGCCGCTTCGCGCCGCGTTGCGCGCACGCCAAGGCCCAATGCACCGCCGCCACGCCGGCGCTGCGCGCCGTGGGCGAGCGGCATCGCGCCGCCTGCGTGCTGGCATGAGCGCGCCGCAGCCGCTGCTTGAGGTCGAGGACCTCGTCAAGCACTTCCCGGTGAAGGGCGGGCTGTTTGGGCGCGAGGTGGACCGGGTGCACGCGGTGAACGGCGTCTCGTTCAGCCTCGCGCAGGGCGAGACGCTGGGGCTGGTCGGCGAATCCGGCTGCGGGAAGTCCACCACCGGGCGCTGCGTGCTGCGCCTCATCGAGCCCACCTCGGGCGAAGTGCGCCTTGAGGGACGCAGCGTCACGGCGATGGGGCGCGCGGAGCTGCGCGCCGCGGCGCGCGACATGCAGATCATCTTCCAGGACCCGTACGCGTCGCTCAACCCGCGCATGACGGTGGGGGCGATCATCGGCGAGGCGCTGGTGATCCACGAGCTGGCGCAGACGCCGGCCGAGCACGAGGCGCGGGTGGTGGAGCTGCTGCGCACCGTGGGCCTGCATCCAGACCATGCGCGGCGCTACCCGCACGAGTTCTCCGGGGGCCAGCGCCAGCGCATCGGCATCGCGCGCGCGCTCGCGGTGTCCCCCAGGCTCATCGTCTGCGACGAGCCGGTGTCCGCGCTCGACGTCTCCATCCAGGCGCAGGTGATCAACCTGCTGGAGGATCTGCAGGAGCGCTTCGGGCTCACCTACCTGTTCGTGGCGCACGACCTGTCGGTGGTCGAGCACATCAGCGACCGCATCGCGGTGATGTACCTCGGGCGCATCGTCGAGGTGGCGCCGGCGCGCGAGCTCTACACCTCGCCGCAGCACCCGTATTCGGAGGCCCTGCTCTCGGCGGTGCCGATCCCGGACCCGAGCGTGCGGCGAAAGCGCATCGTGCTGCAAGGCGACGTGCCGAGCCCGATCCACCCGCCTTCGGGCTGCGCGTTCCACACCCGCTGCCCGTATCGCAAGGACCCGGTCTGCAG
>Ga0194126_10002994_pt1 | contig 27086 bp, 31 predicted proteins | sample TA2KigC150mmetaG_FD_148641 | JGI IMG/M metagenome (GOLD analysis project Ga0194126, IMG submission 148641) | Freshwater microbial communities from Lake Tanganyika, Tanzania - TA2015035 Kigoma Deep Cast 150m | ecosystem: Environmental > Aquatic > Freshwater > Lake | place: Tanzania: Lake... | reverse complement strand
GTTTATCCGTTATAAATCTTGAATCAAATATGTCTTCAGAAATTTTTCTTGAAATGATTAAGTCTTCATTGATTACAGCACCTGCCAAAATATCATTTCCTGCAGTAAATACTTCTATAGTACCAGCATTGCCTTCTACCTTTTCCCTGCCTGCGCTTATGTACCAGTAAATTATAGTACAAACAAAAATGGCAAGAATTATGAAAGTTATTATAAAAATTCTTCTTCTTATTATTAGACTTAACCTGCTTAACATAATTTTCTCCTGACTTCGCGGGGAAACAATCTGAAAAATACCTTATTACAATCCCTTAAAATAAATTAATCATGTTTTGAATATTAGCATAAATATATATTTATGTAAATATGTAAAGGATAAAAAAATATAAATTCTTTAATGTGGAATTGTCAGGTAATATTCACGGGGAAATTCTATAAATCAGGGCTTACTTTTTACTTCAAAGAAATTCAGGGACTGCTGTAGACAAGCTGCCCGCATGCAGCGCTGATATCCGCGCCAAAACTGAACCTCTGGGTCACAGAAATCCCGTTTTTTTCAATGATATGCTTAAACACTCTGATTTCTTCCTTTTTGGGGGCGTGCATCTTGCCCTTCCCGTTAAAGGGTATTAGATTTACAAAGCAGAGAAGCCCTTTAAGCAGGCCGGCAAGCTCATATGCATGTTCAGGCCGGTCATTCAGGCCGGAAATAAGTACATATTCAAACATCACCCGCCGGTTTGTCCTGAGAATATAGTTTCTTACTGCCGGCAGCAGTTTCTCAAGCGGGTATTTTTCATTGACCGGCATCAACACTGATCTGAGCCGGTTGTTCGGGGCATTAAGCGAGACTGCAAGATTTACCTGCAGCTTTTCTTCCGGGAGCTTTTCAATCATTTCCGGAATGCCGCAGGTCGATATTGATATTTTCCTTGAACCAATATTGAATTTATCCCTGTCGTTTAAGATGCGTACAGCTTTTATAACATTTGCGTAATTTAAGAACGGCTCCCCCATTCCCATAAATACAATATTGGTGACCTTTTCTGGTCCTTCTGCATGGGTTTTATGATCCGGGGCCCCCGGCGGTGCAGTATAAGAAATATTTCCGCCTTCTGTTTTATCCGAGTTTTTGAGGTAATATTTAAAAAACAGCACCTGTTCGATTATTTCATTAAAGGAGAGGTTTCTTTTAAAACCGGATCTTGCAGTGCTGCAAAACAGGCATCCTGCAGGACACCCCGCCTGGGACGATACGCAGACGGTATTTCTTTTGCCTTCATGCCTGAGAAGCACTGTTTCTATGCTGATACCGTCCTTAAGCCTTATTATGGCTTTCAGAACCCCTCCCTTCAGGGATCTGACTGTCCTGAAATCAAATGCTATGGGGAGTCTTTCCTCAAGCATTTCCCTTGTTTTTAAGGGAATCGAAAAAACCAGCTCCCAGGTTTGCACAGCATCTGAAAAAAGGGCTTTCTGTGCCTGCTTCAGCCTGTAAGGCTTTTCATTTTGTAGCAGTATTTCCAGTTTTTCCAGTTCCATTTAACTTTTTTTTAAAAAATGCCGATAATAATAAAAGCAAAAAAACAGTAAAAGTGGCTATGGCATTAAACCTGCAGGAATAAACCTGCAGGAATAACAGCCGTTATAATTACAGCAATATAAAGTGTATAAAAAAACAGCAATATAGATTATATAAGAAAATAACATAAGTATAAAAACCGGTATGAAAAAATAAGATGGACGTAAACAGTTCAAAGAACAGCCCGAAGGCAAAAAAATCAAAATCCCGATTACAATCCTGCAATATAAGATTCAAACCCGCAAGGGCAGTTCCGGTCTTTCTTGCAGTAATTATCCTTATTCCGGCTGTCGTATTTTCCCTGCCCTCCTGCAGGCTCCCTGATCTTACTTTCGGGGAAATCGTTATATCCGGCAGTATAAGCAGTCAAACCGGAGAGCCGGAAGATCCAGGAAACAGATTTGATACAAATACAAAGCAGATTTATGCATCAATCAGTTACTCGGGTGTTAAAGGCAATGACACCTGGAGGTTTAAATGGATAAACACAAGCCTCGGAAAAACCATCATGGACAGCGAAAAAAAGTTCAGCGACCAAAATCCGGAGTCTTATTTTGAAGGAATTGTGTCCTCAAGTATTTCCATAACCGATGAGTCAAAAATACTTTCCCCGGGGGCTTACAGGGTTGAATTCTACTTCAATGATGAGCTCAAAAATAATGCATCTTTTGAAATCACCAATCCTGATATGCATATACTCAAGGTTGAATTTGCAGCCAGTATAGATTCCATGGGAAAACCCCTCGAGGCTACCCTGCAATTCAGGCAGGGGGAGAAAGTCTATGTTTCTGTTGAGCTTGATTACCTTATTTCCGGAAACAGCCTAAAGGCTGTGTGGAAAAATGAAAAAGGAGAACTACTGGATGAAGAAGAAATCAACATAGACGAGAATTATTACAGCCGGTCATACAAATGGTTTGCCGTAATCCTTGATGAAGGCAGCGGACTTGCAAGCCCCGGAAAATATAAAGTGGAAATCCTTTTAAATGGCACTCTTTCCAGCTCCGCTGAATTTGAGGTAATTGAAAAAGAGCCTGTCACTTTCAAAAGCGGGATGAGATATTCAAACCTGGAATATAATTTTTCCTTTTCAATTCCTGACGGCTGGTCATATGAGGAACAAATTGATGAGAATATAACAACAGTTACTTTAAGCCCGGACAGGGAAATTGAGGCTGCTTTTTTGTTTTCTGCAACTGATGCTGAATCTGTAAAACCATTTGAGGATTTTGCAAAAGCCGATGCCGACAAGCAGGCGCAGCAGAATGGGTGGACTTTCTTAGACAGCAGGTGGCGGGATTACAATCTGCAGAACAGGTACCCTACCAGGGAACTGATGTATCTTTACAGGGATGCCCAGGGAATGAATTATGCACTTGCATACAGTATTTCGGAATATAATGAAAATGCATACATATTAAACATAGTTGTCGAAGATAAAACTTATGGTGAACTTGCCCAGAAGGTATATGAGGGAATCCTTAACTCTCTTATGATACAGTAAGGCGTAAATGAAGTATATTTCTGTAGCCTGCTTAAGTATATTTCTGCACCCTGCTTAAGTATATTTCTGCACCCTGCTTAAGTATATTTCTGCACCCTGATTTTTTTAACCATGGAAACATCTATTATTCCGTGATGAATTCCATCATTTTTTAATTTACCAATACCGATTATTAGAGTAAAATTGAGAAATACTTAAATTAAGTGACTCTATTAATCCTGAGAAAATCTTTTCTGGGTTATCTGTTATCTAATTTAATGCCGGATTATACGGGATCATGTTAAAATACGAGCTTTGAAAGGAGGGCAAAATGATAACAATTCTGAAAACCAATCTGGATAACCAGACAGTTGAAACCGATAAAATCGAAAGGGGCTGCTGGGTCCATATGATAAACCCTGATCTTGACGAAATTGAACAGGTTTCCGACAGCACCGGGTTTGACAGGGATTTTCTAAAGGCCGCCCTCGATAAGGAGGAAAGCTCCCGCCTTGAAGTTGAAGACGAACAGATTCTTGCCCTGCTTGATATACCGATAATGGATGTGGTGAAAACAACAGCAATCTACAGCACAATACCACTTGGTATAATTTTAAATGATGATTATATTGTCACCGTATCACTTCAGGAAAATAATATTACAAATGATTTCTTTGAGCAGAAAATAAAGACTTTTTACACATATAAAAAATCAAGGTTTATACTGCAGATTCTTCTGAGAATAGACAAGTATTATCTCAGTTTTCTAAAACAGATAGACAAGGCAAGCAAGATTATCGAAACAAGGCTCCATAAATCGCTAAGAAACCAGGAGCTCTTCGATATGATGGAGCTTGAAAAAAGCCTTGTATATTTTTCCACTTCCCTGAAAGCAAACCAGATAACACTTGAAAAAATGCTCAAGCTCAAGATGATGAAAAAATACCCGGAAGACGAGGACCTTCTTGAGGATGTAATCATTGAAAACAGGCAGGCAATTGAAATGGCAAATATCCACCGTGATATTTTATCTGCTACGATGGACGCATTTGCATCCATTATCAGCAACAACTTAAACGTTGTGATGAAAATACTCACCTCCATAACAATTGTAATGGCTGTTCCTACAATTGTAGCAAGTTTTTTCGGTATGAATGTCCCTGTTCCATGGGGTGACTTCCCCTTCGCTTTTATAGGAATAGCTGTAATAACACTTGTGATATGTGCAATTGTTCTTATAATACTTGTCAAAAAGAGGATGTTTTAAGCTGAAAGGAACATCCTGAAAGGAGAATAGCCGGTAATGTTTTTTGAAAATTTCATGAGTAACATTGGCAATTACTTTGCCGTTTTTTTTACTTCCATGATTCCTATCGGGGAGCTCAGGGCATCAATCCCTCTGGGACTGGGTGTTCTTAAGCTGGATATCTACAGTACTCTTATTATTTCAATTATTGGAAACCTCATTCCTGCCCTGGTAATAATCTATGCGCTTGAGCCAATCTCATCAATGCTCATGAGAAAATTTAAGCTGATGAACAGGTTTTTCACATGGCTTTTTAAACGGACAAGAAAAAAATATTACAAAAAGTTTGAGAAGTATTCCGGTTATGCTCTTGCAACCTTCGTTGGAATACCTCTTCCCATGACAGGTGCATGGACCGGGGCAATAATTGCTTTCGTGTTTGGAATACCGCAGAAGAAAGCTGTTCTTGATGTTTTTCTGGGAATTCTTATGGCTGCAGCCATTGTGACCACGTTATTTAAGACAGTCGGTTTTGTAAGGTTTCTGATGGGGTGATAATGGGGTGACATATTAAGCGGGCAATACCGGGAAAATCAAAATACCTGCGCTAAGAGCCGATAAAAAACCAGTTATCCTTTTTTATTCCGTATTTTGCTATTGAGCCGTTTTTAAGTTCAAGCACGTCCGTGGCTCCGGTTACAATTCTGCTGAAGGTAAATGGCTTCATGTTCTCAATAATGTCTATCACCCTATAGTTGCCAAATGTTGTGTTACCCGGCATTGAGTTGCCTGGCGTTAAAATGGCTTGTATCGCTTTTCCTGTTGTTAAATTGCCTGAGGTAAAGCTTCCCGGTGCCACATTACCTGTTTCTGCTTTGCCTGAGGTTAATATGCCTGGTTTTGTCTTACCTGATGTGCCGAGAAAAATCACATCAATTTTAAACCTCATCCACATCGTATGGATGCTGCTACAGTTTGTCAGCAAAAGCCCTTCTCCGTCGCTTAAGTATCTTTTAAAGATAAGGCCATTAAGCCTGGTGAAAAAATTATCTGCAACAGCCACCCGGTCAAAAAGAAGGACTCTTTTATTATCTGCATCACACCTGTAGAGAAGCATGACCACCAATAAGTTTTTAGATATCACATGCCGCCACCTGTGACGTAATGTTATGGTTGCAATATGCTTTTATCACCAATATATGGTATTATTACCTGTTTATGGTTTTATGACCAAAATATGATTTTACGACAATTTGTCCTCTGCCGGTTCTTTTTATTTCCTTATCTCTTTTTCGACTTCTTTTCTGCCCTCTTCAAGCTCTGCAACCTGCTGCCTGTCATGCATCAGAAGAAGGGCCTGAAATTCACCGACATGTGTTTTTTCTTCTTTGGCAATATCAAGGACAACTTTTTTTATATCGGGATTGTCGGTCATTGCAGCAAACTGCTCATAGAGGTTTATGGCATCAAGCTCTGCAATTATGCCTGCCCTCAATATTTCCCTGTCAATGCTGTCTTTTTTAACCTTGCCCAAATCGATTGGAAGATTTGACATCATAGCTTACACTCCTGACTTTTATTTAATGGTCGGGATGGAGGGATTTGAACCCACGACCTCAGCGTCCCGAACGCTGCGCGCTAGCCAAGCTGCGCTACATCCCGACTGGTTTTTGCAGACTTAAGTAAAGTTAACATATTTTATTCAATTACTGAACCTCTTCTAAAAAATCCTGGTATTCCTTCAGGGATATTGCAGGTACAATACTTTCTTCAAGCCCCTTCACTCTGTAATAATACCAGGTATCAACAGAAGGCTCGGTGTCATAATATATCCAGTTAAAGCCGATGTTATCGGGCCTTATATCATCCATTGTTTTTAAATTCAGGGAAATATTATCTGACAGGAACGGGGACTCAGATGTCGGATCAACAGGAACCCAGCCGTAAGCAGGAAGGTATATTTCATTCCAGGCATGCCCAGTCTCAAACTCATTGTCATCCTGCGTTAAAATGTATTGAAGCCCCAAACCGTTAATATATTTAACAGGAATACCTGACGCCCTGCAGAGCGCCGCATAAAGAATTGCATAATCCTCACATACCCCTTTTCTTAAATTCAGAATTTCTGAAGCCCTGTATAATTCCCTTTCAAAAAGCGAAAATCTGTCCCAGTCATATTCCATATTTTCTGCCACATAATTGTATAATTTCTCAGCAATCAATAACGGGTTTGATTCATCTCCGGCAACCCCTGCTGCAAGGTTTTTTATGATATCCGAGTCAGCATCGATGTACTTTCCGCTTTCAAGGTATTTTTTAAAATCCTCTTTATTTAAATCCTGTTCATCGTAGTTATCCGGCACATCAATATCCCTTCTTACTGCAAAATCGATGATACTAATATCAGATTCCACCAGGACCGACTCTTCTTCACCTTCAGCTATCTTTCCAAGGTCAAACCTGTAAAAAAGATCACCGCTTTCATCATTTTTCGGGCTGAAATCCCTTTCACCGGCAGAAACTGAATTCACCTCCTGAAATGGAAGAAGGGTCATGGGAACATCTATCTCGAATGTGACATCACTTAAATTACCGGGGCCATTATTTTTTATAATGGTTTCAGCTTCAACAATACAGTTGTACCTTCCTGTAATTATAAAATTGCCATCAAATTCTGCGACCCAGATTGTTGCAATCGCAGTATCACTTGATGAGCCTGAACTTGCTGTCAGGCTTACCGTATACACACCCGGTTCTTCAAATATGTAGTCAAACTGGTTCCGGGTTTCCTTTTCACCATTTCCCAGATCCCACTCAATCAAAAGATCCTCTTTGGGATAATCAAGTAATGTTCCGGCGAAACTGAATAATACCGGCTTTCCGGCTTCAAGGTAATCATTCTCTATTCCATTTTGTGAAATTTTAATTTCCATAAGAGCGCTTGTCTGCCATACCACCTTATCATTTCCATCCTTTATCCAGCCCTTCTGGACCTGGCTTGCCTCACTTATAGTTTTTTCAAGATCCTGGCGGGCAAACTCTTCAATCTTACTGTCAATGGCGCTGTCAGTACTGTCATCTGTATCTGCACCCGGACCAAAACAGCACCCCGAAGATGCAAAAATTAAAACAGCTGCAATAATAAAGAAAAATGTTATTTTTACTGGAAATAAGATTTTTTGCATTGAGATCCCTCCCCTGCTCTGAATACCTGAAAAAGGCTTAAAAATTATTTTTTTTATTATCCCAGCTATTTCATTAAATGTCATGGACTTTATGAATTGAATTTATTTTCTTTACAAAGCCGTCAAAATCATTGACTTCAATAATTCTTCTTTTTATATCCGATATTCCACGTACTCCTTTAAATATCCAGAGAAAATGTTTTTTGAATTCCCTTACTGCTTTTTCTTCGCCTGAAAATTTGGCCATAAATTTAAGATACAGTATTGCAAAGTCCTTTTTAAACCAGACAGGTACACAGGCACCGGGATGTATTGCGTCAGGAAAAACTTCATCAGAAACCCCTAAATCTAGAATCCTGGCACTATGAATATCTTTTAAAGCTGATTTTTTCTCAGGGTTCAGTCCCGCAAGTATTTCGGAAAAAATCCAGAGCTTACCTTTCGCGGCACGGCCTATCATTACCGCATCACAGCCTGTACTCTCAAGGACATCCTGTGCCCGGGCCGGACTGTCAATATCACCGCTTGCAATAACAGGTATTTTTAACTCCTTCCTGATTTTTCCAATAATCCCGTAATCTGCACTGCCCTTGAATCCCTGCTTTACAGTTCTTCCGTGGATTGTAATAGCGGACGCCCCGCACTCCTGGGCAATCAAAGCCACCCTGTCCGCATTTATGCTGTTGCCGTCCCAGCCAAGCCTTATCTTTACTGTCAGCGGTTTTTTTATCCTGCTAACAACCTTTGATGTTATGGATTCTATCCTCTTTTCATCAGTCAGCAGAAATCCCCCACTTTTTGTCTTTAATACTTTCGGAACAGGGCATCCCATATTTATATCAATAAAATCTGCCCTGTCCTGCACTTCGGCTGCTGCTTCAGCCAGGATTTCAGGTTCAGAACCAAAAAGCTGGATTCCGCATGGCCGCTCAAAATCAGTTATATGTGACATAGCAATGGTGCTGCAATTATTATAGTGGATCCCGCAGCCTGAAATCATCTCGGTAAAATTAAGGGCAGAGCCAAAAGCCTTTGCAAATATCCTGAAAGTATTATCGCTTATTCCTGCAAGAGGTGCAGTAACTACAGGGGCTTTTACTTTGATATTTCCAATTTTAAAACTGCCCCGGATTAAGTCTGGAGGAAAATAACCTGTCTTATGCCTGTATTCCTGTACAAGTAATATTAATTCTTTTATGAGGTTTTCCAAACTGGATATTTCCTTTGACAGATGCTGACGATAAAAAGAATTCCCTAAAATGTAAGTGACCTGTTCCTGCTATAAAGGGCAGTATTTAATGAATCTTCCGTTCGGGACAACTGCAATTCTCAAATCCCCATCTGACTTCAGGCTTTCATTTATAAAACCCTGGATATCACAGATCTTTTCAAATCCCATGTTTCTGGTTGCTGTTTTGTCAAAATCAGAGTAAAGCATAACAGATGCTAAAGTCAGAAGCCTGGAAACAGCCACAGCCTTGTGCCCTCCCAGGACAAATTTCTGCTTTAATTTTCCATAAATACTCTCAAAGTCTTTCGTATAGTGCATCCACTCTTCGAATCTTTCCTCCCCGAAACCTTCCATGCACCGGGCAACCAGGATTATTATCCCGCCATCCTTAACAATATTTTTTACGCTTTCAAGCGCCTTCTGGGCCTGGTAGAGGTTAATGTCCTTCGGAAACCCCCCTGCAGAAACGAGGATTATATCAGCTTTTTCGGGAGAGCTTACCTCATAAATGGCATCATAGGTTTTTATACCTTCTATAAACGCTTCATTGTTTTTGCCTGCAACCGCACCTATGATTCTTTTTGAATCATCAAGTATCACGTTGAATATAAAGTCTATGCCTGCCATCCTGCCCGCCTCCTCAATATCCTGCCTCAGAGGATTTTTTTCAAATTCTCCTGCTGCAGCCATGTCTTCAAGCATCATGGAATGGTTTGCACAGATGGAATTGTAGGAGCAAACACCTGGCATCAGGGCTTTTGCCCCACCGGAATAACCCGCAAAATAATGGTACTCTATATTTCCGGTAGCAATAATAAAATCTGAACTGAGCACATGTTCTGATATTTCTACAGGTGTGGAATATGAAGTTTTTCCAATGTCAATGAACCTGCCGGCACCGGAGTCTAAAAGCATGCAATCCTCTGCAGCGCTTTCTCCGGCAAGCTTTAACTTTTCTTCAGCAGTATGCTGCCTGTGTATCCCAAGCCCGAATATCACCTTTATTGTTCTGACCCCGCCTTTTTTTAGCTCACTGATAAGGTGGGGTAAAAATTTATTGGACGGGCAGGGTCTTGTAATGTCGGAGGCAAGGATGCATGCATTATTTTTTTTATAGGATAAACTGGAAATGGTTGGAGACTGGACAGGGTTTTTTATTGCATGCATGACAATATCATGCTCATTCAGATCATCCTGCTTATCACTCTTATATCCGGAGCCGGCTTTAGTGCCTTTTCCGGCATTAAAACTGATGACATTTTTATCAGGCAGAAAGACATTTACAGTCTGCTTTCCGAAAGGTATGTTAAACTCCATATTAACCCCGGATTACTTTACAATCAAAATTAAAACATATTATAAAAGAAGTCATTTTGATAATAAAGTGCAGGAATAACTCAGGAAGCTTCTGCTGTTCCGTGATAAATATCTTTTACCCCTGGATAATTATCTATTATTCTGTGATAATTATCTCTTATCCCGTGATAAGTAACTTTTGTGTCAGCAGCCTTTTTTAAAGCTTTATGAAAATGGCAGGGAGTATTTTTTCAGTGATTCATCCACAGCTTTCATGTTTTCGATGCCTGTATGCTTGGGCACTTCGCACCCTGCTGCAATGAAAGTTCTTGTATTTCCGGAGTTGATGCAGTTTATTACAGCATTTTCCACATCTTTTTTTCTTCCCTCAAGCAGGACAGCAACGGGATCAAAATTACCGCAAACAGATGCTTTGCCTTCAAGCTTTGAAGCAGCAGTTTTAAAATCAACCATCCAGTCAATATCCACAATGTCAGCCCCCGTTTCACCAAGCAAATCAAGGATCCCTGAAGTATTGCCGCAGATATGAATTCTTGCCCTGCACCCTGCCCCATGGATCTCATCCACAATCCTTTTTTCATACGGGAGTGCAAATCTGCGGTAATTTGCAGGGCCTATCAGTGATGCCACTGCATCCCCGATCCCGATAAAATCCGCACCCGCTCTTATCTGCTCCTTTGCAAAAATTATTGCCTGTTTCGTGCACAGTTCAAGCAGTTCGAAAAGAAAATCAGGTGCATCTGTAATATCCATCATCACAGAATAGACTCCCCTCAGGTCTGCAGCTTCTGCAAGCGCGCCTTCAACCCAGCCCATCACCGGATAGTGTTTCTTCACTTTCCTGCTGTAAAGTTCAACAGCCCTGATGCGGTCAAGCATCCTGGTGCTTTTCAATGGGTCCTGTACTTTCACCTTACTTATATCCCTGTAGTCCTTTATAAGGTAGTCCCTGCAGAAGGGTACATCATCATCAGGAAATATAACATTTGCACCAAAATCATAAAGTTCCCTGCAGGGATCTGAAATTGCGCTGACCATATCAATCCCGAACTCATTACAGCATTCTATATTTGCCTCTACAAGTGTCCTGAAATCCGTTACAAACTTTTTATAAGGGGCACTTATATATTTGGCTGCAAAAGCCATAATAATATTAAGATTTGGAATCTTGTCTACGGGAGCACCTTCAAGCCTTTTGAAAACTCTCTCATAAGGATTCATGATTGTAAAGCTCATGGCTGCATTTCTCCTTTAAAGCCGCTGTAGTATTAAACTCTCTGTTCTTCAAGGATTTCACCGCTTACCCCGACAGTAACGGTACTTATAGGAATATCTTTTCCCGAATCATTAAGTGCCTCACTTACAAGTCTTACCAGGCCATAGCAGCAGGGAACTTCCATATTCACAACAGTTACTGACTTAATATCATTTAATTTAAAAACCTGAGTTATCTTATCTTTGTAAAACTGGGCATCATCAAGTTTTGGACAACCAATCAGAAGCCTTTTGCCCTTAAGAAAATCCCTGTGGAAATTGCCATAAGCAAATGGCACACAATCTGCTGCTATAAGAAGATCGGCTCCTGCAAAATAAGGAGCAGTTGGCGGAACCAGTGTTATCTGGACAGGCCACTGCCTGAGTTCCGATTTCTGCTTGACATCCATGGTTTCTTTACCTGAGCCATCTTCCCCGGGGTCCTCATTTTCCCTAAGATCCATCACTTTTGAACCCGGACATCCACATGGCAACCTGTCTTTTAAACCCGGCACTTCCGCTTCCGTATCTTCAATAGGATTGGGTATGCCTTTTTCTTCAAGGTAGCCTACAGCCTGATTTAAAAACTCAGTCTGCCCGTGATTTTTTAAATGCTCAAGATGAGCTCTTATTACATTTTTGCCCTGCCTTGCAACATTTGCCATGACCTTGACTTCATCATACGGTTCTGCTTCCCTTTCCTCAATTGTTATGGCATCTTCCGGGCACTCCCCTATGCAGGCTCCGAGCCCGTCGCAGAAAAGGTCGCTTATCAGCCTTGCCTTGCCGTCAATAAGCTGTAGTGCCCCTTCAGGGCAGCCGGGGATGCATTTTCCGCAACCGGTACATTTTTCCTCATCAATTTTAATTATTTCTCTTTTTGCCATGTCAATTTTCCTTTCTTGTCTATCACTTTTTTATCTTTTCTCTTAATTTTTATCTTTTCAATTGCCCTTTTATAATTACACCTGCAGCCGCCGGATCAAGGCTGCTTTTTTAAACCATGTTTTTTTATCTTTTTCTGATAAGAGATCTCATGTTTATTGCTTCAAGCTCTTCTTTAACCTTCTTTTCTATGGAGTTTACTCTTTCTTTTAATAAACAGGTTGTCTGGTCAGGGCATATGTTCTTATTTAAAAGGCATTCATTCAGGCTGAACTTTCCCTGAAAAATTTCCACAAGCTCTATAAGATAAATATTTTCAGGTTTTTTTACCAGCCTGAATCCTCCCCTGTATCCTTTATATGAATCAACTATGTCCGACTTTGCAAGAACCTGCATTATTTTTCTTAAAAAGGGCCTCGTTATGCCAAGCCTGTTAACAAGTTCAATTACAGACACCACACCATCTTCTTTCTCAGCAAGATATGTGATTGCCCTTACTGCGTAATCTATTTCCCTTGTTATAAGCTTCATTCAAACCACCTTATGAATGATACCAAATTAATATCATATGTCAATTGTTTTTAAAAATTTCCAAAAATTTTTTTAAACTGTAATTCAAGCCGGGGAATTCCTTTTACAATATTTCCCCGTTTTATTATGCACTGAATAAGCGGCGAAAAATAGGGGATGAAAAAAACTCAATTGTGGAAACTGGGAAATGCTAAGATGGTAAAATTAAAAAACCGTAAAAATAATTAACCAGACAAAAAAGCGGCTTTTTTTTTATACAATTGCTTCAGCTTACTTTTCTGTTTTCCTGTTTTTATCTACCAGTATCTTAAGGCCTTTCAGTGTGAGATCCGGATCATGTATCTGGTTAAACCGGCTCTTTCCAGTCATAAGTGCAGCAAGGCCGCCGGTCGCAATAATCTTGGGCCTGAAGCTTTCCCCGGCTTGTTCCATTTCCCTTATTATTCTTTCTATTACAAAATCAGCCTGACCGAGAAATCCGAAAAGTATTCCGGAGCGTATACCGTCATATGTATTCTTCCCTATAATTTTATCCGGCCAGCTAAGATCGACCTTGCTTAGTTTTGCTGCATAATTGAAAAGCGCCTCAGAGGAAATCTCGATTCCCGGAGCAATCACCCCTCCAAGATAAACCCCTTCTGAGGAAAGGACATCAAAAGTGGTTGCGGTACCGAAGTCAAGAACAATGGCGGGACACCCGTAAAGCTCCTTTGCCGCTACGGTATTTGCTATCCTGTCGGCTCCAATCTCCCGCGGGTATTCATAATCTATCTTCAGGTCTGTTTTAATGCCAGTGTCAATTATAAAGGGCTTTATATTGAAATAACTGTCACACATGCGGTTAATTTCAAAAAGAATCCGGGGTACAACACATGAGACTGCAATATCTTTTATATCTTCCGGCCTGTAGCCGGAATTTTTTAAAAAATTGAAAATACTTGCCGCAATCTCATCTGACGTTTCATGCCTTGGCGTGACCATCCTCCATGACTTTTCAAGGACCTCACCTTTAAAAAGCCCGATTACTGTCTGGGTATTTCCTATGTCTACTGCAAGAAGCATACGCGGTCTTTCAAAATCACTTTAAAAGCTTGTCAAGAGTTAAAATTTTAAACTCTTCAGTAATATGGTTGCCAATTTCTTTTAATTTCTTTTTAAGCACACAGGTTTTGATATCCGGGCAGATATCGCTCCTTATAAGGCACCGGTCCAGCTTAACAGGCCCCTGGAATATTTCTACAAGGGAAACTATGGATATCTTATCAGGAGGCAATGCCATTTTAAAACCCCCGCCTTTACCCTTGGAGGATATGACTACTTTTTCTTTATTCAATTTCTGAAGAATTGCCCTTGTGAAAGGTTTGGAAATCTTTAATTTTTTTGCAAGACCGGATGTGGTAAATAAATCTTTCCCTCCTTTAAACATTGTTAAAAGGATCCTGATGGCATAATCTGTCTGCTTTGTTACTAACCTCATTTTTCAATGATAATATTTTTTTAAGGACTTTGTAAATAAAAATAAATTTCCATAAATATGTGATACATATGCCAGTGCCGGAAGGAATAAAAAAATGGGTATCTTAGTTAAAACTTAAGAGGAGATATTCCGGGTCCTCTTTATTGCAATTTTAAAAGTTAAAAGAAGATAAAAAATATTTAATGCTTTTAAATAGTGAAATCAGCGTATAACCAGCCGGTTACAAAAACTTACTTGAACCGGACCTCTAAATTGCCCGGCCTTGGGAAAAATATTATAGTTATAGGGCTTCAAATAGCTATTTCAATTTCTGGTAAAGATACCTTGCACTTATCACAGGATGCTTAAACAGCATCCTTGGCCCAGAATACTTCATAACAGTTTTTATTTTTTCCCTCATCAAGGGCTTATAACAGTGAATAGTGCATTTTGAACAGGCAGGCTTGCCTTCTCCGAATATACAACTGTCAAGCTTCATCTCGGAATAATTCTTTAATTCCATACATTCACTGCAGACAGCAATGCCGTTATTTTTACCTGTGGAATGATTGTGCCTGCAATAAAGTGCAATCATTAACCTGACTGTAATTTTATAGCAGTCTATTTTATCCGACATTAAACTCTCTAATTTACTGCTTTTGCCGGTTGTTCACTCATACCTGCACTGGTGTTGTATGCCGGTTTTTTGAGGTTAACTGCCATCTCTGGTTTGAATATCCTTAAGATATTCATGAACCTTAGCTTCTGAATAAGATTTATAAGAAAGACCACAAATGAAACAGCCATCAATCCTGCAGATATCAGGGCTATCACCATATAATCCCTGTATTCACCATTATAATAAAGAGTCCTTCTCAGCATTCCTTCTATTCCTGCAAACCCCATCACATAGGACATACCCAGGGAACCAGCCATCCAGCTCCACAGATGGAAATTAACCAGTTTATTATTAGGCAGATCAACTTTGGTAAGTATAGGAACAAGTGCGTAAATAACGGCAAAAATCAGTGTTGTAAGTCCCCCCAGAAGAAGCGTGTGTGCATGTGTTCCTATTACCCATTGCGTGTTATGAAGTATAACATTTAACCCTGAATTTGCCTGAATCAGCCCCGCAGCTCCTCCTAAAACAAATCCGAATATGGAACCCATCACAAATTTTAATGGCGGGCTGAACTTAATTGGCCTTGCCTGCCACACTGTCATCAGCACAGCAAAAATTGTAAGTCCCATTGTAATAAACTCACCCCATGTCACAAACTGGCCGGAAAATACTCTTAAAAACAGGGGCTGGGACTGGTCTGCAAGCAGATGATGGCTCCATACAAACATCGAAACTAAAAGATCTGCAAGTATTACAGTTCTTACTATTGATTCCCCATACAGCTTTCTGTTAAGGAGCAGAGGGATTAGCAGATACCAGGTTCCTGCCGTATACATTAAAACATTTCCATCTGCTATCATATCAAGCCCCCACCAGAAAATATTTTTATAAACCAGGGGATCTATAATTGAAGCATTTAAACGCAAACCTGCAATAAGGAACGGAAAAGAAAATATCAGTATCAATACACCTGCAAGAAGAAGAATGATTGCATTTATGACAGTGTCCACAGAACCACGGCCAATTGCAACAATAAAAACGGGAAGTTCTTCATAATTGGGGTCTGGTTTACGTTTGTCCCTCCTGATAAACCTTACCAGTCTGCCTATACCAAAAGCTTCTGCCAGAAATCTTCCATAACTGTAGCCTGGAGTAGGATTTGACCTGCGCAGCACCGTGGCAAAAAGGTTAAAAGCAAAAATTAATATGTTAAGCTCTATTAAAACAAGGCCTATACTGAAAATTGTTGCACCTATTGCAGGTACCCTGTCAAATGAAACAGGAAGCGGCCAGTAAAGAGTGTAAAGTGAATTAAAATATGTAAAGAAACCTGAACTCCAGCATAGAAGTACGGCAAAAACCTGGAGAAAGAAGTTAAAGGGGACGAGCTTTTTAAACCTGATATCCTTCTTTAAGAGAAATGGAACAAGAAAATAAAACACTCCCATTAAAGATAGATATACAAATCCGTAGATACCAACAATCGGGTGAGCTGTCAGCATCCCGTAAAACTGCTCAGCAACAGTTTTTTCAGGGCTGCCGGGACGAATAACCGAAATTACTCTCTCAATATTATCCAGAATCCCGGGATCAACAAGCTGCAAACGCATAAGAATACCTTCTATTCCTGCAAGGGCAAGAAACAGCAGACCGACTATTGCATACCTTAATGTCCATTTTTCCTGATATCCTAAACTTGGCATATATTTTACCAACCTTTCTTAAAATGTTTCTGATGTTATTGCGTGGAAACTTTGATCGCATTCTTTATAACCATATCCGGATGTTTGGGACCTGAGTATTCCGTTGATCTTATTGTATAAAATCCCGGTTCATCAAATTTCCACACAAATTTGTTTTCCCTGGCAGGCAGCACCTGCATCTGAAAGACCATTGTGCCGTCCTCCCTGAAAACACCCAGCCCATAAGTAACATCTTTTGAAACAGCAGAAAACTCAACATACTTCTCTGTTTGTATCTGCAGTTCTGTTTCGGGAAGGATAATTTCATTATTCTCAAATGTGATGGAAAAACTCTTATCAGGTTCAGGCCGGTTCCATAGCAGCCAGCTCTGCCATGGAATCAAAGGGGTTAGCGTTATGATATTAAAAGCCAGGGCAATGACAATTAAAGCTATAAACCATTTCAGTTCTTTTTTTTCCATTTAATCATCACGTCTCCTCACTTTTAAAGTAAAAATAATAAAAAATACAGCCGCGGCAACAAAAAACAGGATATCTGCCCATTTGACTACTTCAATTACTTCCACGTTTCCACCTCTCTTATGCATTTATCTTTTTTTTAATTTTTGAATATTAGAATAAAATTATCACAATTATCAATATTAATGAGATTTAATAAGATATGTGTTTTCTTTTCGATGTTATTCATTTAAATATCTTTTGTCCAAAAATAAATTAGATAAAGATACTATTATAATATCATTACTATGATAGTGACGCTAATTAAAAAAGTCAAGAATTTTTTAAATTTTTTTAAATTTATCTTGACATAATGATACAAACTTGATATCAATAATGCAGAGTTTTCTTAATAATGAATTTTTAAAAATAATAATTTATTAAATCATGGTTATTGAAGTATTTGCTTTAAAAGAATCATTTCAAGAGCTTTTCAAGAGTTAAAAACTTGAACTCCTCATTTATATGGTTGCCAATTTCTTTTAACTTTTTTTTGAGTACACATGCTTTAATATCCGGGCAGACATCACTCCTGATAAGGCATTTGTCCAGCTTAACGGGCCCCTGGAATATTTCTATAAGAGAAATTATAGATACTTTTTCAGGAGGCAGTGCCATTTTAAAACCCCCGCTTTTACCCTTTGAGGATACAACTACTTTTTCTTTATTCAGTTTCTGTAGAATTGCCCTAACAAAAGGTTTGGAAATCTTCAGTTTTTTTGCCAGACCGGATGTAGTAAATAAATCTTCCTTTTTCTTGACCATCGTTAGAAGGACCCTGATGGCATAGTCTGTTTGTTTTGTTATTAACCTCATATTTTAATGATAATATTTTTTAGAGGTCTTTGTAAATAAAAATAAGTTTTTACTTTGAATATTATCCGTACTGAGGTTCTAAATGTTCAATGGACATTATGTATTGAACCGTTGTCCCGTGACCATTTCTGTATACCACTTGAACTACCATCTACGGTCTTGTGTATTATAAAATTAAATTACTTTCTTTTCTGATTCCTGTGGTAAATATTCCTCAGCCCAGACTTTATCGGAAATTTCTTTATAGGCAGCTCCATATTCATCCAGTGATCTTGCAAGAGTTGTCACCATGGTCTCGGCACCTTCATGAGTTGTATAAGCTCCAGCATCAGCAACTGCTTCCCTTAAAACATGGGGATTATCAATAATACAGCAGGGCGACAGGTGGTTATCAGACTGGGCCTGTCTTTTTCTGAACGTTTTAAAAAAGTCTGATGTAATTACTTCGGTTAAGCTCTTTTCTTTAATATTATCGGCTGCAAAATGGATGAACACACACGGTTCAACATCCCCGTTTACATTGATATGCAGGTAATTTTTACCTCCTGCCATGCAGCCATGCACCAGGGGACCGTCATTCCAGAAATCAATTGGAATAAAGTTTTTGTTTTTTCTTGCTTCCAGCACTCTTCTTCTTCTGTAATCCCTCTGTTCAGGAGTGGGCATCAGGTTTAAATCAGGATCCTTTCCGGTAGGGATGTAATTAAAATACCATCCGAGGAAGCAGCCCTTTTCAATGAAAAAATCAAAAAACTCATCAGTTACAATCAGTTCATTATTGCTTCTTATTGCAGTTACTGAGTAACCGAACAGCACGCCATTTTCCCTGAGATGTTGCATTGCCTTCATTATTTTATCCCACGCTCCTTTGCCCCTTCTTGCCTCAGTTTCTTCTTTAAATCCTTCCACGCTTATGCATACAATAGCATTTCCAAGCTGCGCAAGTTTTTTAGCTGCAATCTCATCTACATAATGTCCGTTGGTATAAATCTGGAAGAAACAGTCGTTATGTTTTTCCAGAAAATCAAATAGGTATTCCCAGTAAAATGGTTCCCCGCCGGTTATTACAAAAAAGTAAATTCCAATATCGTTTGCCTCCTGAATGATTCTGTTGCAAACTTCATAAGGAAGTTCGTCCTTTTTCTGATACTTCCATGCATAGCAGCCAAAGCACTTCAGATTACAGCTCATGGAAGGGCTGATAACCAGGTGATTGGGCGGATTTATGCCATATTTTCTGGCAAATTCCTTTCTTTTTGGCTGCCCCTGTATCATTGCATTGTTAATTAAATTCATTACTACTTTTTTTCTTACACCAGGAGACGCTTTGACAATAGCATGCTTCAGGCTTACAAGCAGGTTCTCTAAAAAATCCCTCTCATTCCTATCATTTGATCTGTAAATTCTCCCCTTCACAAGTGAAAGCCATTTTTCGTCCGATATTTTAGGGAGCACCTTCATCGCTCCTTTAATCGCAATACCGGTAGAGTATAACTTTACTTTCTCTTTCAAAGTCATGATTTCCCTCCTTGCCGTAATTTTAAAAGCAGATGCATATTACTGAATACTTTTTAAATGATAAAATAGCTAACAATCAGCCAGGTATAGAAGTTCATCTTGCATCAGCCTTCTAAATTGTCCGGCTGATTATTAGCTTTTACAGATTCCTTTTTATGGCTTTGAAAGGCCAAGCTGGTCCATAAATGTCATCATGTCGAAATAATCGCGCTGTTCAATGATCTTGCCGTCTTTTACATTGAAAAGAGTGCACATTGGTATTTTTACCCGCTTATTAGTTGCAGCAATAGATGTGCCATCAGGCATAGTCAGTGGACCCGTATTTGTACCATTCCAGGTTCCAGCTACACAAACCCAGCTATCCTGCCCTATTTCAAGCTCGTTTTCGATATGTGAATCAGGAAATGATTCCAGGTATTGACGGCTTATTTCTGCAATCACTTTATTTCCTTTTATAGGTTCAGGGCTGCCGGACATAATGGCTATAGCATCTTCTGCATAAAGACTCTCAATTGTCTTGAAGTCCCTATCCTTAATGGCTTTGTCTCCTCTATTGACCAGTTTTATATTTTCCTCGACACTCATTTCTTATCACCACCTTTTACATGAATTATTTCTAATAAAAAGCATCATCATTTTCTAATAACTGTTTGTTATTCAGGCCGGCCAATCCATAATAAGTTCTATAAGTTTTAATTATTATAATGATAGTAATACAGTATTATTTTGTCAAGTAAAATGGCTATAAAATTATAATAATTTTTTTATAAATATTGTTATTATCTTTTAGGGCCGGAAAATACTCTTAAAAACAGAGGCTTTGGCTGATCTGCAAGCAGGTGGTGGCTCCAGACAACATCGACACTAGAAGGTCTGCAAGTATTACAGATCTTACTATTGATTCCCCTTAGAGCTTTCTATTAAGGATGATAAACAAAATAAAAATTTTCTTGACATAATGATACAAACTTTATATCATTAATACTGGGTTTTTTCGATGCTGCAGATAATGTTTTTTTAGATCCGTTAATTTAAGAAAGAAAAAAGGTTGAAAAATGGAAAAGTATCTAATTGCGCCCATAAAAGAAATTATTACAAAGTTTCCTGAGGTTGGCAGAATTCTTGAGGAATACAATATCGGCTGTGTACCCTGCACTTTAGGCTCTTGCCTCTTAAAGGATATAGTGGCGATACATAATATTCCTCTGGAACAGGAACTGAATTTAATGTACAGGCTAGAAAAGACAATTTATCCGGATAGAGTAGTGAAAAAGTCTGTCTTCAAGAAAGCAGCTAAAAAAACAAATGCCAAAGAAATAAATTATTCTCCGCCAATAAAGAGATTAGTGGATGAACATATCTTAATTAAGAAATGGATTGAACTGATACCTGTCATAATTGAAAATATTAATAACGAATCAGGAGACAGCAGGCAACTGATTTTAGATGGCCTTGATTTTATTAGATTTTATGCAGATAAATTCCATCATGCCAAAGAGGAGGATATACTATTTGAGTATACAGATAAAAATTCAGATATCATCAAGACCATACTTCAGGATCATGAGTCAGCGCGCAGCCATGTAAGAGCGACATCGGAAGCGTTAAAAAGGGGAAATAGAAATTTAATTGCTGAACACTTAAACGCTTATAAAGAACTCCTGAAAGAACATATAAAAAAAGAAGATGAAATATTATATCCTTGGATTGATAGAGATCTTTCCACAACTCAAGTGGGAGAACTATTTGCCAAATTTAATGAAGCAGAAGTAAAAATTGATAAAGAAACGATAGAAAAGTGCAAAAGCTTCATCAAAGAATTGAAACAAAGAATAGAAAATTTAAAAATAAAAAAGGAGGAAGTAAAATGATGGATGGATGCCCGGGTTCAAGAATGCAGGATTTTAGGAAGAAGGATACAGAAGCTGAAGAAGAAAATGTAAAAAGACAATCACAGCTAAGGCAATGGCCGATTCAGTTACATTTAGTATCGCCTGAAGCACCATATTATCGGAAGGCAGATGTGCTTTTATCTGCAGACTGTGTGGCTTTTGCAATAGGAGACTTTCATAAGGACTATCTTAAAGGTAAGTCAATAGCTATTGCCTGCCCAAAGTTAGATGAAGGTCAGGATGAGTATGTTGAGAAAATAAAGTCCTGGATAGATGATGCCCAGATTAATACCCTTACAGTAATGACTATGCAGGTGCCATGTTGTGGCGGATTGGTGGCCATGGTACAGCAAGCCTTGCAGTCAGGAAAGAAAAAAATACCCGTTAAGTCTATTGTTGTGAGCCTTCAGGGAGATATTTTATCAGAAGAATGGATTTAATAATAAATAGTCTTAATAAATTCCAATTCATGAATACTGCAAATTATTTACGTGCTGATAAAATCGATTATAAGTCTTCTCACTTTCGGGCTGGACAGTAATTAAACTGTTGCAGAGTGTCCAAATCTGACCAGATTTCTTCCTGATTTCTTCCTGATTTATTTTTTTATTTTAACTCTCTAATCCGGGCAGTAGCTGCACATATTCCTGCCACTCTTCTTCGGTTACGTTTTGCTGAATCATACTCAGCATTCCCTGCAATGATTTTTAATTTCTCTTCTTTAAATATCCTGTTTTTAAGTTTAAAGGATTTTATATCTAATTTATTTTCAGCAATTGATACTATTACATAGCTGATACCAGGATCATTTGCAAGTCTGCGATCCTCCTCCGATAATCTTGCAGGTGAATTCGGATGTGAATGATAAACTGCAATAATTTTAAGGCCTTCGTTTTTAGCCTTTTTAATTACCATGAATTGTTCATTTATATCCATAGTGAAATGATCTGTGCTTTTATCAATATTGGTCATTGCATAATTTTTAAATACAGTGTTATCACTTCCTGCCAGATATCCGCATGCTTCCAGCGGAGACTCTTTTACTGCATGTCTGTAAATTTCATCAACAACTTTTTGATTAATTTTCAGCATTTCTCGATTAAAACTCTGTAAATATTATTTTTAACCTGAGTTATTTCCAAAACCCTGTTCCCCTGTTCCTTGACAGTTTTCGGAACGTTATCCAAAGGTTCTCCTTCTGCCAGCAAAACTTCAAGCTGCTCTTTTGTTTCCATCTTCTCCAAAGCCAGTTTTACTTTTACAAATGTCATTGGACAATGTTCATTTGTTATGTCCAATTGATTTATCTTAATATTTCCCATAATTATTTAATTTCTTTCATAACTAAATAAACAATGTCTCACCATCTTTGGAATACTCCAAAAATTTAGCAACTCCCAGCACTTCTTTTACTTCCGGGATATAATCATCCCTGACAATACCTAAAATATTCATTGTCATATCGCACGCATACAGATTCACACCCAGTTCAATTGCAGTTTCCATTAATACATCCAGGGTAGCCACATTTCTATCCTTCATCATTTTAGTCATTAATCTGGGACTTATTCCAAGGAAATTAAAACGGCTTAATGGAACATTATTTTTACCTCCCATTAAAAAACTGAAAAAACGTGCCAGGAAACCCCTTCCTAAAAATACATGCCCTTTTTTCTTTTTTAAAATATTTAATCCCCAGAATGTAAAAAAAAGATTTACTTCATAATTTGTTGCTGCTGCACCTGAGGCAAGAGTAAAGGCAGCTACCAACTTATCAAAATCTCCGCTAAAGCATATTATGGACAGTTTATCTTTTAAATTATTCATTAATGCTCCTTTCAGAATTATTTTTAATAACAAACAGTTTGTTCATAATCAATCAGTTCCTTTGTGGTGTTTTTACTTCCGCAGGCAGGGCAGTCTGGATTTAATTTAAAGTGAACAGTTCTGAACTCCATGATTTTAACATCAAATACCAGGATACGATCCATTAATAACTCACCAACACCGGTAATATATTTCAATGCCTCGGTAGCCTGAATTGTCCCTAATAAACCCGCAATTGACCCCAGCACCCCTGCCTGGGAGCATGTAGGTATTAAATCCTGCGGGGGAGGCCCAGTAAACAGGCAGCGGTAGCAGCCATGTCCGGGTATGTATGTCATTGTCTGGCCTTCAAATTGCAGAATACCGCCATGTGAAAAAGGCTTTTCAGATATGACACAGGCATCATTTATCAGAAATTTTGTTGAAAAGTTATCAGTGCCGTCTATAACGAAATCATATTCTTTTATAATATCAATTGCATTTTTTGAAAAAATACGTTCCGGATATGTGCAGACTTTAACATTCGGGTTTAAAAGGGCAATTTTTTCTTTTGCAGAATCAACTTTCAGTTTCCCGATATCAGGAGTATAGTGAATTACCTGACGCTGAAGGTTTGTCCTGTCGACTCTATCCCCGTCTGCAATGCCCAGTGTCCCGACGCCCGCTGCAGAAAGATAAATAGCTGCAGTTGAACCCAAACCTCCGGCTCCCACTATAAGCACCTTGCTTTTAAGTATCTTTTCCTGACCTTTCCCGCCAACATCTTTTAGAATAATATGCCTGCTGTATCTTTCCAGTTGTTCCTCTGTAAAATCCATTTTAATATCTTTCTTTTAATAACATTTTTTTATAAATTTCCTGGAAATTAACTTAAATAAAATTAAATATGAATTTTTCACAAACTTAAATATTTTTCAAACCATCAGCAAAATCATTTAATAAATCTTCAACGTCCTCAATTCCAACAGCTACCCTTATCATAGTGTCTCTTATGCCCATTTCCGATTTTATCCCCTCGCTATATTCGCAAAAAATAGTTGAAGAGGGATGAAGAATTAATGTTTTATTGTCATGCAGGTTAGTTGCTCTCCTGATAATTATCAGGTTGTTCATAAACTTAAAACAACTTTTTTTGGAATTTAAATCAAAAGTGAACAAAGCTCCTGCTTTACCATCAAATTGTTTTTTTGCCAGTTCATAATATTCTGAAGATTTTAAACCCGGATAATTGACTCTTTCTATTTTTTTGTTTTTTTCCAGATATCCGGCAATTACCAGAGTGGAAGCACATGATTTATCAGCTCTTAAAGCAAGGGTTTCCAAACCCAGGCTTTGAAGATAGGCATTATGCGGGGCCATGCATGCACCCAAATTTCTATATACCTCTCTTTTCAGTTTCATTATTAAAGTAAACGGTCCAAGTTTTTCAGCCTCACCCGATAATTTATTATTTTGAATCCAGTCAAAAGTTCCATTGTCAATTATCAGGCCTCCAACACTTGTAGCTCCGCCTGAAATATATTTTGTACTGGAGAGTACCTCAATATCAACACCAAAATCTCTGGATTTGAACAAATAAGGCGGGGTGACTGTGGTGTCTGCTATCAGAAGAATACCTTTTTCTTTGCAGATTTTTGACAGCGCTTTTATGTCAACAACTTCAAGCTGCGGATTTGTTATAGTTTCAAAAAATACTGCAACGGTTTTTTTATCTATCAGATTTGATACTTTTTCAGGATCAGTTAAATCAGTATACTTTATCTCCAATCCCCATGGCTTTAAAGTTCTTTCAAATAAAGAATAAGTGTTGCCAAATAGATGTTTGGTGGTAATGATGTTATAACTATTACCGGCAATTGTAAGAATTAAATTTGATATTGCTGCCATGCCCGATGCAAAAGCTACAACTCCAAAGCTTTTAGTGATATTTTTAACCTTCTGTTCCAGATTTTCTACAGTAGGATTTGAAATTCTGGTGTACACATGCCCGGGTTTTTTTCCAAGAAATGTCTGTTCCATTTCTTCAGCTTTGTCAAATTCAAAAGCTACAGTGTCATAAACAGGCATGTGCAGTGCTCCATGTACATCTTTTTTTAATACATCACTGTGTATGGCTTTTGTTGTAAATCCTGATATATTTTCCGCCAGCATGTTCCTAAAATCCGCCTCCTATATAATATAAAAAGTCAATTCTGTCGTTTTCTTTTATAATTATTTTTGTAAATTCCTCTTTCTTTACAAATTCTTCATTTAATTGAACAGCAACCATATCCGGTCTTTTTACTCCATTCCTAATCAACAGGTCAGAAAGCAGTATACTGCCCTCAATTTTCTGAATCTTATCGTTTACTTTTATTTTCATATAGTCTCTGCCTTTATAAATATTTTAAAATCCAAAAACTGTATGTCTTAATTCTTAATTAAATTTTTTTTATTTTTACTATCCAATCTTTTGGACCCTTAAGCTCATATTCCCATTCATATTTATTTTTATATTCCACTTCAAACTGATACCATAACGGTTTCGGGTCATGATCATTGATGATTCTCAGAATTTGACCGGATTTTAAGATATCCCAAAACTGAAAAATTTTCTCATGCCTTTCAAATAATTCAATTTTTCTTAAATCTAATGTTTGAATATCATCGTTCATAATTTTAACTCCTTCCAATTTTCTTTTTTCTAAATCAATATTACATATCGTTATAATATATTTATAATGATATTATATTAATATCTTTTGTCAAGCTAAAAAAACCTCCCGGATCTTTCAGGGTATGTTCGAAGAATAAACCCTGCCAGATTAACCTGGCTTCTGTAATTTAAGGGCTAAACTTAGTAATGAGGATATTTCATCCGCCACCGGCTGTCCTTGTCTTTTAAACATAAAGTCAGGACAGCCATCAGCAGAGGGGTTAAAGCCCAAAAAATATTTTCCCAACTTTCTGTTGCTTGAAAATCTCATCATTTCCAACTCCAGAAATTCTGAAAATGGCACCTTTTAAATTTTTCTTTTTAAATTGCTAAAAAGAAAGTAGCTTTAAAATAAATTATATGATACTATATTAGTATCTTTTGAAGAAATTATGGTTGGTGGTTTTTTGGAAAAGTCAATATTTATTTGCCGGTGTCATTTATTTGCCGGGTATCAATTTGTAATCAACATGTCTATTATTTATTGACTGTAAATTCTGTATATTTTCTTTTAACAAAAAGCTTTCTGATAAAAAACAGAATAACAGCTATGTAGATCAGATATGAAATAAGTTCCAGCACAGTCGGAGAGGGATTATATCCGAATAGTGATCCCAGGATACCTCCGGTTATGCTGTCCCTGCTTAGAAAACCGCTTAAATCATAAACCTTTTGATTCAAAACAGGTATTATTCCTGCTTCCTGGAATTCATGAATCCCCGTTGCAAACAGCCCCGCAGCAATAATCATAACAAGAATGCCTGTTATTTTAAAAAACAGTGATATGTTTATTTTAACAGTGGAAATAAAAAATATTAATGCCACTGTAAGTGAAGCCAGTATTCCTGTTATGGCACCGGATAAAAGCAGACCGGTATCAGCCTGAAAACTTAAGGCTTTAAAAAACAGCACAGTTTCTGCGCCTTCCCTGAATACCACTATAAATCCAAGAAAAAACAGGCTGAAAACTCTGCCTCTGTTCACTGCTTTATCAACTGAAGTCTCAAGGTCGTTTCTGATGTTCTTAGCCTGTCTGTTCATCCAGAACACCATATAAGTCAGAACTGCAACCGCAATAAATAAAACAGACCCTTCAAAGATCTCTTCTGTCCTGCCTTCAAACCCGTCTATAAAAATCTCAATAATAAAAGCCAGCGCAATGCTTAATGCAACAGCCAGCAGCACCCCGAATAATACATATTTTATATATTTTTTCTGTCTGCTCTTAAAAAGATAGCTGATAATTATTCCTGCAATCAGAAAGGCTTCAAGCCCTTCCCTGAAAGTTATAAAAAAACTTGAAAACAACTTTTCTCCTCCCTTGGCTTATCCGTATCATGTGCCG
>Ga0194126_10002993_pt1 | contig 27101 bp, 23 predicted proteins | sample TA2KigC150mmetaG_FD_148641 | JGI IMG/M metagenome (GOLD analysis project Ga0194126, IMG submission 148641) | Freshwater microbial communities from Lake Tanganyika, Tanzania - TA2015035 Kigoma Deep Cast 150m | ecosystem: Environmental > Aquatic > Freshwater > Lake | place: Tanzania: Lake... | reverse complement strand
AACGAGGCGGGCTGGCTGGTGGCGCGCGAGGGTTTCATCGGCGACATCAACGACCGGGTGCGCGCTCAGATCGAACTGGAACGCCTCAACACCGAGTTGGAGGCGAGGGTGGCGGAACGCACCGAGAAACTTGCGCAGGCCAATCAGCACCTGGAGGCTTTCGCCTATTCGGTGTCGCACGACCTCAAGGCGCCATTGCGCGGCATCGACGGCTACAGCCGCCTGCTGCTGGAGGATTACCGGGAGACGCTGCCAGAGGAGGGCCGGCGTTTCCTCGACAACATTCGCGGCTCCACCGAGCGCATGAATCAGCTCATCGACGATCTGTTGGCCTATTCGCGACTGGAGCGGCGCGAACTGAGCACGGCGCGGGTGCCGCTGGCCGCCATCCTGGCACGTGTGCTGTCGGAGCGGGAAATCGAGATCAAATTCCTGGGCGCGGTGGTGACCACTAGGGTGGGCGAACTCAGCGTTCTGGCGGACGCCGATGCCCTGGCCCAGGCCACCCGCAATCTGCTCGACAACGCTCTCAAGTTCGCCCGCGACGCCAGCCCGCCGCGGGTGGACATCCATGCCTGGGCGGAGGGAGACAGGGTGATGCTCAGCGTCACGGACAACGGCTGCGGTTTCGACATGAAATATCACGACCGCATCTTCGATATCTTCCAGCGTCTGCACCGGGCGGAGGACTACCCCGGCACCGGAATCGGCCTGGCCATCGTGCGCAAGGCCATCGAGCGCATGGGCGGCGGTGTCCGCGCGGAGAGCGCGCCGGGGCGGGGGGCCACCTTTTATATGGAGCTGCCGGCATGAATTCCATGCGTCCCATCCTCCTGGTGGAGGACAACCCCGTGGATGTCGACCTCACCCTGCGCGCCTTCGCCAAGCGGCATCTGGTCAATCCGGTGCAGGTGGCCCGCGACGGCGAGGAGGCCATGGCGCGGGTGGACGCCTGGGAGGCGGGCGAGCCCCCTCCCCTGCTGGTGCTGCTCGACCTCAAGCTGCCCAGGGTGGACGGGCTCGATGTGCTGCGCCGGATCAAGTCCCACGCGCGCTTCCGTAGCATCCCGGTTGTGGTGCTGACCACTTCGACGGAGGACACGGACATGCGTTCCGCCTATCAATTGGGCGCGAATTCCTACATCGTCAAACCCGTCAGCTTCGACAACTTCATGGAAGTGGTGGCTCAGATCGAGCTGTATTGGGGGGTATTGAACCTCGCCCTGGAAAATCCATGAAGCTGCTCTATCTCGAAGACAACGACCTCGACTCCGACCTGACCCGGCGCGCGCTGGCGAAAGCGCTGCCCGACCTGGAGGTGGCGGTTGCGCGCGATCTGGCCGGCGCGCGGGAATGCTTGAGAGAGCCCGCCGGTTTCGATCTGGCGCTGCTGGACATGCGCCTGCCCGACGGCGACGGTCTCGACATCCTGGCCGAGATCCGCGCACGGCAACTGCCCATCGCGGCGGTGGTGCTCACCGGCTCGGGCGACGAGCAGAGCGTGATCCGCGCCCTCAAGCTGCAAGCCGACGATTACCTGGTGAAGCGGACCGACTATCTCGATTCCCTGCCCGCCACCCTGATGCACGCCCTGGAACGCTTCCGCCGCGAGTGTGGCCGCCGACCGCGCCTGCTCGGCGTGCTCTACGCGGAACACAACCGCGATGACGCGGAACTGACGCGCATGCATTTCGCCCGTCACGCGCCGCACATCCGCCTGGAGGTGGTGCCGGGTGCCGAGGGCGCGCTGGAGCGCCTGCTCGGCGAGAAGGCGAAGGACTATCAGGTGCTTCTGCTCGACTACCGGCTCGCGGGCATGGACGCCCTGGAACTCATCAAGACCCTGCGCCAGGGGCATGGCCTCGAACTGCCCATCGTGCTGGTCACCGGCCGCGGCTCCGAGGAAGCGGCGGCCGCTGCCCTGCGCCTGGGGGTGAGCGACTATCTGATCAAGGACGTGGGCTATCTGGACAAGCTGCCCTCGGTGCTTGAGCACGCCTACGTCCATGCCGAGCTGAACTGCGAACGCGCCCGCCTGCATTACCTGGCCACCTTCGACGAACTCACCGGCCTGCTCAATCGGGCCGAGTTCCGCGCCCGCGCCGAGCCGGTGTTGAGCCGCTCGCACCGCCTGGGAGAACGCTGTGCCCTGATGCTGGTCGACCTGGACGATTTCAAGGTGGTCAACGACACCTTCGGCCATGGCGCCGGCGACGATCTCTTGCGTGGATTCGCCGCGCTGCTGCGCCAGATCCTGCGGGAGGAGGACCTCTGCTGCCGCTTCGGCGGCGACGAGTTCCTCATCCTGCTGGAGGGCGTCGACCAGGCCGGTGGCGCCGCGCGCACGGCGGAGCGCATCGCCGAGTCCCTGTCGGAGCGGCTACCAGCGGGCGGCCGCGAGGCGGTGGTGAAGGCCAGCATCGGCATCGCCATCTATCCCGACGACGGCCAGGATATCGATACCCTGATCCGCAACGCCGACACCGCCATGTACAAGGCCAAGACCGGCGGGCGCAGCCACTTCCGCTTCTTCGACCAGGCCATGAACGAAGAGGTGGCCGAACGCTTCCAAATCGAGGCCGATCTGCATCGCGCCCTGCAGCGGGGGGAACTGTTCCTGGTCTACCAGCCCCAGGTGGAACTGGACGGCGGCCGGGTGGTGGGGGTCGAGGCGTTGGTGCGCTGGATGCATCCGGCGCTCGGCCTGATCACCCCGGACCGCTTCATCCCCATCGCCGAGAGCGGCCCGCTGATCATGCCGCTGGGCGAATGGGTGCTGCGCGAGGCCTGTCGGCAGTTGAAGGAGTGGGACGAACACGGACTGCCGCCCTTGCGCATGGCGGTGAACCTGTCGGCGCGCCAGATTCGCGGCGGCACCCTGGATACGGTGGTGCAATCCCTCCTCGATGTGCATGGCCTGACTGCGGGCCGCCTCGAGCTTGAACTCACCGAGACCGCCATGGCGGACGACCCCGAGGCCGCGCGCCTGACTCTGGAACGCTTGCGAGCCATCGGCGTCAGCATCGCCATCGACGATTTCGGCACCGGCTACTCCTCCCTGGCCAGCCTCAAGCGATTCCCCATCGACCGGCTCAAGATCGACCGCGGATTCGTCGCCGAGATCGGTCACGATCCCAACGGCACCGTGATTCCCGAGGCGGTGGTCGGGCTCGCCAGGTTGTTGGGCCTGGAGTCCCTGGCGGAGGGCGTGGAGGAGGCCGGTCAGCTGGATTTTCTGCGCGAACGCGGCTGCCCCCTGGGACAGGGTTACCACATCGGCCGCCCCATGCGTGCGGAGGATTTTGTCGCTTGGCTCCGCGCGCGTCCTCTGCCCTGAGGTGGACGTGGCGCGTTCAGCCGCGCGTATTCGAGTTGGCCATGAATGCGCTCAATTCGACGCGCGGCGCTGGTTCCCAGCCCGCCTTGCGCTGCTCGGCCACCACGTTGGTGAAGATCCCGCCACGCACGTAGAACTTGCTGGTCAGGCGCATGAAACGCGGTTCCGTGGCGCGGACCAAGTCGTCGAGGATGCGGTTGGTGACGTCCTCGTGGAAGTGTCCCTCGTCCCGGAACGACCAGATGTAGAGCTTCAGGCTCTTCAGTTCGACACAGCGCCGGTCCGGGATGTAGTCGAGGAACAGGGTGGCGAAGTCGGGCTGGCCGGTCTTGGGGCACAGGCAGGTGAACTCGGGAATCTCGATGTGGATGTGGTAATCCCGGCCCGGCTGCGGGTTGTCGAAGGTTTCCAGGGATTTGCTGGGTTGGCTGGGCATGGAACAGGGCTTCAAAGTTAGAATGCGCCACGCATTATAAACGCCGTACCTCACCGCCTTTCCCACCCTTGCGCCTCAAGCACATCCATATCGCTGGCTTCAAGTCCTTCGTGGACCCGGTGACCATCCCCGCCACCTCCCAGTTGACCGGCATCGTCGGTCCCAATGGTTGCGGCAAGTCGAATGTCATCGATGCGGTGCGCTGGGTGCTCGGCGAATCGAAAGCGCGGGAACTGCGCGGCGCCTCCATGCAGGACGTGATCTTCAACGGCTCCGCCGGGCGCAAGCCGGCGTCCCGCGCCTCGGTCGAACTGCTGTTCGACAACAGCCTGGGCAAGGCCGCCGGCCAGTGGTCCCAGTACGCGGAAATCTCGGTGAAGCGGTTGCTGACCCGGACCGGGGATTCCTCCTACTGGATCAACAACGTCCAGGTGCGCAAGAAGGACATGGCCGACCTGTTCCTCGGCACCGGCCTGGGCGGCGACGCCTACGCCATCATCGAGCAGGGCATGATCTCCCGCATCATCGAGGCCAAGCCCGAGGAACTGCGCGGTTTCCTGGAGGAAGCCGCGGGAGTCTCCAAATACAAGGAGCGGCGCAAGGAAACTGAAAGCCGCCTGCGCGACACCCGCGAGAACCTGGACCGGGTCTCCGACATCCGCGAGGAACTCGGTCGGCAACTGGAAAAACTGGCTGGGCAGGCGGAAGTGGCCCGGCGCTACTTCGAACTGGATGCCGACAAGGGCCTCAAGACCCACTGGTTGGCCCTGATCCGCAAACGCGACGCCCAGGCCCGCCAGATCGACCTGCAACGGCAACTGGAAGCGGCGCGCAACGACATCGAGGCCAGGACCGCCGACCTGCGCCGTCAGGAAGCCGACCTGGAAGCCCGCCGCCTGGAGCAGTTCGCCGCGACCGAGGCCCTGAACCAGGCTCAGGCCCATTTTTACGCCGAGAGCGGCGAGGTGGCCCGGGTGGAACAGGAACTGCGCCACCTGCACGGCACCCGTGAGCGACTCGCGCTTGACATTCGCCAGGCGGGCGAACGCCGGCTGGAGACAGAAGCCGAGCGCCAGGCCGCCGAGCTGGAGACCAGCCAGCGCCGGGACGAACTTGCCCTGGCCGAAGAACAGGCGGAGATGCTGGCCGAAGGCGCCGCCCAGGCCGGCGAGGCCCTGCCCGAGGCCGACGCCGCCTGGCGCGAGGCCCAGGCCGCCGTCGCCGCCGTGCAGCAGGACATGGCCCGCTTCGAACAGGCCATCCAGCTGGAAGAAGCCAACCAGGCCCACGCCGAACGCAACCTGGACCAGCACAAGGCCCGCGAACTGCGCCTCATGGAAGAGCAGAAACAGCTCGGCGAATCCGATGCCGCTCATCTGGAACGCCAGCGCATGGACCTGGAAGCCGAGCAGGAGCGGGTGGAGCGGCTCGGTGAATACCTGGAGGCCGCCCGCGCCGAATGGCCCCGGCACGAGGCCCGCCTGCACCAGGCCCGTCAGGCCCTGGATGCCGCTAACCGTGAACTGCATCGCCAGGAGGCGGAAGTCGCCGCCCTGAGCAAGATGCAGGCCGCCGCCCAACAGACTGAAAGCGAAGGCGCCGCCTGGCTGGAACGCCTGGGCCTCACCCACGTAGCACGTTTGTGGCAGAAGATCCGCGTGGAGGAGGGCTGGGAGACCGCCGTGGAAGCGGCCCTGGGCGAAGCGATGGCGGCCTTGGTGGTGGAGGCCGATCCAGCCTGGACCGAGGAACCGCCGGAAGCCCGCTTCGAACTTTTACTCCCCTCCCCCCCCGGGGCGAAGGCGGGGTTGCGCGAAGCAGGCTTCGTGCCGCCGCAGCCGGTCGGCGATGCAGCGCCGACCGTGGGGCGCGGAGCGGGGGCGGGGGGAGAGGGAACAAGCTTTGGTGAATCTGACCTGGCTCCCTCACTCCTAGCCCCGCCCCCGGCGGGGGTGAGCGATCTGCACCCCCTGGCCGAGCTCATCCACACTGATGATCCCCTGCTGGCCCGCTTCCTCGCCGACCGCCTGGCCCTGGCCTATGCCACCGACAGCCTGGCCCACGCCCTGGCCCAGCGCGAGCGGCTGCCCATCGGCGCCTACATCGCCACCCGGGACGGCCACCGGGTCAGCCGCGACACCCTGGTCTTCAACGCCCCGGAAAAGGGCCACCACGGCTTGCTGGCCCGGGCGCGGGAGATCGAGACCCTGGAAGCCGACCTGGAACTGGCCCGTGCCGGCGCCGAGGAGGTTGCGGAAGAGGTCTCTCGGGCGGAACAAACCCTGCAGACCGCCCGCCGCCAGGGCGAGGCGCTGAACGCGCAACTTTCCCAGGCCCAGGAACAGGTCCATCTGCTGCAGGTGGAAGTGGTGCGCGGCCAGGAGGCGGCGCGCCGGGTGGAGGAGCGCCGTGCCCAGATCGGCCGGGAACTGGATGAACTCTACGAACGCATGGGCGAGGAGGAGGCGGCCTGGAACGACGCCGGCGAACGTCACCGCGAAGCCCAGCTCGAATACGACAGCGCGAAGGAGCGCCTGGACGCGGCGCGTACCGCCCGCCAGGCCGCCGACCAGAAGCTGCACATGGTGCGGGAAAGCCAGCGCCGGGCCGAGCGGGAAGCCCAGGAGGCCGCCTTCCTGGTGCGTTCCCTGGGCGCGCGCCTGAAGGACCTGGAGGAACGCAAGGGCCGCGCCCTGCGCACCCTGGACGAACTGGCCGGAACCCTGGAGCGGCTGCAAGCGGAACTGGCCCAGGCGCAGGAAACCCCCACCCTGGCCCTGCTGGATGCAGCCCTGGAAAAGCGGCAGCAGGCGGAGACGGCCCTGACCGCAGCCCGCGAGGCGCTGGAAGGCGCCAACGCCGCCCTGCGCGAACTGGAGTCCGGCCGCCTGGCCACCGAGCATGCCCTGGAGCCCCTCAAGGAAAAGCTCATGGCCCTGGAACTCAAGCTCCAGGAAGCCCATTTGCTGGAAACCCGCTATGCGGAGGAACTCGAAGGCGTCGAGGTGGAGGAGTTGGAAACCCATGCCCAGGCCGCCGGTCTTGCCACCCGCGGCGAGACCTGGCTGAAGAGCGATCTGGCCCGGCTGGAGGCGGACATCGCCGCCCTGGGTCCGGTCAACATGGCCGCCCTGGACGAGCTGAAAGCGGCCCAGGAACGCAAGGAGTACCTGGATGCCCAGGCGGAAGACCTGGAAACCGCCGCCAACACCCTGGAGGAGGCCATCCGCCGCATCGACGCGGAAACCCGCGCCCGCCTGAAGGACACCTACGACCGGGTCAGTCGGGAGTTCAAGGATCTCTTCACAGAGTTGTTCGGTGGCGGCGAAGCGCAACTGATCCTCACCGGCGAGGAGATCCTCGACGCGGGCCTGACCGTGCTGGCGCAACCGCCGGGCAAGAAGAACAGTTCCATCCACCTGCTCTCTGGGGGCGAGAAGGCGCTGACCGCACTGTCTCTGGTGTTCGCCTTCTTCCGCCTCAACCCGGCGCCGTTCTGCCTGCTGGACGAGGTCGACGCACCGCTCGACGACAGCAATACCGAGCGTTATTGCGGCCTGGTGAAGAAGATGTCGGAAGTCACCCAGTTCCTGTTCATCACGCACAACCGCATCACCATGGAAATGGCGCTCAACCTGGTCGGCGTCACCATGCCGGAGCCGGGCGTGTCGCGACCGGTGGCGGTCGACGTGGAGGACGCGATACGCATGGCGGCCTGAGGCCGCTCAGACCGGCGCCTTGATGCGGCTCATGCCGCGCGCGGCCTGCAGGCAGAGCATCTTGAAATCGGTGTAGGTGAGGGGGTCCAGGCCGCAGTCGCCGTGCCCCCGGTCGGCGTAGATGAGGCCCAGGGGGGTTTGGCCGTTGAACAGGCTCATGGCGTAGAAATCGCCGCTGCCGATGAGCTTCTGGAGTTTCGCGTCGACCAAGGGCCACAGCCTTTCACGGTTGCCCTCGTTGATCCACACACCCTGCATCTTGCCCATGAGCTGGGCGAACAGATCCTTGCCATCCAGACGGAATTCGAAATGGCGCAAGGCATCCTCGGCGGGAATGCCGAGGGTGAAGCGGGATTTCACACGATCGCGATCCGGCGTGACCATGGCGAACAGGATGCGCGAGAGCCCCAGGCCGGTGTGCAGACCCTTGAGGATCACCGCGCTCATCTGGTTGAGGGTGTAGCTGCCGTCCAAGTGGCTTTCTATGCTGCGCAGGGTTTCCCGGAACACCTGCTTGTCGGGCATCGGACAGAGCACGTGCGCGTCTTGCTCGGTCGGCGGCGTCCCAACCGTGGCGCCGGAAGCGGCCTCGTCATGTCGCGCGGCCTTGCTTGGCGGCGTCTGATCGGCGGGGGAGGGCGGCGCGGCCGCGCCACGTGGCGGGGGAACCTCGGCCGGGCTCGCCGCTTCCTCCTCTTCATCCTCGGGTGGCCATGCGCCGGGGATCAGGGGAATCCAGGCGCCAGCCGGCGTCGACTCGGGCCAGGCGCTGCCGCGCGCGGCGCGCGCCGCATTGGCGTGCGCGATGGCGACGATCTGCTCGATCGGCAAGTGATCGAGGTCGGCCAGTGCCTGGTAATCCAGCAACAGGGCTTCGTCCCACCATCCCTTGTCCGTGCGCAGGGCGATGTCGATGCAGGCGGCCAGGATGGTCTGACGCGGCTGCCCAGCCCGCTCCGGATCGAGCAGGTCGCGCGTGAGTTCGGGTACGTTCCAGGCTTCCAGGATGCCCAGACGCCAGGCCGGCAGGGGCTGGCCGAGGACCGTGGCGGCGGCCTCCTCGGCCGGCATCTGGCGGCAAAGCGAGCGCAGGCGACGGGCCTCGGCCGGCGCCCGCAGCCAGAGCAGCATTTCCGGCACATGGTGGAGGATGGCCGCCACCTGGACTTCCTCGGCCTGGATGTCGCTGTGCAGAACCGCGAAATCCCTGGCCTGCCAGGCGGCGTGCTGAGCGCGCCGGACCAGGCCATGCAGGGCGCGCAGGGCAAAGCTGTCCTGCCCGGCGGGGGTGTTCTCGAGGACGGGCAGCGCGCGCGCGGTTTCCAGGTAGGCGCCGATGCCTTGCATCATCACCGCGTGCTCGACGGTGGTGACTTCGTTGCCGGAGCGTTGCGCCATTCGCTTGTTGATGGCGTGGATGACCAGCAGGGTGGCGAAGGGATCGGACAGGATCTCGTGCGCGACTTCGCGCGCCGCCAGGCGGTCGCGCCGCGGGGCAAGCTCGACCAGGGCGCGATGGGTGTGGCGGAATACCGGGGTGTCACCGGGCAGCAGGCGGGTGCTCCAGTCAGTCATCCCATTCTCCGGATGAACAGGCGAGCGCCGGACAGGTCGTCCAGTTCGACGACCTCGTCAAAGCTCACGCCGGGCACCGTGAAGCTGTTGCTGACGAACAGGCTGCCGGGTTTCATCTCGGCGCGAGCCTTTTCCCAGAGCCGCGCCATGGGGGCGGGGGATAGGTAGGCGTAGAGCAGGTCGCAGCGCGACAGGTCGCTGTTCCACAGGCTGCCCAGGCGCACCTCGGCGCGACCGAGCAGGCGCAGGCGGGCGCAAAGCCAGTTGAGGGGCGCAGCCTCGACGCCCTCCAGGCGCGCATCCGGGCGCAGCCGGGCCACCCGCGCCAGCGGTCCGCCCAGACCGCAACCGAGGTCGAGCAGGTGGCCGTCGGCGGGCAGGCGCCGGGCCAGTTCTTCCGCCGCGCGCGGGCTGGACAAATAGAGCGGCACGCGGGTGCGCACCGCGCCCAGGGAAGTGAACGCGAGCAGGGCGAAGCCGGCCAGGTACCAGCGCGGATCCAGGTCGATGGCGAGGCCGAGCCACAACAGGGGCACGAAGGCCAGATTGATGGCGCGCCACCAGGGCGGCAGCCGCCAATGCACGGCCAGGCCGGCGGCGATCACGCCCACCAGCAGGGCCAGGACGAACGGGGGGAGGGGAGGGGCGCCGGCCAGCAGCAGCGCGGCGATCAGCAGGCCCGGCAGGTGGGCGAGCAGGGCGGCCAGCGCGTGTGGCAGGCGGGCGATGCGGGACGGGTTCGGCAACGACGGGGCGTCAGCGCGGGACATCCAGTTTCTCCGCCACTTCCTGTGCCGTGGTTGCCTCCACCTGCCTGCCTTCACGGGTGATGGCTTCCTCGGCCTTCTTGTTCATGACGATGATGGAGATGCGGCGGTTGACCGGCGAGTTGGGATTTTCCTTGTCGAAGGGGATGGCCGAGCCCAGGCCGACCACGCGCAACACCTTGCCGTCCTCCAGGCCGCCCGCCACCAGTTCGCGACGCGAGGCGTTGGCCCGGTCGGCGGAGAGTTCCCAGTTGCTGTAGCCGGTTTCGCCGCCGGAATAGGCGACCGCATCGGTGTGCCCGGACAGGCTGATCTTGTTCGGCACCTGGTTCATGGTGCGGCCGATCTCGCGAAGGATGTCGCGGGTGTAGGCCTTCATGACGGCGCCGCCGGAATCGAACATGGGCCGGTTCTGGTCGTCGATGATCTGGATGCGTAGGCCCTCGCTGGTGATGTCCAGCTTCAACTGCTTCTTGAACTGGGCCATTTTCGAATTGCTTTCGATGGCTTTCTCCAGCTTGGCTTTCAGGTCCTGCAGGCGGGCGGATTCCTGTCTCTCCTGTTCCGCGCGGGAGGCGCTGGCATCGATTTCGCCACGCTTGACCTGGCCGCTGCGACGCGTCAGATCCTCGCCGCCACCCTTGATCAGGCTGGTCGCGTCGCCGGTACCCTCACCGCCCAGCATCGCGACCTTCAGGGGCGTCTTGAAATGCTCGGAGATGCCCTGCAGGGTGGCCTTGCTGGCCGAACCCAGCAGCCACATGAGCAGGAAGAAAGCCATCATGGCGGTGACGAAGTCGGCGTAGGCGATTTTCCAGGCACCGCCGTGGGCGCCACCGCTCACCTTCTTGATGCGCTTGATGACTATGGGTCGTTGGGTGTCGTCCGCCATGCCGGTCTCCGTGCGCCGTCAGCCGCTTACGCTTTGGCCGCCTTGCGTGCCTTGATGTCGTCCTCCAGTTCGCGGAAGGAGGGCCGCTCGTTGGAGAACAGCACCTTGCGCCCGAATTCGGCGCAGGTTTGCGGCGCGAATCCGTTCAGCGAGGCGAGCAGGACCACCTTGATGGTTTGCAGCGCCTTCGTCGATTCGCTGGCCTTGGTTTCCAGCACGCTGGCGAGCGGCGCCATGAAGCCGTAGGACAACAGGATGCCGAGGAAGGCGCCGACCAGGGCCTTGGCGATCAGGCCGCCGAGTTCCGGCGGCGGCAGGTGCAGCGAACCCATGGTGATGACCACGCCCATCACCGCGGCGACGATGCCGAAGGCGGGCAGGGCGTCGGACATCTTGGCGACCGCGTGGGCGACGTGCATTTCCTCCTGGTTGTGGGTTTCGATCTCGTTGTCCATCAGGTTCTCGATTTCCATCGCGTTCAGATTGCCGCCCACCATCATGCGCAGGTAGTCGGTAATGAAGTCGACGAGGTGATGGTTGGCGACGATGCTGGGATACTTGGCGAAGATGGCGCTCTTGTCGGGTTCCTCGACATCGCCCTCGAGCGACATCAGGCCCTCCTTGCGCGCCTTGGCGAGCAATTCGAAGAGCAGGCCGATGAGCTCCATGTAGAAAGCCTTGGTGTACTTCGATCCCTTGAAGCAGCTCGCCAGGCCGCTCAGGGTATGTTTCAGCGCGTGCGCGTTGTTGGCGGCGATGAAGGCGCCGAGCGCGCCGCCGAAGATCATGATGAACTTGGGTTGCACGAGGGCGGCGATATGGCCGCCGATGACCACGTAAGCCCCGAAGATGCAGCCCAGGGCCACCACCCAGCCGATGATCACGAACATGATCGGTTTCTCCTTTTAGATCAGCGCTTTCTGCAATACCTGCCGCACCGGTCCGAAACTCCTGCGATGGATGGGGCTCGGACCGAGGGCTTCCAGGGCGGCCAGGTGTTCCGGGGTGGGATACCCGACGTGCCGCTCGAAGCCATAGTCGGGGTAGATATCGGCAAGCCGGCGCATTTCTTTATCCCGTTCGGTCTTCGCCAGGATGGAGGCGGCGGAGATGCAGGGCTCGCTGGCGTCGCCCTTGACGATGGCGCGCGCAGGAATCGGCAGATCCGGGCAGCGGTTGCCGTCGATGAGCGCTTCCGCGGCGCCAGGATGCAGGCCCAACACCGCGCGCCGCATGGCCAGCAGACTGGCGCGCAGGATGTTGAGCGCGTCGATCTCCGCCGCCGAGGCCCAGGCCACCGACCAGGCCAGGGCGTGGGCGCGAATCTCGCCGGCCAGACGCACGCGCTTGGGTTCGGGCAGCTTCTTCGAATCTTTCAGGCCGGGAATGGGGCGGGCCGGGTCGAGGATTACCGCCGCGGCGCAAACCGGACCGGCCAGGGGACCGCGCCCCGCCTCGTCCACCCCGCAGATCAGCAGGGTCTGGAGAGATTGGGACGGGGCTGGCGAGACGCGCATGGACTTCTGTCAGGTTGCTGTGTGCCGCATGCCTCAACCCTCAAGGAAAGGGCGCAGGGCATGTGCGATCAGGCGCGGCGTGTCGCGCCGCAGACGCGCGCGCTGGATGCGGAATTCCTCGATCTGCGCCTGACGCGCGCCTTCATCCTCGAGCAGCCCGCGCAGGGCGCTCGCCAGGTTTTCCGGGGTGGCCCGCTCCTGCAGGATTTCCGGTACAAGGTCGCGCTTTGCCAGGATGTTCGGCAGTCCGATCCAGGGCAGCAGGGCCTGGCGTTTCATGATCTGCGCGGTCAGCCAGGGCACCCGGTAGGTGATGACCTGCGGGCAATCCAGCAGCAGGGCCTCCAGCGTGGCGGTGCCGGAGGCGATGAGGGCGACGTCTGCCGCCTGCATGGCGTCGTGGGCATGCCCGAAGAGGATGCGGATGGGCAGTTCCGTGGCCTGCGCGCGATGCAGGGCCTGTTCGAACAGCAGGCGGGTTTCCCGGTTGACCAGAGGGATCAGGAAGCGGGCGTCCGGCCGCGCCTGGTGCAGGTGCTTGACGGTGTCGATGAACAGCGCCGCCAGGGCCTTGAGCTCGCCCGGCCGGCTGCCGGGCAGCAGGGCCACATATTCGCCGTCGGCGGCCAGCGCCAGGCGTTCGCGCGCCCTGGCGCGATCCGGTTCGGGTAGGGCGTGGGCAACCGGGTGGCCGACGTAGGTGGCGGGAATGCCGGCCTCGCGGTAGATCTCCTCCTCGAAGGGGAAGATCAGCAGGACGTGGGAAGCCGCGGCGCGCACCTTGCGGATGCGCTTCGGGCGCCAGGCCCAGACCGACGGGCCGATAAAATGCACGGTGGGGATGCCGGCCCGCTTCAACCCGGCTTCCAGGGACAGGTTGAAGTCCGGCGCGTCGACGCCGATAAACAGCCGCGGAGGGTCGGCCCGCAGTTTGCCCTTGAGGGCCTTGCGGATGGCCAGGATCCTGCGCAGGCTGCCAAGCGCTTCGACGTAGCCGCGCACCGAAAGGGTCTCCATAGGATACAGGCTGCGGGCACCCGCGGCCTGCATCTTGGCGCCGGCGATCCCATAGAACTCGGACGGCAGGCCCGCGTCGCGCACCGCACGGATGAGCAGGCTGCCGAGCAGGTCGCCCGATGCCTCGCCGGCGACGATGGCGACTTGCGAGATGGGAGGGGAAGCCTGTGGGGTGTGGCGTAAGGGGGCGGGGGCGGGCGCGGGGCATGGCATGGCCCCGGCGTGTTCCGCCTCGCGCCTCACCGCACGATGCCCCGTCCGGAGGTGGCCAGGAAGTTCGCCAGGGGTTCGAGTTCCGGCAGGCGCTGCGCTTCCTCGGCGATCGCGGACTGGGCTTCGGCCAGACCCAGGCCCGATTTGTACAGTGTCTTGTAGGCGCGTTTGAGGCCGGCCAAGGCTTCGGCGGAGAATCCACGGCGCTTCAGGCCTTCGCTGTTGACGCCGTGCGGCGCCAGCGGATTGCCGGCGACGGTGAGGAAAGGAGGCACGTCCTGGCGCACCACCGAGGCGATGCCGGTGATGACGTGGGCGCCCACGCGGCAGAACTGGTGGACGCCGGTGAAGCCGCCGAGGATGGCGAAATCGCCGACCAGCACGTGGCCGGCCAGGGTGGCGTTGTTGGCGAAGATGGTGTGGTCGCCGACCACGCAGTCATGCGCGATGTGCACGTAGGCCATGATCCAGTTGTGGTGGCCGAGGCGGGTGACGCCGGCATCCTGCGCGGTGCCGGTGTTCAGGGTGCAGAACTCGCGGATGACGTTGTGGTCGCCGATCTCCAGACGGGTCGGTTCGCCGGCGTATTTCTTGTCCTGCGGCTCCTCGCCGATGGAGCAGAACTGGAAGATGCGGTTGCCCGCGCCGAGTCGGGTATGCCCGGCCAGCACCACGTGCGGACCGATGCGGGTGCCGTCGCCGATCTCGACGTGCTCGCCGACCAGGCTGTAGGCGCCGATTTCCACGTCCGTTCCCAGCCTGGCGCCGGGATGGACGAGGGCGGTGGGATGGATGCCGGGCATCAGTCCAGTTCCTTGAGGGTGCACATCAACTCGGCCTCGCAGGCGAGCTGGCCGTCCACCGTGGCCTTGGTGGCGAACTTCCAGATGCCGCGGGTGTGGCGCAGGATGCTCGCCTCCATGCGCAACTGGTCGCCCGGTACCACCGGCCGCTTGAAGCGGGCGCCGTCGATGCCGACGAAATAGATCACGGAGTTCTCGGTGATTTCCTTGCCGGAGCTCTTGAAAGCGAGCAAGCCGGCGGTCTGCGCCAGGGCCTCGATCATCAGCACGCCGGGCATCACCGGGTGATGCGGGAAGTGACCGGGAAAGTGGGGCTCGTTCATGGTCACGTTCTTGATCGCCACCACGCGCTCGTTGGGTACCAGCTCCAGCACCCTGTCGACCAGCAGGAACGGGTAACGGTGTGGCAGGAATTTCATGATCTGGGTGATATCCATCATGATGCGTCGTCCTTATCCAAGGCGTTGATACGGTTTTCCAGGGCCCTCAGCCGGTTCGCGAGGCCGTCGAGGTGGCGCAGGTGGGCGGCGTTGCGCAGCCAGTCGGCGTGCGGCATGGAGGGCATGACCCCGGTATAAGCCCCCACCGTCGGGATGTTCTTCGCCACCAGGGTGCCGGCGGACACCGTCACCCGGTCCGCGATGGCGAGATGGCCGCTGATCATGGCCGCGCCGCTGATCTGGCAATAGGCGCCGATGCGGGTGCTGCCGGCGATGCCGACGCAGGCGGCCATGGCGGTGTGACGGCCGACGCGGCAGTTGTGGGCGATGTGGATGAGGTTGTCGAGCTTGACGCCGTCCTCGATCACCGTGTCGTCCAGGGCGCCACGGTCGATGCAGGTGTTGGCGCCGACCTCGACGTCGTCGCCGAGCAGCACGCGACCGATCTGCGGCACCTTGAGCCAGCGCCCTCCGGAATCATCCGCCTGCCAGGCGAGGCCGAAGCCGTCGGAACCGATGACGCAACCCGCGTGCAGCACTGCGCGATGGCCGACGACGCAACCGTGCTGCACGGTGACGCGCGGATGCAGCAGGCAATCGTCGCCGATGCGCGCGCCCGCGCCGACGCTGCAGCCGGCATGCAGCACGCTGCGCGCACCGATCGAAGCCGCCGCGCCGATCACCACGTGCGGGCCAATGCGCGCCTCCGGGTGCACCCTCGCGTCCCCGGCGATGACGGCGCTGGCATGGCGGCCGGGCGGCAGGCCGGGCTCGACATGCAACATACCAAGCGCGCGCGCGAAGGCGGCATGCGGATTGGCGACCGCCAGGCAGGGCTGCGGCAGGTTCTCGGTCAGGGAGTCGGGAATGATCAACGCGCCGGCGCGGGAGGTGCGCGCCTGGGCCAGGTGTTTTGCACTGACCAGGAAGGCAAGCTGGTCCCCGCCCGCACTTTCGAGGGAGGCGCCGCCGCGCAGGCTGATGCCGCCGTCGCCGCGCAACGTGCCGCCCAGGCGGGCCTGCAGTTCGTCCAGCGTCAGGGCGGGCATGAACGTGAGGAACCTGTCCCTATGGAAATGAATTACGGGATTTCAGCGATCAAGCGCCTTGAGCACCCGGTCGGTGATGTCCACTTTCGGGCTGGCGAAGATGACGTTCTCGACGATGAGGTCGTACTTCTCCTTCTCGGCGATCTCCGCGATGGACTTGCGCGCCCGATCCTGCACGGCGGCGAACTCCTCGTTCTTGCGGGTGTTGAGATCCTCGCGGAAATCGCGCTGCGCCTGCTGCAGCTCGCGCGACAGATTGGTCAGCTCATTCTGCTTCTTGCGCCGGTCCGACTCCGACAGGGTCAGGCTTTCCCTTTCCAGGCTGGCCTGCAGGTCACGCGCCTGTTTCACCTGCTTCTGGATTTCCTGCTCGCGGTTCTTGAATTCCGCCTCCAGCTTCTTCTGCGCACGCACGGCCAGGGCCGATTCGCGGAACACCTTCTCCGTGTTGACGTAGCCGATCTTCAGGCCGGTATTGGCGAATGCCAGGCTGGAAATCAGCAGGAGCAGGGGGATGAGGATCAGGTGTTTCATTGTGGGCACCTCGTCAGAACACGCTGCCGAACTGGAACTGGAAGACTTCCTCGGTTTCGTCGTCTTCGGCGTTGATGGGTTTTGCCAGCGACAGCTTCAGCGGTCCCATGGGGGACAGCCAGGTCACCGCCAGACCGGCGGAATAGCGCCAGGCGTCGGTGTCGGATATCTTCTCGTAGCGTCCGCGATAGTCGTCCGGGCCCGCCACCGCACCAATGTCCAGGAAGGCGGACAGCCGCACCGAGCGGTCGTTCCCCATGCCGGGCATGGGGAACAGCAGTTCCACGTTGCCGATGACGCGTTTATCGCCGCCGATGGAAAAGATATCGCCGGCCGCGTCCCTTGCCTTAGGACCGAGGGCACCGGACTCGAAGCCGCGCACCGAGCTCATGCCGCCGCCAAAGTAGTTGCGGAACAGGGGCAGATCCTTGCCGCCGTAGCCGCCACCAAGGCCCAACTCACCGTTCAGCATCAGACTCACCGAATTGGAAAGAGGGGTCAGCCACTGATACTGGTAATTGAGTTTGTAGTAGTTGAGATCCCCCACCGGCGTGCCCACTTCCAGAGAAACCCGCTGCAGGCTGCCCTTGGTGGGGTAGAGCAGGCTGTCGCGGCTGTCACGCGCCCAACTGACGTCGAGGCGCAGGTTGTCGGTGGTGGATTTACACCCCGTTTTCGGCGTGACCCCGACCTGGGCGACGCAGTCAGAGGCGTACTGACCAGCGTGCCTGTAGTAGACGTCGGGAGCCTCGGTATGCAGGGTGAGTTTGGTCCTTTCAAAGGTGGGACCGAAGGTGATGGTCTCTTTCTCGGCGATGGGAATACCGAAGCGGAAGCCTAGACCCGCCGTGTCGGTATCGTAGTCGGCTACATCGTCCAGTTCAGAGGTGTCGGTCTTCCTGCGGAAGAGGTCATAGCCCAGGCTGATGCCATCCTTGGTGAAATAGGGATTCGTGAACGACAGCGAGTACACCGTGTTGACGCTGCCACTGTTGATCTGCACGGCCAGCCGGTTGCCGGTACCGAACAGGTTGTTCTGAGAAATGGAGCCGGACAGGACGATACCATCGGAACTGGAAAAACCCGCACCGAGCAGTATGTTTCCGGTGGGCATTTCCTCGACGTTGACGTTGACGTCCACTTGGTCTGTGGTGCCTGGCACCGGCGGCGTTTCCACGGTCGTTTCCTTGAAGTAGCCCAGCCGTTCCACACGTTCGCGCGAACGCGTGAGCTTGTCTGCGGCATACCAGCCACCTTCCATCTGGCGCATCTCGCGGCGCACCACCTCGTCCTTGGTCTTGGTGTTGCCGGTGACGTTGATGCGGCGCACGTAGACCTTGCGGCCCGGATCGACCAGGAAGGTGAAGCTGGCGGAGCGCTTCTCCTTGTCGATCTCCGGCACCGCGTTGACGTTAGCGAAGGCATAACCGTCGTTACCCAGGCGCTCGCTCATCTTCTTGGCCGACTCGTTGAGCTTTTCCCGCGAGAACACGTCGCCCGGTTTCAGGGTGACCAGCGCTTTCAGTTCCTCCTCGGGGATGGGCATCTCCCCCGCCAGACGGAAATCGGACACCGTGAACTTCTCGCCTTCGCTGACGTTGATGGTGATGTAGATGTCCTGCTTGTCCGGGGTGATGGAGACCTGCGTGGACTTGATGGCGAACTCCAGGTAACCCCGGTTGAGGTAGTGCGAGCGCAGAGTCTCCAGGTCGCCCGCGAGCTTCTGCTTGGAATACTGGTCGTTCTTGCTCCACCACGACATCCAGGTGGGGGTGGTGAGGTTGAACAGCTTGAGCAGGTCCTTTTCCTTGAATGCCTGGCTGCCGACGATGTTGATGGAGCGGATCTTGGCCACACCGCCCTCGGTGACGTCGAAGTTCACCGCCACACGGTTGCGTTCCAGCGGCGTGGTGGTGGCCTTGACCTGCACGGCGTACATGCCGCGGTTGAAATACTGGCGCTTGAGTTCCTGTTCGGCCTTGTCCAACAGTGCCTTGTCGAGGATGCGGCCTTCGCCCAGACCGAGATCCTTGAGGCCCTTCTTGATGTCGTCCTTGGAGAATTCCTTCATGCCGGTAAAGTCGACGCTGGCGATGCCGGGGCGTTCCTCGACCATCACGATGAGCACGTCGTTGCCGGTCTCCAGTCGAACATCCTTGAAGAAGCCGGTGGCATACAGGGCCTTGATGGCCTCGGAAGCTTTATCTGGCGTCAGCGTTTCCCCAACCTTGACCGGCAGGTAGCTGAAAACCGTGCCGGCTTCGGTACGCTGGATACCTTCGACACGGATGTCCTTGATCTGGAATGGCTGGAAGGCCTGCGCCTGGGTTGCGGCAAGCAAGGCGACGGCCAGCAGGCTGGGGCGAAAGGAAACCATGGGAAGGCTTATCCGAGGAAGAGTCGCTGGAGGTCGTTGAAAATCGCGAAGAACATGAGCAGTGCCAGAATACCGATGCCGATCCTCTGGCCGATTTCCTGCACCCGCTCGGGTACGGGCCTGCCCGTCAAAAACTCCGCGAGATAATACAGCAAGTGCCCTCCATCCAGTAACGGCACCGGCAGCAGGTTGAGCACGCCGAGGCTGACGCTGACCAGGGCCAGGAAGGCGACGAACGAGGCCATGCCGGTCTGCGCCGACTGGCCGGCGTAGTCGGCGATGGTGATGGGCCCGGACAGATTCTTCAGGGAGACCTGGCCGACGATCATGCGGCCCAGCATTTCCAGGCTGAACACGGACAATTCCCAGGTGCGCGCGGCGGCGCGCTGCAGGGCATCGAGCGGGCCGTAACGCGCCTCGCCCAGGTAGGGCGCCATGCGTTCCGGATCCATGCGCGGGGCAACGCCGATGCGGCCGATGCGCTCGCCGGCGCTGGCGACCTCCACCGGCACCACGGTGTAGGTCCGGGTTTCGCCGTCACGCTGGATCAGCAAGGCAAGGGGACGTCCTGGCGCGGCGCGCACCCGATCGACCAGGGCCTCCCAGTGCTCGATGGCCTGGCCATCCACTTCCAGTACCAGGTCGCCCGCCTGCAGGCCGGCCCGCGCCGCCGCGCCGTCGCCGCTGAGTTCGCCGAGGACGGCCGGCAGTTGCGGGCGGAAACGCTGCAGGCCGAGGACCTGCAGAGGCGACTGTTCCAGGTTGGCGTCGGCCTCGGCCAGACTCAGGGTGCGGAAGGCGAGATGGCCGTGCGCGTCGCGCGTGTCCAGGCGCAGCGGGGCTCCGCCGACGGCATGGCGAAGGACCAGCCAGTGCAGGTCCTGGAAGCTTTCCACCGGCTCGCCATTCACGGCAAGCACCGTGTCGCCCGCGCGGATGCCGGCCTGGGCGGCGGCGGATGCGGCCGGCGGCTCGCCCAGCACCGGTTTCAGGATCGGGGTGCCGGCCATGAACAAGCCCCAGAACAGCAGGATGGCAAGCAGGAAATTGGCCAGGGGACCGGCCGCGACGATGGCCGCGCGGGCGCCCAGCGACTTGCGGTTGAAAGCCCGGTCGAGGACCTCGGCGGCCACCGGCGCCTCGCGCTCGTCCAGCATCTTGACGTAGCCACCCAGGGGGATGGCGGAGAGGGCCCACTCGGTCTCGTGGCGGTCGGTGCGGCTGGCGACGACCCTGCCGAAGCCCACGGAAAAACGCAGGACCTTGACGCCGGCCAGGCGCGCCACCAGGTAGTGGCCGAACTCGTGGAAGACGATGAGGATGGCCAGGGTGGCCAGGAAGGCGAGCAGGGTGGTCATGCCATGCCGACGGCCGCGGCGGCGATGAGTTCCCGCGCGGTTTCGCGGGCGGCCGCGTCGGCGGCGAGCAGGTCTTCCAGGGAATCCGCCTTTTCGCCCGCCAGTTTTTGCAGGACTTGATCCAGGGTGGCGGCGATGGCCAGGTAGGGGATGCGCCGCTCCAGGAAGGCGGCGACGGCCTCCTCGTTGGCGGCGTTGAGGATGGCGGTTGCCGCGCCTCCGGCGGCCAGGGCCTGATAGGCCAGGCCCAGGCAGGGGAAGCGGCGCAGATCGGGGGCTTCGAAACTCAGGCTGCCGATCTTCGCCAGATCCAGCCAGTTCACCCCGGCTTCGAGCCGCTCCGGATAGGCCAGGGAGTGGGCGATGGGGGTACGCATGTCCGGGTTGGAGAGCTGCGCCAGCACCGAGCCGTCCAGGTACTCCACCATGCTGTGGATGATGCTCTGGGGGTGGATGACCACCTCGATCTGGTCGGGGCGGGCGTCGAACAGCCAGCGCGCCTCGATGACCTCCAGACCCTTGTTCATCATGGTGGCGGAGTCCACCGAGATCTTTCTGCCCATCACCCAGTTGGGGTGGGCCACGGCCTCTTCCGGAGTGATGTCCTTCAGGGTCTCGATGGCGCGGCCGCGGAACGGTCCGCCGGAGGCGGTGAGCAGGATGCGGCGCACGCCGTGGGCGGCCGGGTCGCCCGTATAGCCGGCCGGCAGGGACTGGAAGACGGCGTTGTGCTCGCTGTCGATGGGCAGCAGGGTGGCGCCGTGTTCGCGCACCGCTTGCATGAAGAAGCGGCCGGCCATGACCAGGGTTTCCTTGTTCGCCAGCAGCACCCGCTTGCCCGCCTTGGCGGCGGCCAGGGCCGGGCGCAGGCCGGCGGCGCCGACGATGGCGGCCATGACGCTGTCCACTTCCGGCAGGGCGGCGACGAACTCCAGCGCCTCGACGCCGTGCAGAACCTCGGTGTCCTCGCCGGCCAGGGCCTGCTGCAGCGCGCGGGCCTTGTCGGCATCGAGGACCACGGCGTAACGCGGGCGGAAACGCCGGCATTGCTCGGCCAGCTTGTCGATCTGGTTCTGGCCGGTGAGCGCCATGACGCGGAACCTGTCCGGGTGGCGGGCCACCACGTCCAGGGTGTTGACGCCGATGGTGCCGGTCGCGCCGAGTATGGTGAGGTTGCGTACGCTCATTTCAGCCACATCCAGAACAGGACGGCGGCGGGCAGCACCGCGGTCAGGCTGTCGATGCGGTCGAGCACGCCGCCATGCCCGGGTAACAGATTGCCGCTGTCCTTGATGCCGGCCTGGCGCTTGAGTGTGCTCTCGAACAGGTCGCCGACGATAGACAGCACGAACAGGGCCCACAACACCGGCAGGATCTGGGGCAGGCAGGCGATGCCGCAATTCGCCGGGGCGAGGAAATGCACGACGAGGCCATATACCGTCACCGCCAGGCCGGCGCCGACGGCGCCCTCCCAGGTTTTGCCGGGGCTGATGCGCGGGGCGAGCTTGTGCTTGCCGAAGCGGCGGCCGGAGAAGTAGGCGGCGCTGTCGGCGATGACGACGATACCGACCACGAACAGCAACAGTTCGGGGCTATCCGCGCGCAGCGCCACCATGGCCAGGTGGGTGGGGATCAGGACCAGGGCGCCGAGCAACAGATGCAGCGCAAGCGGGCGGATGACGACCCCCTTGGCCATCAGCAAGGGCGCCAGCAGCCAAAAGGCCAGCGCCGGGTAATAGGGCTCCAGCATGTCCGGGCGGGCTACCGCCAGGCTCAGGCTGGCGGCGCACAGCAGGGTGGCATAGAGGAAGCGGTGCAGCCGGCCCAGCCCCGCCATGGCCGCCCATTCCCAGGCCGCGAGCAGCAGCACCAGGCCGGTCAGGCCGATCCAGGCGGCTGGAGAAGCCAGATACAGCGCGGCAAGGAAGCCGCCGATCAGGGGCGCGGCGGTGAGAACGCGGGTTCTAACGCTCAAGGAGCTGCTCGCTGGTGCGGCCGAAGCGGCGCTCGCGCTTGCGGTAGGAGGCGATGGCCTGATCCAGGGCCTTGGCGTCGAAGTCCGGCCACAGGGTATCGGTGAAATACAACTCGCTGTAGGCCAGTTGCCAGAGCAGGAAGTTGCTGACGCGCTGTTCGCCGCCGGTGCGGATGAACAGATCGGGTTCCGGCGCGTAGGCCATGGAAAGATAGGGGGCGAGTTCCGCCTCGCCGATCTCGGTGGCGTCCGGATGCTCCCGCCGCCAGGCATTCATGGCGTTGAGGATGTCCCAGCGGCCACCATAGTTTGCGCAGACGGTAACGGTGAGGCGGGTGTTGCCGGCGGTACGCGCTTCGCCCTGGGTGATGAGCTCGCGCAGACGGGGCTCGAAGCGGGACAGATCGCCCACCACCTTCAGGCGCACGCCGTTGTCCGCCATGCGCTCCACCTCGCGCTCCAGGGCCATGACGAACAACTCCATCAGGCGGCTGACCTCGTCCTGCGGACGCCGCCAGTTCTCGGAACTGAAGGCGAACAGGGTGAGGTAGCCGACGCCGCGGCGGATACAGGCTTCGACGACGTCGCGCACGCGTTCGACACCCTGGGCATGCCCGGCGACGCGCGGCATGAGACGTTTCTTCGCCCAGCGTCCGTTGCCGTCCATGATGATGGCGATGTGCCGCGGAACCTGCGTGGTTTCCGGGACGGTGGCGGTGGAGCTGAGGAAGCGCTTGATCATGGGGCGAGCTGGTAGCCGGTAGTGGGTAGCCGGTAGCTGAATGCTCCCGCGCCTTCGGCGCGCTGAATGATAGCTACAAGCTACCCGCTACGAGCTACCCGCTATATCACACCGACATCAGATCCTTTTCCTTGTCGGCCAGATGCTTGTCGATCTCGGCGATGTACTTGTCGGTCATCTTCTGCATCTCGTCCTGGGCGCGGCGTTCCTCGTCCTCGCCCACTTCGTGGTTCTTCAGCAGTTCCTTGAGATGGGCGATGGCGTCGCGGCGGATGTTGCGCACCGCCACCTTGCCGCCCTCGGCTTCTCCGCGCACCACCTTGACCAGCTCCTTGCGGCGCTCCTCGGTCATGGCGGGGATGGGCACGCGCACCAGCTCGCCCATGGAGGCGGGGTTGAGGCCCAGGTCGGAATCGCGGATGGCCTTCTCGATGGCCGCGGCCATCTTCTTTTCCCAGGGCTGCACACCAAGGGTGTGCGGATCGATGACGCTGATGTTGGCCACCTGGCTGATGGGCATGGGGCTGCCGTAGTAATCCACCTTGACGTGGTCGAGGATGCCGGCATGGGCCCGGCCGGTGCGCACCTTGGTGAACTCCACGCGCAGGGCCTCGACGGATTTCTTCATCTTGTCTTCGGCGGATTTCTTGATGTCGGCGATCATCTTTCTCTCCTCGATTAGAGCACCACGCGGGTGCCTTCCGGCTCGCCCAGGACCACGCGCTTGAGCGCGCCGGGCTTGAAGATACTGAATACGGTCAGGGGCAGCTTCTGTTCCCGGCAGAGGGCGAAGGCAGCGGTATCGAGCACGCCCAGGTTCTTCTCGATGGCCTCGTCGAAAGTCAGGCTCTCGTAACGGGTGGCCGTCGGGTCCTTCTTCGGGTCGGCGGTGTAGACCCCGTCCACCTTGGTGGCCTTGAGCATCAGGTCGGCGCCGATCTCGGCGCCGCGCAGGGCGGAAGCGGTGTCGGTGGTGAAGAAGGGGTTGCCGGTGCCGCCCCCGAAGATCACCACGCGGCCCTTTTCCAGATGCCGCACCGCGCTGTCCCGTTCGAAGGGCTCGCCCACGTGGGCGATGGTGACGGCGGTCTGTACCCGCGCCTCCACGCCCACGGCCTGGAGCGCGTCCTTCAGGGCCAGGGCGTTCATCACGGTGGCCAGCATGCCCATGGAATCGGCGGTGGCCCGGTCCATGCCCGCGAGGGCGCCGGTGGCGCCCCGGAACAGGTTACCGCCGCCGACGACGATGCCGACCTCGGTGCCCAGATCGACCACATCCTTGATCTGACCGACGATGCCGGCCATGGTCTCGGCGTTGTAGCCGAAGGCGTCGCTGCCCATCAGGGCCTCGCCGGAGAGCTTGAGCAGGATGCGGGTGATCATGGGGCTGGCTGCTAGCGGGTAGTTCGTAGCGGGTAGCGGAGCTTGTAGCTACGCGCTACAGGCTACTCGCTACCGGCTGCATCTCAGACCTTGGCGGCCGCGGCCACTTCGGCGGCGAAGTCGGAGACTTTCTTCTCGATGCCCTCGCCAACGATGAACATCCTGAAGCCGTGGCACTGCGAGTTCTTGGACTTCAGCACCTGCTCCACGGTCTGCTTGTCGTCCTTGACGAAGGGCTGGGACAGCAGGGTGACTTCCTTGAGGAACTTCTGCACGCTGCCCTCGGCGATCTTCTCCAGCATGGCTTCCGGCTTGCCGGCTTCCTTGGCCTTCTCGATGGCGACGCGGCGCTCGGTGTCGATCAGGTCCTGGGAGACGCCGGAGGCATCCAGGGACTTGGGCTTGGAAGCGGCGATGTGCATGGCGATGTCCTTGGCGATGGCTTCGTCGCCGCTGATGTCGACCAGCACGCCGATCTTGTTGCCGTGGATGTAGCTGGCGAACTTGCCCTGGCCATCGACACGCACGAAGCGGCGCACGGACATGTTCTCGCCGATCTTGCCGACCAGTTCGGTGCGGACTTCCTCGACAGTCTTGCCCTTGTAGGGCAGGGCGGAGAGGGCGGCGACGTCGGCGGGATTCTGCTTCAGCACCATCTCGGCCAGGGCGCGGGTCAGGGCCAGGAAGTCGTCGTTCTTGGCGACGAAGTCGGTCTCGCAGTTCACTTCCACCATGGCGGCGGACTTGCCGTCGGCGGCGATCTGGATGGCCACCACGCCCTCGGCGGCGATGCGGCCGGCGCTCTTGGCGGCCTTGTTGCCGAAGCGCACGCGCAGGATTTCCTCGGCCTTCTGCATGTCGCCGGCGGCCTCGGACAGCGCCTTCTTGCAATCCATCATGGGCGCATCGGTGCGCTCGCGCAGTTCCTTGACCATGGATGCGGTGATTTCAGCCATTTCAAACTCCTGTTTTCCGTATTGAAAAACGCCCCGTTGGGCGGGGCGTCATGAAGCGGTGAGAAGTCCGGCCGGAAAGCTCCGGCCGAAGATATTGCGTAACACTCAGGACGCGCCGGCTTCGCCGGAATCTTCCACTTCGACGTACTCGTCCTGGCTTTCCGAGACCATTTCCTCGATGACCTGAGACTTGCCTTCCAGGATCGCATCGGCAATGCCGCGGGCGTACAGGCGGATGGCGCGGCTGGAGTCGTCGTTGCCGGGGATGACATAGTCGACGCCGGCGGGGGTGTTGTTGGAGTCCACCACGCCGATGACCGGGATGCCCAGCTTGTTGGCCTCGGTGATGGCGATCTTCTGGTAGCCCACGTCCACCACGAAGAGGGCGTCGGGCAGGCGCTCCATGTCCTTGATGCCGCCCAGGCTGTTGACCAGCTTGTCGTACTCGCGCTGGACGTGCAGGGCTTCCTTCTTGGAAAGAGAGGCGGTGTCGGCCAGTTGCGCCTCCATGTCCTTCATGCGCTTGACCGACTGCTTCACGGTCTTGAAGTTGGTCAGCATGCCGCCCAGCCAGCGGTGGGAAATGAACGGCATGCCGCAGCGCAGGGCTTCCTCGCCCATGATCTCGCGGGCCTGGCGCTTGGTGCCGACGAACAGGATGCTGCCCTTGTTCGACGCCAGACGGCGCACGAATGCGGCCGCGTCGTTGAACAGCGGCAGCGTTTTTTCCAGGTTGATGATGTGGATCTTGTTGCGGTGGCCGAAGATGAACGGGGCCATCTTCGGATTCCAGTAGCGGGTTTGATGGCCGAAATGGACACCGGCCTCCAGCATTTGACGCATGGTCACGGACATGAACAACTCCTTGGTTAAGGTTGAGCCTCCATCCGCGAAGAACTCCGCCAGTCCGGACGGAGCACCTTAACGGGCGCGGATGTGTGGATTTGCCGGTCCGGCGGAATGCCGGACGCAAAGCGCGCGGATTCTAGCAGCGGCGGGGGATCGAGGCAAGCCGCAAGGGATCAGTCGTCCTCTCGGGCATCCTGCTTTCCGGCGGCCAGGTCGAGTTGCCGGAAGTGGGCCAATCGCTCGCCGATGCGTGCTTCCACGCCCCTTGGCGTGGGCTGGTAAAAACGCGGGTCGCGTGGCAGTTCGTCGGGGAAATAGCGTTCGCCAGCGGCATAGGCCTCCGGCTCGTCGTGGGCATACCGGTATTCCCGGCCGAAGCCGAGTTCCTTCATGAGCTTGGTGGGAGCGTTGCGCAGATGCACCGGCACCGGACGGGAGCCGTCCTCGGCGACGAAACGTTTGGCCGCGCCGAATGCGGCGTAGACGGCGTTGCTCTTGGGGGCGCAGGCGAGATAGATGACCGCCTGGGCGAGAGCCAGCTCGCCTTCCGGGCTGCCCAGGCGCTCGTAGGTGGTTACGGCTTCGAGGGCGGTGGTGAGGGCGCGCGGATCGGCCAGGCCGATGTCCTCCACCGCCATGCGCAAAATGCGCCGGCCCAGGTAGAGGGGATCGGCGCCACCGTCCAGCATGCGGCAGAACCAGTACAGCGAGGCGTCGGGATTGGAACCGCGCACCGACTTGTGCAGGGCGGAGATCTGGTCGTAAAAGGCGTCGCCACCCTTGTCGAAACGGCGCCGGGAAGGGGCCAGGGCCTCGCCGACGAAGGCGGCATCGGCGCTTGCACGTCCCGCCGCCCGCATGGCGGTGGAGAGCTGTTCCAGCAGGTTAAGCAGGCGGCGGCCGTCGCCGTCGGCCTGGGCCAGCAACAGCTTCCGTCCCTCTTCGTCCAGGGCAATGCCCAGCCCGCCCAGGGCCAAGGCCCGTTCCAGCAAGGCCGCCAGGCCTGCCTCGTCGAGGGACTTCAGCACATAGACCTGGGCGCGGGAGAGGAGGGCGCCCACCACCTCGAAGGAGGGGTTCTCGGTGGTGGCGCCGATGAAGGTGATGAGGCCCGACTCCACATGCGGCAGGAAGGCGTCCTGCTGGCTTTTGTTGAAGCGAT
>Ga0194126_10002975_pt1 | contig 27216 bp, 25 predicted proteins | sample TA2KigC150mmetaG_FD_148641 | JGI IMG/M metagenome (GOLD analysis project Ga0194126, IMG submission 148641) | Freshwater microbial communities from Lake Tanganyika, Tanzania - TA2015035 Kigoma Deep Cast 150m | ecosystem: Environmental > Aquatic > Freshwater > Lake | place: Tanzania: Lake... | reverse complement strand
CTGCGATACGGCAGAGTAAAACTCCGCGCTACGATCTGGCACTCGAATTTGTGGGAGCTTCTCGATTGTCGGACACGCCGCAGAGTGAAACTCTGCGATACAGCAGAGTGAAACTCTGCGTTACGCCTTTGGGCAGTTTCTATGCGTGGGATGAATTGGTTCGGCCTGTTCATCTCGATCTATCTTCCCGCCATGCTCTTCGCTTGCCGGATCATCCATTCGAGCTTTTTAGGACGTGCATCGGCGCCATAGACTTCGGGCACACCATTCAGTTGCGCGAGCAAACGGTCGGTCGTCACTTCGCCGGCGTATGGACTTGAAATGAGCCATTCCGAGAACGCACTTGCGGTCGCGGCTAGGCGCATAGCCGGCCCAGCTTGTTCCAACGCCACAGCATTTCCGCTGTAAGGCACCGGCCATTCATGCTCGCGATATTCGGTTGTATTCGGTTTCTTGTATCGCACTCGCACGACGGCCAACGGCCCGTCCCCCTGCGGATTCACCTCAACGACGTAAAGCGCGTTGCCCGATTCCGCCGCACCAATCTCGGCCGCATCGACGGTGTTATCGCGGAATTGTTCTTTGGTCAGCTGATGTTTGGCATACCCGATTTGGCGGCAGGCCGTCACCCGTTTCGGATTGAATTCAACCTGAGCTTTAACATCCGACGCTGCCACTCGCAGAGAGCCGGCGAGTTGAGCGACAAAACCAGTTGCGGCCTCAGCCGGTGTGTTAATAAAACCGTAACGCCCATCACCATTGCGCGACAGCACCTCCAACAAATCGTCGTTGAAACCTTCCCACCCAATTCCGAAGCAATCGAGCGCGATCCCTTGTTTGCGATGATTTTCAACTTTCCGCTTCAGAGTGTCCGGATTAACGTCACCGAGATTCGCCGCGCCGTCGGTGAGCACCACGACGCGGTTGCCGCCGCTCACGTAATGCCGCAACGCCGTCGCGTAGGCGAGATTCAGCGCATCTTCGAGATTGGTGCCGCCTTGTGGTGCGAGTTGGCTCACCCGTTCCGCGACCTGGGCCGCTTGGTTGCCTGGCGCACCATCCACCCAGAGCCGGGCTGTGCGCGCAAACGCAATGACACTGAGTTTGTCTTCGGGCTTCAATTGCGTTGCCAACACGCGCAATGCCTCCCGAAGAATCTGCACGCGATCCGCCCGCTCCATCGAGCCGGAGTTGTCGAGCAGCAACACGAGATTCAACGGCTGGCCGGGTTGACGGCCTTGCGCCGCCGTCTTGATCGAGAAACGCAGCAAATCACGATTATGCGCGAACGGATAGCGAGCGCGTTCCCAAGCAAAGGCTACGGGGACATCTGGCGGCGGCTCGGAATCGCCGTAATCGAACGCATTGATGAATTCTTCGCTGCGCACGGTCGCAGGCTCGGGCATGACTCCCTTTTCCAGACTGGCCAAGGCAAGCTTGAACGACACATCGCTGACGTGCAGCGAGAAGGTCGAGAATGCGTTTTCGCGCGTCTGGACTTCGGGCTGCGGAACTGGCGCGCCAGCCACGGGTTTGCGCACGGCTGTATCGGCCTCTTCTCGGTTGGACTCTCCACGCAGGCGATCAAGTTCCGTGTGCGCTTGAGCATCCTTTTTCTCCTGCTCGGCAAGCTGTTCTTTCAAGACACGAGCGCTATCGTCGGCCGCCTGTTTGCTCCGTTCCGCGCGTAAATCGCGATAAACCTCGGCGATGGTGTTGGCGATCTGGGCAGCCTCTTCTGGTTGATCGCTCTTCACTCGAATATCGAGTTCGCTCGAATTGGGAACCTGCCGCACATCAACGCGGCCTAATAGCGCTTGAAATGCTTCGGCATTATTCAGCTTCTCGCCCTTGCCATGCTTCTCGGCCCAAGCTTCATTCAGATTCAATTTCTCAATCACCTTGTAGAGAACTTGCTTGGACTTGACCTTCTCGAATTCAGTCGTGACGAAGTAGGGATCGAATCCAACTTGAGGCTGAGCGCGCGTCACGAGCGGCGCCATATCAGTCGCATCTTTCCCGACGCTGATGCGCGCGCTTCGTTCGACTTTCCCGCTCAACGCTCCGCCGATGCGTCCCCACAAGCTTGAATCTCGTGGTGACTCAGCTTGCGCAACATCGACAATCTGGACAGGACCATTGTTAGGCGCGAGCGGCGGTCGACTTGCTCCTGTAGCTGACCGGGTCGCATGACCTGCGCGCAATTCACCCCATTCACGTTTGGCTTTGGACTGCGGTGTCTCCTGCGCGACTTGAAGCTCTTCGATCCGTTGTGTCGACTCGGCTGGTCTCGCTCCAGACTTGCTTTCAGTGCCTGGCTTGGCTGCTTTGGCGAGGGTGCGTGCTCCAATATCCGCTGCCCACGCCTGGTTCCGCGGCTGACCAACCTCTGCCTCTGCCTCTATTGGTGGAAGAACAATGGACGACCGATTCGACTCCCGCAGCGCCTCCTCTGTCACTTTGGAATCTTTTCCGAGGCTGCTCATGCCCGGGCGCATCAACCCATAACGTTCCACATCCATATCGCGAATCGTCTTGATTCGAACCTCGCCATCTGGCGGCGCTGCTGTAGTGGAAAAGTCGGATTTTAAACTGGAGACAACGCCGGCGTTTTTGCTGGGAATTATGCCTAAGCTATCGCCGAGGGCTGCGAGAGGTTTCCCGATCGATTCGCGCTGCGACTGAACATTGTCGATCACAGCCGCGCCGAAGTCCTTCTTGTTCACACCAAATTCCAAAGCTCCGTTCTCTGCGGCAGCCACTGCCACGAAGGATGTTTCCTTTGAGCGCTCGAGCCGCCTGGCGAATCCCGGCAGCAACGCGACCGTGCCCAGTAGCGCGACCAATGCGGCGGCAAGGCTCATCGGGACAAACCAACGGCTCTCTCGATGGACTGAGGCGGCGAACTCCTTCGGGGCAACCGTCTTAAAATGCTGCAGCAGCTTCTCGCGCCGTTCAGCGGACAATCGCAGGGGCGTCTGTTGCGCAGCCGCTTGTTCCACCGGGTTGGCTGCAACTTCAGCGACCAGCCCAATCGTTTGCTTGAGGCGTTCATGAAGTTGCGCCAGTTCGGCATCTTGCGCGATCTCCTCGCGCAAAGCAGCAGCTTCTTCCGGCGATAGCTCCCCGTGCAGCAGAGCAGTTAAGCGCGCTTCCATTTGTTCGCGCGGTGTTTCAGAAAAACCGTCGTTCATAAAGAGCCCCTTCGGATTTCGATGTGTGAGAGGCATGGCGCCGTAACGCAGAGTTTCACTCTGCCGTATCGCAGAGTTTCACTCCGCGGCGCGCCCGCAATTCCAAAGCCCACCGACAGATCGAACGCTCTGCCGACTGCAAATCGGCGATGCGGCAGAGTGAAACTCCGCGTTACGGGGTTTTCCGTCATGGGATAACTCCGGTTTTGGCCAATTCGTCAGCGATGCTTTTCAGCGCATGATGCAGAAGGTAACCGACGTGACCCACGGTGAGACCGGTCCGGGCGCTGATTTCTTTATAGGACAAACCTTCGTTGAACTTCAGCCGGATCAACTCGCGGCTGCGTTCGTCGAGTGTCTCCAAACTGAGCCGCACCAGACCGATGCCTTCCCAGCGCGCGATTTGTTCGTCCGGCAGCGGCTGAGGATCGGTGATTTCTGGTTCGGCAGATGCGGGACGGTCTTCCGACGATGAAGCTGAAGTTTGCGCGAGCGGGATAATCTTGCCGGACTGTCGCCGTTGGTTTAGCGCGAGATTGTGCACCGTGCGATAGAGCCATCGCCTTGGCTCGCGCACTTGATCAAACTGTGCATGCAATTTCATGAAAGCGTCTTGAACAACATCTTCAGCGAGACTCAATTCCTGAACAAAGCGCAGGGCATAACAGAGGAGCGGCGATTCCAGAGCGGCAAAAAGCTCCTCAATCGTTTCCGGTCGTGGTGATGCCACACTAACGTCTTCTCTTCGGCCCACGGCCATGCCTGGGTGAGTCATTTCATTCTATTCGCGATTTCCATTTAACTGCCTTAGTCGCAACGCTGGCAGTTGCCGGTCTCACTAGTATGACACGCGAGAGCAGCAATTCTTAGACGATTTCTTCGGGAATCTTGCTCCAGAATCGTGCGGATAAAGTGCCAGGCCTGAAATGGCCTAACTAACGCGTCAAACTGGCTTGCGCCGCACCAGTTCAGTTTTGTATGAATTGCCGGAACGCTTGCAACTGCCGACGTCGCAGTGAAAACCAAACCGAAACTTGGCGCCATCTGCCAAAAGCAATTCGTCGTCGAGCGATCACATGCGATTGACTTCGCCGACGACAAAATGCCGGCGGTTCTCTGTACGCCCTGGCTCATTTGGTTTCTCGAACACACGGCGCGCGAGGCTGTGCTGCCGTGGCTGGAGAATGGAGAGAGCACAGTCGGCATCGAGATCGAAATTTCCCACTTGGCGCCCACTCCAGTCGGACAAACCGTGACGTGCCTGGCGCGCGTGGTGCATGCGGATGGTGCTCGGGTTTCCTTCCAACTCGAAGCTCGCGATCAACACGAACTGATCGCGAGGGGCTCCCACAAACTCCAGATCATTCGCGTGGACCGATTCGCCAGCAGGGTCCACCGCAAGCGTGGGCCTTTAGATTCAGGTTAGCTTGCTTTTCAACGCTTGCCCACCTCTCGCAACCTTTTGTTCCATATGAGACAAAAGGTTGCGAGAAGCTCTCCGCTCAGGGAGATTATCTCAATCGATGCAAAGGGATATGTGTTTGGTTTGGAGGAACGCCTCCATTCCTTCGGCGCCAAGTTCGCGTCCCCAACCGCTTTGCTTCACGCCGCCGAATGGCGCTTGACTCGTTGTGGGGACGCCGTCGTTGATCCCGATCATCCCGGCTTCGAGGGATTCCATTAAACGAAACGCACGTCCCAAGTCTCTCGTGAAAGCGTAGGCGCTCAGTCCAAACTTCGAAACGTTCGCGCGCTCGATAACTTCCGTTTCGGTGTCAAACACGCTGACGGGAGCCACCGGCGCAAAAGTTTCTTCCTGCATGCACAGCGCCGCGTCCGGAACATCGGCTAGCACGGTTGGCTCAAAGAAGAATCCCTTGCGGCCAGGCAAAGTTTTCCCGCCACAAAGCAGTCGCGCTCCTTGTTCGATGGCGTTCTCGACATGCTCGGCAGCCTTTGCGAGTGCGTCCTTATCGATGAGCGGGCCGATTTGGACCCCGTCTTCGAGGCCATCGCCGACCTTCAACGCTTTCGTCTTCGCTACGAACTGTTCGAGGAACGGTTGATAAACGGATCGCTGAACATAAATGCGATTCGCCGCGATGCACGATTGTCCGGTATTGCGGTATTTGGCGATCATCGCGCCGTCGACAGCTTTGGTGAGATCGGCGTCATCGAAAACGAGCAATGGCGCCTGACCGCCGAGTTCTAACGAGAGCGCCTTAACTCCTTGCGCCGCGCCGCGGATGAGGATTTGGCCGACGGAGGTCGAGCCAGTGAATGTAATCTTACGGCAAACGGGATTTTCCAGGAACTCTTCACCGATCTCCGACGCTGAACCGGCGACGAGCTGAAAGACTCCTTTTGGCAAGCCAGACGCGTCGATGCATTCTGCGAACTCCACCGCGCTCAACGGAGTCTGTCGCGCCGGCTTCAGCACAACGGTGCAACCTGCCGCCAGTGCAGGGGCCACTTTACGCACCCCCAACACGAGCGGGAAATTCCATGGACTGATTGCGCCCACGACACCGATGGCGGTCTTGATTGCGAGATGGCGTTTGCCTTCAACTTGATTGGGAATGACTCGACCGTAGCCTCGCCGTGCTTCTTCCGCAAACCAGCGCAAATGATCGACCGACATGGCAACTTCGGCGAGGCTCTGCGGCAGCGGTTTGCCATTTTCCAATGTGATGAGGCGCGCTACTTCATCGCGGCGCCGTTCGAGTTCTCCGGCAATTCTCTGCAAGTATTCGCCGCGCGATTTTCCGGTCGTTGCGCGCCACGAACGGAAACCGCCGCCGGCATCGGCCAACGCTCGCGCCACGCGCGAACGATCGATCAAAGAGATGCGAGCGAACGGTTCTGCGGTCGCCGGGTTAACAACGGTGTTGGTTGTCTCGGTGATGACCCATTCGCCGTTCAAATAAAGCGGATAAGTTTTCATGCCCGTTGCGAATATATCTTAGTGATCTGTGGATTGTCATTCTTTCGCGAATGCAATTAACTGATTCCTATGCGAGTCGGCGTCTTGACCAAAGGTGAAGTGAGCGAACTGGACTGGGCTTATCAGCTTGGATTCCGGTCGATAGAATGGGTCGGGTTTGCGGAGAGCCGCTGCGGACCGAAGCATCTGGAGTGGCGGCAGCACGCGGACGAAATCGCCGCGGCCGCGAAGGAGCGAGACATCCGCATTTCAGCGATCGGCGCGCTGTATGGCAATCCGCTCGACCCGCGACAAACTGATTTTGCGCGCAGCGTCTTCCAGCGTGCCATTGAAGTTGCGGGATACTTGGGCATCCGAACAGTCGCTGGATTCTCAGGCGCAGTCATTGAGACGGAACTCAACGAACGGGGCGGAAATTTGATTTATAAGCCGTTCGAGCAATATCTACCGCGGCTTTTGGAATTCTGGGAACCGCTCGCTCGATTTGCTGCAGAACACCGGGTGCGCATCGCCTTCGAGCATTGTCCCCAAGGAGCGTATCACTTGCCGGTCATGAGCTATAACATGATGGGGCAAACGGCGATCTGGGAACGTCTTTTCAACCAGACAAAATGCGACAATGTCGGCATTGAATGGGATGCGAGCCATTTGATCTGTCAATTTGTCGATCCCGTCCAGAATATCCATCGCTTTGGTTCGCGGATTTTCCACGTTCATGCGAAGGATGCGTACATCAATCGGCAATTGCTCGAGAGATACGGCATTTGTCATCCTGGCGTCGCCGAACATCGCATGCCTGGCTTTGGGCAGGCGAATTGGGCGGAGATCGTGCATGCGCTGTTGCGCGCGGGTTACGATTCCGATCTGAACATTGAAGGATGGCACGATCCGGTTTATCGCGATCATCCACAAACAACAGCTGTTGCTGGGCCGCTCGCGGGACGAAAGCTGGAGACAGTTGGTCTTCTGGTCGCTAAGAGGCTGCTGGAGCAGTACTCCAACGGAACCGAATAGGCAGTCGCTGCGCCGATCTAATTAATGCTTGTCTCGAGAGCAGTGCCTGCCGGGCTTCAGAAAAAGAGAGGCAAGGCTGTGACGAAAACGAAGAAGAGTGTTCTCATCACTGGGAATTCACCGCTGAAGTGAAATCAACTGCTAACTGAAGTCCTTCTTTTTCGTGTATTTGGTGTGTTTCGTGGTTTGAATTGAATCACTGCTTTTAAAGTCAGCGCTGCAGCGCAGTTGATCGGCGCTCCTATCGAGCCGAAGCGCGGGCCACACCGCTACGAGGCTGGCTTCCAGTTGCGAAGCGCATCCTCCAACGCTTCTTCTATCGGCCGCATGCGAATGCCAGTGGCTAAAAGCTTCGCCGTATCCATCACACAATTAGAACGCGGCGTTTTCGCCGCTAATTTGTAGAACTCGTCGTCGTTTGCCCAGAACTCGAATTTGCGGCTGGGCTTCAGTATCCGTTGAATCATTTCTATGACCTGTCGCGTTGTCACGCAACCGGAATTGGTCATGTTGTAGATGCCAAACGGCGCGCGCGCTTCCCAGAGATTCAAGCAAGCGTTGGCGAAGTCGCCCCGGTGCGAAATGGAATTCACATTGTCGTAAACCTTGTCGTAGCGCTGGACTTTGGTCAGATAATTTCGCGGATGATCAATATCATCGAATGGAATACGCAGCCGCCAAATATAACATTCGCCGATGCCATCGAGGGCTTCCTCCGCTAATGCTTTGGTTCCACTGTAAAAACTGCAGGGCGGATTGCGAAAGGTGAAGTTTGGCTCGTCGATTTCCGAATATCCGTGGATTGCACTCGGGTTGCTATCGGCTAACTCGCGCAATCCAGGTTTCGTCAAATCCTTTTCAACGCTTACTTCGCCGTGCTGCGCGACCTTCGCGCCGGAATAAATGCAACCCGATGAAACGTGTCCCCAGGGCGTGCCGGTGATAGCGCAAGCATGTGCGATCATCTGAGGAAACAGAGTGTTCCCAGCGAGAGTATCAGCGCGCGCCGTTTCACAGGCGTCCACGTTAGGTTTGCCGGTATACCCGGCGGCGTTGATCAAAAAGGTCGGTTTGATTTTTCGCAGCAAATTCAACAGCACGTCAAACCGCGTGTAATCGATTCGTTTTCGCGAAACCGTCATCAACGCACCAGTTCGCTCCTTAATTGCTTTTTCGAATGCCTCGCCAATGTAGCCCGAAGCGCCTAATAAAAGGATCATAGGATCATAAACGTCCGACTCGGTCGCGCGTGCTGTGGGTTTAATGATGAGGTGGAATCTGCGTAGTCAATCTGGTTGCCTCCGCCACAACGTTCTGCAAGTACTCCCGATACTCGCAGTTCGGCATTTTCGAAGTCAATGCCGCCAGTTGATCCAACGATAAAAAGCCGCGATGAAAGGATGCTTCTTCCGGACATCCGATTTTTATGCCTTGGCGCTTTTCGATGGTTTGCACGTAAGCCGAAGCATCGTGCAAGCTGCTGCTCGTCCCCGCATCCAGCCAGGCAAAACCGCGGCTCAGGCGGTAAACCTGAAGCTGGCCGCGCTTAAGGTATTCCAAATTAACGTCCGTTATCTCCAGTTCCCCTCGAGCTGAGGGACGCAAGCTTTTGGTGATGCTGATGACTTGGTTGTCATAAAGATAAAGTCCCGGCACTGCATAATTGCTCTTGGGCTGTTTCGGTTTTTCTTCGATCGAGATGGCGCGGCCCTTGGCGTTAAACTCGACTACGCCGTAGCGTTCCGGATCATGAACGTGGCAACCGAAGATTGACGCTCCCGACTGAAATTCGCCAAAGGCCCGCTTGAACTCATCTCCGCCGTAGAAGACGTTGTCGCCCAAGATCAGTGTCACGGGATCATTTCCGACAAAGGTATCGGCGACCAGAAACGCCTGAGCAATTCCTCCCGGACGCGCTTGTTCGCGAAATTCAATCGAAATTCCCCAAGCCGTTCCATCACCGAGCAGCTGACGGAATCGCGGCAAATCGTGGGGCGTTGAGATCAGACAAAATTCTCGGATGCCATTATCGATTAGCGTGGTTAGCGGATAATAGACCATCGGCTTGTCATAAACCGGCTGCAGTTGTTTGCTCGCTACCAGCGTCAACGGGTAAAGTCGCGAACCCGCGCCACCTGCCAAAATAATGCCTTTCATCGGCGTTCCATGCTATGCATTGGCACTCGGTTGCAAAGGCAAATAGTGTGGAAACAGGCTCCGGCGAGTTTGGTGAAATGCTTAGGAATACAACGAATGCCAACGTATGCAAAACCGCACGCGTTCTGCGCGTTTTGCTTGTCTCTGCGCAATCACTGTGTTCTCTTGCGCGGCAAAGATTCTCGCGCCTTCCGAACTGAACCGCGAGCTGCCATAGGCGACGGTTAGGCGACGGCAATGATTCACGTTTGGCTTTGTATTTCGCGGCGGGCGCAAGTAGTATCGCTCACACATCACCATCAATTGATTTCGGGCTTATGTGCACAAGAAATATTCTGAGTCGCGGGAGGACGACGGCTCCTCTTCATTCGAAACCCGCCTTCACCTTGATCGAATTGCTGGTTGTGATTGCGATCATTGCCATACTCGCTGGAATGCTGTTGCCTGCGCTGAGCCGAGCCAAGGTCAAAGCCACAACCGCTCGGTGCCTTTCGAATCTGCGTCAGGATGGCATTACCATGGCGCTTTACACATCGGACAACGGCGACCGGTTTCCTTATTCCGGCCGTGGCTGGCCGCAAATGCCGTTTGTGGATTTGTTCAAGCTCTTTCATCCGTACCTCAGCACTAATGGCGCGAGCTTTTTCCTTTGTCCGGGAGACAAAGGTGTCGCCTGGAATTTTGCCTGGACCAAAGCCAATGGTTCGGGGGCGAACCTTCGGACGAATGATCTGCCCTTCCCGAACTCGTATTATTACTACCACCAGTTTTACAATGACGACTCGCTTTCGCCCAAGCTTACGCAGAGATCCCTTGGCCAAGTCATTTCGCCAACCAAGAAAGCCATCATGTCCTGTTTCGCGGAGCCCGAACATGGCAGCCTCGCCGACAAGAATATCGCCCACGGAAAGGCGGGCTTCCCCATTCTCTTCGTCGATAGCCACACCGCGTTCACCAAGTACAGCCAATTGAACAAGACGAAGCCCTATGGCGATTACAATCTCGACTGGACGGTCGGTGGGCTGGCGGGAGAGGACTTGAAGTAGCCAACGCGGAGCGCAGCTATGGAGCTGAGACCTCCTCGAAGTGACCGGAGCGCAGAAAGAAAATGGTTTGTTGCGCCGTGGCGGTGCGGAACAGAATGCCGGTATGGGAATAGGGCAACTCGAGGCGGGCCGATTCACCATCAAGATGTGTGCTAAGCAAAGATACTGCGCCATCATTGGGTTTGGGAAGGCAGAGGGCGCCGAGCGGATGGATTGCGCGCGTGCCGGCGATAATCCCCACTGGGTATTTGACTGAGGGTTGCAACTCTCGGCAGAATGCGTCCGGACCGGTGCCCAACCGTTGGAGGTTCACGCCAATGATCCAGCGCCAAAACCGAGAGCGACTAAGGCGATCCGCCAGTTCGCTGCCGCGATTGGGCGGAACAATCATCACGACTCGCCCAAGGTTGGACGGAATCTCACGGTCCAGAGCGCGGCGAACGATGAGCCCGCCCATGGAATGCGTCACAAAATGCAGACGTGGTGCGCGAGCGATGCCGCGCGTTCGTAGTAGATCGGGAAGCCACACATCGCCCAGTTCCTCAATTGCGACGCGCCGTGTTGGCATCGACACATTGATTACGTCGTACCCGGCGCGTTTGAAGGCCTGATCGAGCCGAAAGCAAAAGAACCGGTTCAGGGCAACTCCATGCAAGATCACCACGGTTTCCCGTGAAGCCGCAGCATGTGAAATCGTGATCATCAACACCAGACAGACGAGGGTCCATCTCATTCCGGAATTCCGCCGAACCATGGTCCGATATAGCGGTTGATCGCAGGCTTAGCAACAACCGAAGAGTCCGCTGGATTTGTGATGTCTCAATTCTCTTCGCAAACTCGCATGGATTTGTCGAAGGGGTTGATACGGACTTGGCTTACTTCGGTGACACGAGAATCGGAGAATCGGTACGAGAATTTTTGGCGACACGAGAATGATCCGGATGCACATACCGAAACTTGGCGAAAAAGTCGGGATTGTTGGAGATAGCGGAGAAGGCAATGGACGAGGCAGAGAACGGTGTTTACGATGCAACCAATGAACACTTTCCCAACGGGGCAACGTGGCAGTCGTCAGGCTGATCAACCTGATTTACATCTTAGCCCATTACGAACAATTCGGGTCGTTGAAACTCGCCAGCGCCGCTGCCGCAAAACGATGACCAACACCCGGAACGGCAATTTGATTCGTGGAGAGGGTACATGGTGTTCCGTCGCGTTCTGATCGCGACAGCAGCATTGTCTCCGCTGCTGTCAATTTTCGCTGAAGGCAACGTACGTTTAATTGGACTCGTCATGATGTTTGCTTCTCACGCCGTCGTGTTTTACGCGTTGCTAGCGCGGAATTGCCGTGCATTGGTATCGGTTGTAAGGCGCTTTGAAGCGCATGGCCCAGAATTGTGGCTGACGCTAGACGACGGGCCTGATCCGGAGCATACAGCGGATCTCGCGCATGAGTTGGCCCAGCGTGGAGTGCGAGCGACATTTTTCTGGATCGCGTCGGAATTGAATCGGTGTCCAGGTCTAGTGCGAGAAGTGGAAGCGTTGGGGCATTCGGTCCAGAATCATACACTTACCCATCCCAAGTGGAGTTTCTGGCTCCTAACTGGACAGCAGCTCAACGCTGAGATCGCTGGCGCGACGAACTGGCTTTCGGCGGAGGGTGCCTCGGCAGTTCGCTATTTCCGAGCTCCGGCCGGCATGGCGAATCTTGGGTTGGCGAGAGTGCTCGGCGAGACGGGGCTCATTCCGGTGGGTTGGTCGGTATCCGCAATGGACGGAGTGACCTGTGATCCGATAAAGAATGCGCAACGCATTTGTTCACGCTCACGCCCGGGTTCGATTCTGGTTTTGCATGAAGGAAAAAGCGATCGGAGCGGCAGGAAGCGCAGCCAGGAGACGATTCTGGCAACAGTCGATAAATTGCTGCAGGAGGGCTATCGGTTTGTGATTCCGGAGCCGGAACGTTTGAGGTGAAGGTCGTGGAATATTCCTCCGTGTTTTATTGGGCGATGCAAACTCTAGGACGCGTCGTCTTTTTCTGCACGCAGCGGCAGCGGCTGGAGGGATTCGATAACGTGACAACCTGTGGCCCATTCCTGCTGGCCTCAACTCATCGCGGGCATTTGGATCCTTACGCGATAAGCGTGATCCTGCCTCGGAGAATTCGGTGGATGGCTCGTGCTGAGTTTTACAAAGGCAAGCTATCGCGCAGATTCATGGACCTTTCGGGGTGTTTATCGGTCAATCGCAAGGGGCCCGTAATCAAACCGATTCGTCGTGCGCTACGCCTATTGGCGAGTGGGGAGATCGTCGGCCTCTTTCCAGAGGGCGAAGTGGTAAAGGGGCGGAATTCGGTTCTCAACGGGGCGACGCTCAAGCGTGGCGTGTGCCTGTTAGCCAGACGGTCCGGCGCGCCGGTGATCCCTTGCGTGGTGCTTGGAACAGAACACCTGAACAGAATGGGGCCCTGGTTACCGGCACGACGCGGATATATTCAAATGGCGTGTGGCAAACCCCTCGTGGCACCCCACGAGGGACGAGCACGCGACTTGGACCGGGCATTTGCTCTGCGGTTGGAATCCGCATTTCGCGAGCTTTCTGCAAACCTTGGGGGATTGGAAAGAGAAGATGAGTGACCGGTTCTACAAGGGGTTTGTCGGCGCGGCGAAGCCGATTTTCAGGTGGCTTACGAATGCATTGGTGTTAGGTCGCGAGCGTGTGCCGCGACACGGGGCATTCGTGCTGGCTTCGACGCATTCAGGCTTTCTTGATGTTGTCTGCGTGGGAGCTGAGACGCCAAGAGTGATCCGCTGGTTGACACTCGCGGAGATCACGACAACGCCAGTGGTCGGATATTTCATAAGGGCGATGGGGGTGATTCCAATTTGCCGGGGTGGCGCGAATCTATCGCCCCTCAAAGGGGCTAAGCGCGTCTTGATGAGCGGTGGAGTGATCGGAATCTTCCCGGAGGGAGAATTGCGTCCCTTGGATAAATCGGTGGTCAAAGGTGGGCCGATCAAGCCGGGGGCAATACGGCTTGCGCATCATTGTAGAGTGCCGGTTCTCCCGGTGGTGCTAGTGGGTTCGGTTCGGTTCAATTCTCCGCGGGCATTCTTACCTTTCGCGCGCACGCGGTTCGGAATTTGGTTTGGGGAGCTGGTGCCGCCGGGAAATGGCAGAGGCGCCGAAGAGATTTCCAGGATGACTGAGGAGCTGAGAAGGGCGTTCGCCTTGGGATATCAGACTCTGATGGAACACCCGGATTACAAATAAGCATGAAACGCAGGATATTAGTCTTGATGCAGACCGGAGTGACAATCGGGCTGCTGACTTTGATTTTTTCGAGGACTGGATTTGCGAAGGATGCTGCGCGCGTGTTGACGGAGAGTCGTGTAGGATGGGTTTCAATTGCTCTGGTATGTGCGTTGATTGTCCAGCTCTTCCAGCTTTGGCGGTGGCGTATCTGCATGCTCATCCAGGGCATTGAGCTCCCGTTGCTTCACGTGCTCCGACTCTACGGGCTGAGCTTGTTTTCCAGCCTGCTATTCCTAGGGCCATTAGGTGGGGACGCGGTTCGCATACTTCTGTTGATCCGGGAAGGGGCCAATCGCCAGAGAGCCGCGGTCTCGGTGTTGATGGATCGGATCAGCGGCCTCGGTGCACTGATTCTGGTGGCTGGAGGATTCACCGTTGCGAGAATCGAGTGGTTTGCGGCGGATCCGTTGGCGGCGGGATTGGTCTGGATTTTCGGGACCTATTTAGCTTGTTCAGCGGCTTTGCTGGCGCTCTCTTTTGTGGTGGGTCGGAAGGGTTGGTTGGAGCACCTTGCGCAGAGAGTGCCAGCCCGAACCGCGTTAATCGAAATGGTAAGGGCATGGGATGCGTTTTCGCGGCAGTGGGGGCGAGCGGCTTTTGCGATCCTAATCTCGTTGGGTGCGTTAATGGTCTATTTAACGATGTTCTTGGCTTGCGCCGAAGCATTTGGTCTCCGCACGGGATGGAGGGACATTTTTGCCGTGGTGCCGGTAGCGGACGCGTTTGCTGCATTGCCTGTGAGCGTCGCGGGTCTCGGCGTACGCGAGAAGCTTTTCGAAACGATGTTGCATCGGCTCTCTGGAGTGGAAATGAATGCGGCAGTAATAGTCTCCTTGGCTGGATTCACATGTATGTCGCTCTGGTCCGCGCTGGGAATTGTTTGTCTGCCCGGCTACTGCCGGGCACGCGGGGAACGGCTGACGGTGCGCGAATTGCAGGAGGAGGCTGTGGGAAGCAAATGAATGATGTCGCGCGCCGGATTGCAGAAGCGGTGGTTTCGCGGTTTCCGCGGGACCGCTGGCGCAATGGCTATATACGTAGCAAGATTCGAAGTGACCCAGCCTACCAGGCAGTTTTCGAAGCCGTCGCCACATCCGATCTTCCGCTGTGGGATGCCGGATGCGGGATGGGGTTGTTAGCGTTTTACCTGAGGGAATGCGGATGGCTGGGCGGGATCGTCGGAACAGACTTAAGCGAGGAAAAGATCATGTTGGCTAGGTGGGTAGCGGAGAGATTTTACTACGGAATCGACTTTGGGGTCCGGGATGTACGGGAACCACCTGAAGGCTTTATCGGGAATGTGAGTCTGCTGGATGTCGTTTATTATTTGCAGCCGAGAGAACAGGCCAATTTTTTCAATTTGGTGGACAAGGTAGTGCCCCCAGGTGGAGTCTGTGTGCTGCGAACGGCACTTAGGGACTGCACTTGGCGCTACGCGGCGACCGTTTTGGAGGAGTGGTTCATCAGGGGAATTGGCTGGATCCGTGGTGGTGCCATCAACTTCCCTCGCGCCGACGAGGTGATCCATGGATTTCCCGACAGCCGATGGAAGGTCGCGTTCTACCCTCTCTGGGGCCGCACCCCATTTAATAGTTATCTATTTGTTTGCAGCAAACGGACTAAAGCTGGATACCGAGAACCTCCGTAGAGAAGATTCTCGTGAAGATTCTCGTATCACATCACCGAGTAAGTCGTGGCTAGTGAGGAGGTTGATAGATGGCGCGCTGCGACCTCCTCCGCTCGCGGCGCCAGCGGACGGCACGATTCAGCGACCCATACGCCCATGCCAATGGATCGAAGCAAGATGCACGTGATCGCTTCGCGCTTGAACTTGCTCGCAGCGAGACAGCGCAACACGCCCTCAAACCAATTCTAGCCACGTGGCTAGAATTGGGATTTCTGGCGTGGCCTCGCCTAACTCGGTGTAACCCTTGGCCGGCCAAATCGAACCATGCGGATGAATTCATCCCATCGGTTCAGACGCCAACGGAGAAACCGCATCATCCACCAGTCGCTGCGCCGCCTATGTTGGCGGATGCGGCTGCGTTGTTCGGAAATGTGGGCGCGGAGCCGCCAACAATCGAGCAGCGCATCGATGTAAGCTCGCTGGACGAAAGACCAGCGCCGGATTAGCACGAGTGCGACGAGCGCTTCGGCGACGAGCAGGCCCAGTTGCAACGGCGCCACTAACAGCAAGACGTGTTGACAATTCTTGAGCACGACCAGTAGTCCATTGCGATTTGCGTAGAATCGTTTGGTGTCGCTCGTCCGAAATTCAACCACCGTTCCAGCGCCTTGCGGGTTCACGTTTGCCGCACCGCGATGATGCAGCCGCGCGGCTGGAACGCTGATCGCCTTGTGACCGGCGAGCCATAATCTCCACGAAAGATCCAATTCGTCCGAAAACATGAATAGTACCGAATCGAATTGTCCGAGCCATTCAAACACTTCGCGCTCGATCAGGTAAGCGCAACCTTCCGGCATGAAGACTTCGTTGGTATTTGCAAACAATCGCCGACTGGCAGCTAAGCCGAAGATGTCGAAACCAGCGGCGCCCAGAGACTGAAAGGAATCATCGGCATAGTTCAGAACCAGCGGCATGGCGGCCGTCGCTCCAACGGCTTGGACTTCGCGCGACAGCTTCTCCAAACAGTCCGGCTCCAGCCATGTATCGTTGTTGAGGAAGAACAGATATTTTCCCTTGGCTAGCTGCGCCGCACGATTGTTCCCCTCGCAAAACCCCAAGTTCTCTCCATGTTGGATGAATACCCCGTTTGGCCACGAGCGGATGATTTTCTCGGCGAGCGCATCCGAATTATCCGTCGAGAGATTATCGGCAACGATCACTTCGATTTGCGGCAGGATGGCCTGCGCTTTCAGGGAAGCGAGACAACGTTCGAGCCAGCGCGCCCCATTGTAATTCAGAACGATGACGCTGATCAAAGGCGTTAACTGAGGAGCGCTCATGGGCGATCACTTGGGGATTTGCGCGCCTGAGATTCGAGCCAGTCACAAGCTCGAGGCAATACCACATCCCAATGAAAAGTCTTGGCTCGTTCCCATGCCTTCAGCCGGTACATTTGATATTTGTCCGGCGACCGGAGCGAACCAGCGATGCTGTCGGCGAGCGACTCCGGCGTCTCGGCTTGGGCGACCAATCCCGTTTCGTTGTGCAGCGTCGATTCAATCAGACCTTTCACAGGATAGACGACCGCCGGCGTTCCCATCGCATTTGCTTCGATGACATTTAGGCCCCATCCCTCGCGTTGCGATGTGTGCAACAAAAAGTGCGCTTGCTGAAGGCAGCTGTCCTTTTTCTCTTCCGGCAACGGACCGGTGAAGATGACATGGGCCGACAAGTTGAGTACTTCCACTAATTGGCGGAGTTGCGGTTCGACTTCTCCAGCGCCGATAATCTTGAGGCTCGCTTCGATTTTGCGATCCAGCAGGCATTTCAATGACCGGATAGCGTGATCCACTCGTTTGTTTGGCGCCAGTCGCGAGACGACGATGAGTCGCAGCGGCTGAGTCAGTGGTTTTTCGTCCAACTTAGGCAGGGCCGCTGTGTCAACTCCGTACGGGATGATTGTGATATCTCGAACGCCATGCTCGCGCAAACTGTCCACGGTTGATTGGCAAGCCGTCCAAAACGGAACGCGGCGGTACAGCCAATGGGTCCAGCGTTCCTGCCAACGCCCGATCACATTTAGCGGCCAGGGGTAGAACGCATTCCAAATTGGTCCTAAAACTTCGTGGATGAAGGCGACAGAGCGCGTTCCGCACCACCAGGGAGCAAACCACGGAATCCCATGATGTTGGTCCATGACGAGATCGAATGGTTTTTGAGTGCGGCACCAACGCCAGGCTTTGGCCACAGAGGTCCCGATCCCTCCACCGCGCACAATCTTTACGCCGTCGATGATCTCCTCGGTTTTGCCATCAGCAAACTGGTTGGCAAACCAAAAGACCTCATGACCTCGCCGGGCCAAAGCGGCGAGATAGCCCAAAGTCACGCGTTCGGCCCCGCCTGCCAGCGGATTCCGGGGGTCACGCCAATTCAACATCAGGAATCGCATCTCTCCGCTCTTATCTGTCACTCGCGTTACGTGTTTGGCGCTTGCATTCTTAAGACTTTCAGTCTGCGCTACGCCAAATGCATACCACTCGCAAGAAATGTTGCCTACAGTCGCTGCAAACGGCTAGTTAAAACCAGGCATGATCATTCATAAGCTGATCGCGCAGCATCTCGCTCATCGCGACGACCCGCATTTTTACACGCTGCAGGCGCAAGACGCGATTCGCTGGATCGAAAGCAGCGGCGTCGCTTTGACGTCAACGACCAACGTTCTCGACCTTGGAGCCGGCCATGGAATTTTTGGCGCTGAACTCATCAAGCGAGGCTGCCGCGTGGCGTTTGCAGATGAAACGAACTTGCTCATGCCGGAAATTGCCTCAGCGCCATTCTATAAAATCAACCTGGATCATGACGATGTCCCAGCCTTAGGGACGCACAATCTAGTGATTTGTTCGAATGTGCTGGAACACCTCGCCAAGCCCTTTGAATTCATTGCTTCGGTTGGCCGGATCCTTGCACCGAGCGGCCACCTCTATCTGAGTTGGACAAACTGGCTTTCGCCATGGGGCGGACACGAGTTCTCACCGTTTCATTATCTTGGCACGCGGCGGGGCCATTTACTTTACGACAAGTTGACTGGGCGAAAGCGATTGCACACGCCTTACGTAAACCTGTTTCCCACATACATCGGCCAAGTTCTTCGCCACATCCGCGCCCAACCTGGCTTGCGCGTCGCGCGAGCAGCGCCGCGCTATTACGCTGAGCTCGGATTCTTAGTCAAAGTCCCTGTTGTCCGCGAGTTCGTCACCTGGAACTGTGCTCTGCTGATCGAGAAAGATGGCGAGAGCTCAACTTAGGGAAGGTGCGAATCGACTTGGTTCATTGGACACCCCTTGCCGTTGTCACGAATACAAGCGGCGTTGTGGGGTTTTCGAATCCCGAAGACGCGCGCTTGCCGCAACGCTACTGTCGGCTGGTGGTGCGTCCATAACATAAATGTTACTTGGGAGTCGCATCTAAAAAATTCTGGCTTCCTCGAGCAGCTTCCCGCAATCATGCTCCCCATTCATGAAAGCAAAAATTGTCGTTACGCCTAAGAAAGCGGTGCTCGATCCCCAAGGCAAAGCTGTGCAGAACGCGTTAGAACATATGGGCTACAAAGGCATCAGCGCCGTTCATGTGGGCAAATATCTCGAGATCGAACTGACCGGCGATAAAGAAACCGCGCGCCGGCAGATTGACGAAGCCTGTCACAAGCTGTTGAGTAATCCGGTGATTGAAGATTATCACTTTGAATTGGAATGAATTTCGCCGTCCTTCAATTTCCGGCTTCGAATTGCGATCAGGATGCGGTGCACATTCTGCGGAACGTTCTTGGTCATTCCGCGCGCCTGGTCTGGCACAAGGAAGCGTCCTTGGGCGACACGGATGCCGTCATTATTCCGGGCGGGTTCAGTTATGGAGATTATCTTCGCACGGGAGCGATTGCGCGCTTCAGCCCGATCATGCAAGCCGTCCAGAACTTCGCGGGACAAGGCGGACCAGTGCTCGGCATTTGCAATGGTTTTCAAATTCTCTGCGAAGCCGGGATGTTGCCGGGCGCGTTGATCCGGAATCGATCGCTGCAGTTTCGCTGCGAACATGTCTTTCTGAAAACAAAGTCGAACGACTCGCCGTTTACCAATCAGATTCCGGCAGACAAATTACTGCGTATTCCCATTGCGCACGGTGAAGGATGCTACTTTGCTGATGAAACCACTCTGGCCAGGCTGGATGCCAGCCAGCAGGTCCTCTGGCATTATGTGAACGCGAAGGGTGAACCGACCGAACAATCCAATCCGAACGGCTCACTGCAAAACATTGCCGGCATTTGCAACGAAAGCCGGAATGTCGCCGGCTTGATGCCGCATCCCGAACGCGCCGGTGAAGGTTTGCTCGGGAGCGCTGATGGCCGCTTGATTTTTGAAAGCTTGATTCATTATCTGGAAAGCAAAGCCCAGCCAGCCTCCGGGCCGCGGACCTGAATCAAAGCACACAACATTGGCACAGTCCGCGGTTGCCAGGGCGAACCTGCCGGTGAGCCGACAAACAGTAATCGCAAATTGCTTCTGGCGGCTCACCGGCAGGTTCGCCCTGTCTTACCTTTAAACTGCTATGTTCAATCTAAAGGCGAAATGTACCAATGTCCTAAGTCTCGATTTAGCTAACGAACTAGATTTAGCCAGCGTGTTGCTGCGCCGCGGGCAAAGATTCAGTAATCCGCCACCGATCCATCCTCGAAGTAGATCGAGGGATTCGGATTGCTGTGTGGATGTTTTTTAGCCACTTCATCATTGAGCTGGAGACCGAGGCCGGGCCAGCGCGGGAGCTCGGCATAGCCATCTTTGATCGTGACCGTGCGACCGTTGAACATCTCTAATTGCCAGCCGGTCGGGTTCGGATGCGATTCTTGAATGACGCAATTGGGCGTGCTGGCATCCACGTGTAGCGAAGCCAAGCCGAGGCCAGTCGATAAGCTGCCGGGGCCGTGCGGGGCGACTTCGATGAACTGCGCTTCAGCCATCGCGGCGATCTTGCGGATTTCCGTGATGCCGCCGCACTGGATGACATCAGGTTGAACGTAACTGACCAGATGACGGCTGATGATATCCTCGAACATCCACTTCGTCGTATGGCGCTCGCCCGTCGCCAAGGGAACCGTGGTGTGCTTGCCGAGCCATTCGAGCGTGTCGTTGCCTTCAAGTTGGATCGGTTCTTCGAGAAACATGATGCGAAGTGGTTCGATTGCTTTGGCAAATTCCAACGACATCGTCGGCGTTAACAGACCATGCGCATCGATCAGAATGTCGAAGTCATCCCCCGCAGCGGCGCGCATTTCTTCGATAATCTTAACGGCGCGCTTGAGGTTCCAGGGACGTTTGATGACGCGACGGCCGTCGATCATGTCCGCAACAACTGGGCTGGTTTTGATGGCCGTGTAACCCATTGCCTTAGCGCGTTGCACAGCTTCCTTGCCGCTGCCGTGAACGTAAAGCCGAACTCGCTCGCGCGCCGCGCCGCCCAACAAACGCCAGATCGGAACCTCGAGCAACTTTCCAAGAATGTCCCACAACGCGAGGTCCACGCCGCTGATCGCCGCGTTCAACACCGGGCCGCCACGCCAGCGTGGCCAGCGGTACATCGCCTGCCACAAAAATTCGATGCGCGTCGGGTCGCGGCCGACGATCACACGCGCGAGGTCATCGACTGCCGCTTTGCATGTCGGCGCTTTCCGATGCACTGATGTCTGTCCCTCACCGATAACACCGGCATCCGTGAATATCTTAAGATAGACTTCGTCCTCGACGATCATCGACTTGAGGTCGGTGATTTTGATGCCCTCCGGAATTTTTGCGCCGAACGATTCAGGAAGAAGGCCCGACCAGAAAGGGGCCATGGCCATAGCCATTCCAGTCCGCTGGAGAAAGCATCGCCGGTTGATCTGATGGCGCGGAGCGCGGGAAGTTTTCATAGGTAGGTAATGATCGATGTTCGATCCCGGGAATATAGGCAGGTTTCTGGCCTGCCCGTTGGGGTATCCGCCCCAAATGACGATATTGGCGAATTCCGCCTAACGCTCGGCCCGCGCCGCTGCTAGCTCCAACGCGCGCTTCGTATTCACTCGCGCCAAGTGCTTGCGGAAATCGGCCGAAGCATGGATGTCGTTCAAGGCTTCGACTCGGTTGCTGGCTTTGTCGGCGGCGGCAGCAATGTTTTCGGAGGCCAAGGGTTGCCCTTCAAGTTTCTTTTCCGAAGCCGTCGCCCGGTAAGCTTTCGCGGCGACACCGGTGATGCCGATGCCGACCGCCTTGCTCTCCGGCCTGATGACGACCGCAGCTCCAGCAATCGCGAAACCGCTCGCCCGCTGCGCGAACTTCACGTAAGCGACTGCCTTGCTCGTGGCAGGCAATCGAATCTCACGCAGCAATTCGTTTGGCTTCAGCGCGGTTTGGAAGAGATCGACGAAGAATTTCTTGGCTTGAATCACGCGCGCGCCGTCAGGTCCGGCCACTTCCAATTCCGCATCGAGAGCCAGAATGGCGGCGGGCCAATCTGCGGCGGGATCCGCATGCGCGAGGCTTCCGCCGATCGTGCCGCGATTGCGCACTTGCACATCGCCAATCTGCGGCGCGACTTCACACAACAACGGACATTTTTCGCGCAGCAGTTCGGATGTCTCGATCTGGTGATGCGTTGCCATAGCTCCGACCGCGATCTTTCCATCTTGTTCCCGGATATAATTCAGATCCGCGATGCGACCGAGATCGATCAACACCTTGGGCTGGGCGAGCCGCAATTTCATGGTCGGAATCAAGCTATGACCGCCGGCGAGAATCTTTGCGTTTTCGCCGTGTTGCGCGAATAGGTTGATAGCGTCGTCGAACGTTTGCGGACGCAGGTATTCGAAGGCAGATGGGATCATAGTGAGTTAAAAGGGTTAAAAAGGTTAAATGGCTTTCGGGCGACCGCATACATCGATTTTCTAAATGCGCGCGCGGCTTGATAAGTCTCGAGATCCTCAAACGTCTGGAATGGTTTCGCTGTTTCCATAGTCTTAACCCGTTCCATTATTTAACTGTTTTAACTGTTTAACGATTTAACCCTGCAACTCATTTAACCTTCGCTTCACTAATCGCCCGCCAGATCTTTTCCGGCAGCAGTGGCAAATCCAGATGTTTGATGCCAAGCGGCGAGAGTGCGTCGCAAACGGCATTGGCGATGGCAGGCGTCGCGCCAATCGTGCCCGCCTCTCCACAGCCTTTAATTCCCATCGGATTGCTCGGTGATGGCGTAATTGTGCTGTCCATAATGTAACGAGGAATATCTTTGGCGCGCGCCAATGGGTAATCCATGAATTCGCCGGTCAACAACTGGCCGTTCTCATCATAAACGGCGCGTTCAAATAACACCTGGCCAAGTGAATGGGCAATCCCGCCCTGAACTTGGCCTTCGATCAGCAGCGGGTTCACCTGATGACCGCAGTCGTCGACTGCCACATACTTAACGACCTCGACCTCGCCGGTGTCGCGATCCACCTCGACAGCGACAATGTGCGTGCCGAATGGGAAGGTGCAATTCTTCGGTTCGAAGAAACTCGACGCTTCCAAACCGGGCTCAAAGTCGCGCGGCAGATTTTTGGCAACATAAGCTTCCTGCGCCAGAACGCGCCAACCAAGGCTGTTCTTCGGTTTTCCCTTCACAAAGAATTTGCCATCGCGAAACACGATATTGGCTGGCTTTGACTTCAAGAGATGGGCCGCCAGCTTCGTGGCCTTCGCAACAATCTTTTGGACGCACATGATGAGCGCCGTTCCGCCCAACGCTGTGGCACGGCTGCCGTAGGTATCGCGCCCGTAATGTGCGCTCGCCGTATCGCCACGCAGAACGACGACATCCTCCATTGGCACTCCGAGTTCATCAGCCACAATCTGAGCAAAACTGGTCTCTTGTCCTTGGCCATGCGGTGTGGCGCCCGTGATAACAGTGACTTTCGCGGACATCTCGATGCGGACGCAGCCCCATTCCCATCCGCCGGCGGCCATGATCTTCGAAGGTCCCAACGCGCAAATCTCGACATAGGTGGACAGGCCGATCCCAAAGAGCTTGCCAGCCTGCCGCGCTTGCTCGCGTTGCTTGACCAACGCGTCCCAACCGCCGACCTGTTGCGCTTTGCGGAGCGCACCTTGGTAATTGCCGCTGTCGTAAGTCAGGCCCGTCGCCGTGTCGAAGGGGAATTCGCTTCGCTTCGGAAAATTCCTGAGGCGAACTTTGACGGGATCCATTCCAAGGTCCGCCGCAATCAAATCCATGACGCGTTCGATCACGAAGGTTGCTTCGGGCCGGCCAGCGCCACGATAAGCGTCGGTGGACATTTTATGCGTGTAGACGCCGGTCACATCCATGCGCATCGCTTTAAATTTGTAACAGCCGGTCAGCATCAAGCCTGTCAGTGTAGGAATGGCCGGCGTGAGCAATTGCAGGTAAGCGCCAACGTCGGCGATGGTTCGGGATTTGATGGCGAGAACGGTCCCATCCTTTTGAAAGGCCACCTCATAATCTCCAATCTGATCGCGGCCATGGATCGTGGCCATGGCATTTTCCCGGCGGCTCTCGATCCATTTGATCGGAACGCCTAAACGCATCGACAGATGACTGCAAAGCGCCTCTTCCACGTAGAGATTCAACTTCGAACCGAAGCCACCTCCAACTTCCGGAGCCACGATGCGCATTTTGTTTTCGGGAACGCCGACCATTCCTGGCAAGAGCGTCCGGACCAAGTGCGGGATTTGCGTTGAGGTCCACAAAGTCAAAGTGCCATCCGCCTGGCTGAATTGGGCGACGCATCCGCGAGGTTCAATCGCCATCGGAATGAGGCGTTGATGGACCATCCGTTGTTTGATGACTCGATCCGCCTTCTGGAAGGCTTCTTCGAGATTGCCGTTCGCCAGCGACCACGTGAAAGAAACGTTGCTGCCGAGTTCCGGATGCGTGAGCGGAGAATCGGCCTCGATCGCTTTTTCCGGATTCGACACCACCGGCAAGGCATCGTAATCGACCTCGATCAAATCGAGTGCGTCCTGCGCAATATACCGGTTCGTGGCCACAACGATTGCGACCGGATGACCTGCGTAATAAACGCGGTCTCCAGCGAGCACGGTGTGCTTGGGCGCCTTTTGATCGGGCATCGGTGAAGCGCATGGCAATAAACCGCATTTGGCATTTACATCTGCGCCCGTAAAAACGCCGGCCACGCCAGCCAACGCTTTGGCAGCGTCGGTCTTGATTCCAAGAACTTTGGCGTGAGCGTAGGGACTGCGCAGAACGGTGGCGTGGAGCATTCCGGCGAGTTTGATGTCGTCCACATAAGTCGCGATACCCTTGATGAGGCGCGGGTCTTCGACGCGTTTGATCGGCTTGCCGAAGTAGCGTTTTGGCGTGGTCATGGGTCAGAGGGTTAAACGGGTTAAATGGTTAAAAGAGTTCAATGGTGGCTTGGGCTAAACTGTTAGATGGCGCGTATTTAACGATTCAACCAATTTAACTTTTTAACTCTTAGCGCTCTTTTGCGCCGCGTACTCGATTGCGTCAATAATATGCGAGTAACCGGTGCACCGGCATAGGTTGCCTTCGATTCCATGGGCGATCTCTTCGCGCGACGGATTGGGATTGTCTCGCAGCAGTTGCACGCCGGACATGATCATCCCCGGGGTGCAATAGCCGCACTGCAATCCGTGGCACTCCCAGAACCCTTGCTGCACCGGATGAAGTTCGCCGTTGTTTGCGAGACCTTCGACCGTCGTGACCTCGCCGTTATCCGCCTGGACGGCGAGCAAGGTGCATGACTTCACGGCTTTGCCATCCAGCAAAACGGTGCAAGCGCCGCAAATGCTCGTCTCGCAGCCGACGTGAGTGCCGGTTAGGTTGCACACTTCGCGCAGGAAGTGAACGAGAAGCGTTCGAGGCTCGATTTCATGCTGTTGAGGGGTTCCATTGACGCGAATATTAACCACAGTTTTCATAGATGCCGTGCCGAGGATATAACGGCGTCGGTAAGTTCGCACTATAGACGCTCGCTTGTTTCGATCAATCATTAAGTGGCGTTCCGCGTCCGCAAACTTCGGCGCGCAGGACACAGCGCGTCCTGGTTGTCTCGGCGCATCGGCCATTTAACAGGGACGCCCGTCCCAGGGCTGGTGAATGGAGAAATCGTGGCGCGCTCGGCGGGACTCGAACCCACGACCCACTGCTTAGAAGGCAGTTGCTCTATCCAACTGAGCTACGAGCGCGTCGTTGTTAGTATCGGTTATCCGTTTTTACAGATTCAAGACCGAGGTTCTAAATCTATAACGCCGCAATGCACTATCGGGAGTTTACTTCGCACGATTCCGAGTGAAGGGCAAGCTGTTTTGGTTTTGGCACAGTTTCGAACGGCCGAAAGTTAGTTGTCGTCGCTTAAGGAGCCTAGAAATAACAACATGAACACTTCAGTGAAGGTGTGGTTTCAAGGAATAATTCCATTCTCCGTGAAATTCATCTCGCTCCAAGGCCAGTTTGTTCATCGCCTCCGGTGAAACTTTCACGCCTTTGGGATATTTACCCCGATCAATTTCAGCCCGAATTTTGAGGCCTTCGGTAGTCGTCGTTTGCCCGATCAGGTTGACAATAATCTCATGACTGATCAGGGGCCGACCACGCCAGTTCTGGGTAATATGGCAAAACATCCGGTGTTCAATCTTGTTCCACTTGCTGGTTCCGGGAGGAAAGTGACAGATGTGAATTTCCAATCCGGACTCATCGGCTAATTCCTGGAGCTTAACCTTCCAGAGTCGCACTCGACTGCCGTTACTGCCGCCGCCATCGGCAGTGATCAAGAGTCGCTTGGCTTTGGGATAAATCTCCCGGCCCATCTTCTGCCACCATCGCCGGATCGTCTCGACCGCAAACTCCGAGGTGTCATGGTCGGTGCCCACGCTCACCCAACCCTCATTGCGCCCCAGATCATACACCCCGTGGGGCGCCACTTTCTCTTTCCCAAAATCATGCACCTGCACCGCTTCGGCTTGCCCTTTGGGCTGCCACTCTTGTCCTTTATTGGCGTAGTCTCCCACCAGTTCCTTTTTCTTGGTGTCCACCGAAATGACCGGCTGGCCCTCGGCTTGGAACTCCTGGACCCGCTGGGCGATCTGCTTGAATTGCGCGTCCCGGTCTGGATGCTGGATACCTTCCCGGCGTTTGCGCACGGACTGTAAACTGTAACCTTGGGCCGCCAACAGATCGCACACCGTGCGCTGGCTGACACGCCGCGCCTTTTGATTGAGTGTCTCGGCCAGTTTGGTCGTGCTTTTGCAGGTCCACCGCAGCGGACTCATCGGATCGCCGCGCGTCATCGGGCTGACCAGTTTCTCCAAGTCTGCGACCAACTGAGGGTCTTTGCGGGTGAGTTTTTTGCGTCCGCCCCCTTGGGCTCGAACCCGCTGGGCCGAGTTCTCAAGGGTTGAAGCGGGCGAAGCCAGATCCTTCAAACCGGCGTGAATCGTCGTGCGGGAAAGACCGGTCGCGCGTGCCACGCCGCTGACTCCCCCATGCCCCAAGCTTTGAGCTTCCACAGCCGCCCAAAGACGAAGGGTGCGCTCATCCAATCGCGGACCCAAAGCTTTGAACTTCTGTTCCAAAACACGGTCTTCACTGGTCACATTTGCAGTTTAGCAGACCAGGCAATATGTTCAAGTTATTATTGCTAGACTCTTTAGTGATTAGCGATCTGGCCGGGGAAACCGGGCTGTCGATCATCCGAGCGATCTTGCTGGGAGAGCGTGATCCAGCCGTGCTGGCTGATCGCTATCGGAGTAAGCGCTGCAGTAAAGCCAGTGCCGCAGAGATCAAACAAGCTCTACAGGGCGCTTACAACGAGGAGGATCTGTTTGTTCTCCA
>Ga0194126_10002973_pt1 | contig 27220 bp, 25 predicted proteins | sample TA2KigC150mmetaG_FD_148641 | JGI IMG/M metagenome (GOLD analysis project Ga0194126, IMG submission 148641) | Freshwater microbial communities from Lake Tanganyika, Tanzania - TA2015035 Kigoma Deep Cast 150m | ecosystem: Environmental > Aquatic > Freshwater > Lake | place: Tanzania: Lake... | reverse complement strand
TTGATATGCTGCCGGTGGCAACCAGACCGATGTCCATGGCGCCGGCGACCTCGATCAGGCATTTGGTGTCGTCGCAGCCGGCTTTCAGTTTTTCTTCTACAACAGAGCTGAGCGCTGCCAAGGCGTCCATAGACTGCACGCTGTAGTATTCGCCAAGGGTGCTTTTAATGATGTCGGAAAGGGCTTTTGCCGTTACCGGGTCAACCCGCTGGGCCTCAAGATCACGCACCATAAGTTGGTCTTTGGCGTGGACGCTTGGAGCAGCCAACAGCAGCACAGCCAGCAGTAGTAGTGAAATTCTTTTCAGTTGCATCGTGTTCTCCATGATTAAATTCTTTTGACTTGACCCCTCTTTTCTAAAGAGGGGCATGGGGAGATTTGTACAAATCCCTCCCGACCTCCCTTTAAAAAAGGGATGGGATAAAAACAAACCCATGTTCCATGGGTCACATTGCAGTCATTGCGAGCCCCTTCGACCGGGCTCAGGACAGGCTCCGCGTGGCAATCTCGCTTTTCATGCCGTTCGTGGTTGTTCAGCCCAGGGAGTTAATCAAAACCCATGTCCGGGTACGGCTCAATCGCGGGTGCCGGATCATCGGGCTGTTGCAGCGTATCATGAGCACCCGACGCCGCGTCAGGTATAGGCAGCGATTCATCGCTATCTGGAACCTCGTCAGCCTGCTTTGGCGCGGTATCGGCATCCTGCCCTGTATCGGGTTCCTGATCCTGCTCGTCGATATCCCCACGCTGGTCAACTGTAAGCAACAGCACAGCGGCCTCGTCCGCTTCCTCAGGCTGCGGCACCGCAGCGGATTCATCCGGAACCGGGGTTTCAGGTAGGATCTGTTCCGGCTCAAGCAACACAACCGCTTCATCCTGCGCTGCATACTGCGGGGCGCTCACCACCGGGGCCTGTTCAGCAGCAAAATACTGTACCGTAGCGATAACTAAGGGGATGAACAAAAGCAGCAATACATAAAAAAGCATGCGCACAGGCAGCCCTGCGCCCTGCTCGGGGCGGGCAGCGATAATAGCCCAAACAAGAGCAGTCAGCAGTGTGAAAGCAGGCAGGCCGATACCGGCCCAGATTTGGCCTGCGCATGCCTGCAGGGCATAGTCGGCTGCCGTAGTAAAAATCCCTCCCAGCCACCCGGCACACAAAACACACAGGAAAAGACCAAAGGATAGAGGATATTTGTCAATTCGGTACAGGCGCTCGATAAGCCGACCGCGCGCATCCGGTGATGCACCGGCAGAAACGGGTTGCTCAGGGCCGGTTGCCGGCTGGGCAAGACACTCGAACAGATCCTGCAGCGTATCGACAAAGCTGAACGCAAGCTGCCGGCGGATATCCGGATCGAGCCGTTCAACATCGGCTATGTTCTCACACGGCAGGACTACGTGGGTTTTGCCCTGCTGCAGGGCCACAACGGCTTTCTCGGACACGTGACTGACCTTGCGGATACGTCCGTTGATATCAAGGCATCCGCTCATGACAAGCTCATCCGGCAGGCTGCGCTCCTCCAGAGCGGCATACACGGCCGCCGCCGCAGCCAGCGAGAGGCTGAGCCCTTCGCTAAGAAAACTTTCATGGGGCTGTGTCACCTGCACGGTAATAGAGCGCTCTGCCGCGCGGTGTTTTTTAAATTGCGGATTACTCTTAAACACAATGCCCAGGACATCCTGGATCATGCGCAGGGGCGGTGTAACGCCCACGCGCCGGCCGTCAATCTCGCGCTCGACCACCTGGCAGCCGATCACCTGCAGCATGGCAGGGGTTGCAGGGTCATCATACACATGGGCAACGCAGTCGAGGATCTGCCCCTGACCGCTGCGCGGATCGACCCCGATACCGGAAGCGCCACGGCTGCTGAGGCTGTGGCGGGAGGCCGCGGCCAGCAGCAGTGGCTCGGCGTTCGGCGCATGGGTCGCGGCGTAGGCCAGCGCGCGGCTGCGCGATATGCGGCAGCCGGTTTCGGTAAAACGCACATCCTGCCCGATCTGCGAATCTGCGTCAATAATCGCAACCAGCTCGCGCAGGCAGGGCGTGCATGCCGGATAGTGCTGCTCAAAGCGATCACGCTCAGGCTGCGGCATAAGAAGGTCGAGATAATCCGCACAGTGTTGAGGAGTGTACCGTGAACACTGCTGCGATTCTTCGGTCATGCCGAGCAGATCCAGGCGCCGGGCAAGCATGGCATCATACAGCTGCTTTATGATATCGCGCGAAGGTATCATCACAGGCTCCCCGGCCGCATGGTTAATGCAAAGCGTTCCATGTCACAAACCAGATACTTTCTGATTATTCGCATGCGTGCCATGCCCGGGACAAAGCACGGGCGCAGACGGGATCGGGCATGCTGTGCCGTTCACAATGAAAAGACGCAAAAAAAGTGCACTCATTACAATAATCCTGTCATGCAAGCAGCGCGTGAGCAAGCATCTTGCGGGCCCGGAAAAGCCGTGTGGCAATGACATTTTCCTTCTGGCCGAGAATGGCGGCGATCTGGACATTGCCGGGCGTCACCGGGCGGTTTCTGCCCGAAAGAATCGCAGCAAGGCGCTGTTCGTTTTTTTCAAGCTCCAGCCGCGCAGCGGTCGCGATCTCGTCACGGGCGCTACAGGAATTGGCCAGCATATGACAGCGGGCTTTCAGGCGCTCAACATAGGCGGCCGCAACGCGCAGTGCGGCCTCATGTCTGATATTGGCGGCATGTTTGCGAAGCAGGTCATCGAGCAGGCAGCTGAGCTCATCGCGCACAACCCCGGGGCTTACCGAGCGTTCAGCCGCGATGCGCAGCATGTCAGCCTCCCGCAGGAAATCCGCATGGAAAATTAAAGATACTTTAAGCGGGCACTGATAGATCCATTCAAGGGCTTCTATGGCCGACTGCACTGCGGCAAAAAGGTCTTCGTCATAAAGGCAGTCCGGAGCAGGGCAATCGGATGCGACGTTGTGCTCAAGAAGCGAGTCGCTGTCTGAGCGTCCGGTACTCTGCTGCAGCGAAAGCATGCTGCGTTTTGCGGCTTCATCGGCGCTGTTTTTTATGGAGCGGCGTGCCCGGGCGACATCGCGGGCCTTGCTGCGGCAGACCGTGGCCAGCCAGGCCTTCAGACGCTCAGGTTCGGAGATCGCACCCAGTTTTCGAGGATCAAGCAGGATATCTACGACCGCGTTTTTCGCCGTATCAAAGTCATGTTCTTCATGCTCAAAATCCACCAGCCGGAATGCCCGCAGTATCTGCCTGTCGATAAACTCGTTAAAGCGTTCAAAAAAAGACCGCCAGGCTGTATTATCGCCTGCACAGCAGCGTGCAACGAGCTCCGTATTTGTTAGGGAAGCGCCAGTATTCATAGAACGGCATCAGAAATCATATATCTGCGCTGCAATACTGAACCCAGTCTTGATTAGATTATGCAGTATTACCATATTTTTATTATTTTTAAAAAGGTTGTTTTGAGGGTCGTTACTATCAGCCAGAAAAAACCTGATGGGTTTTGTAATATGAAATCTAAAATTATTATGCGGTTACCCTCAGGCTCAAAGCGGACATTGCATGCCCGGCAAAGAGGACAATGCCGGACCGGGTGCAGCAAAGGGCCTTGTGCGCATAGCCTGCGATTGCTTCGCCGCTGAGCTCCTCGGAATGACTTCAGGAATTTTATACGGCCGTATCAAACATGCTCAACAGAAAAGCGCCGCGGCTTGTAGAAAGCTGCGGCGCTTCGTGTTCTTGAAAAACATCATTCGCTCAGGCAGGTATCACCTGCCCTGCGCAGTTACCACTCTTCGTCTTCCGGATAGTACCCCAGGAACTCGTCATACAGGTCGGTGCGGCGGTCGGTGTGCGGGTTGTTGAACGCCGACCAGTGGCGCATGCGGGCCGCCATGACATTGATCTCGGCAATAACCACTTCAGGCTTATCCGGATCAGCCGGTCCGGCAACGAAACCGCCGCCCGGATCGGTGATGCAGCTGTTGCCGATATACGTACATCCGCGTTCGGCACCGACACGGTCAGCACAAATGCTGTAAACCGAGTTCATCAGTGACATCTGCGAAGCCGAGGTTGCCGCCGTGGGCTTTTCCTTGGTCTGCAGCGGTTCAACCACGACCCAGTTGGTGCTGTCGCAGATGATGTCGGCGCCCTGGGCGGCCAGGATGCGGGTCACTTCCGGAAACCAGACGTCGTAGCACACGCGGCAGCCGATTTTACCAAACGGCAGGCTGAACACAGGAAAGCCGAGGTTGCCGGGCTCAAACCACATTTTTTCCTCATTCCACAGATGGGTCTTGCGGTAGGTGCCGATATAGCCTTCCGGGCCGACGACCACAACGCTGTTATAGAGGTGATTGCCCTCGCGCTCAGTGATGCCGGCGCAGATGTAGGCGTTATGCTTCTGGGCGGCCTTGATCCATTCCTGCGTGGTGGGGCCTTCAGGCACTTCCTCGGACAGGGCGAAGGCTTCCTCGCGGGAGTTGAAAATATAGCCGGTATTGCACAGCTCGGGAAGCACCATCAACCGGGCGCCCTGGGCGCCGGCTTCATCAATGATTTTCAGCGTGGCGGCGACATTATGATCCTTGTCGCCGATGCGGGGCTCCATCTGCAGCGCGGCTACTTTTACAAGGCTTTCCTTGCCGGGATCGCGTTCACCGGGATACGGCGGTACGGGAATCTGCTGGAATTTTGACATGGGTATTCTCCTTCCGTAAAAGTTTAATGGAACATCCGCTCAGCGGCCGGACGGGTGGTCAGCATGCCGCGCCCCCGGTTGAAGGGATCCTGGGTAAACCGCTGCCGGCACTTATTGCAGAGCAGGAATGACAGTTCCTGGTAGAATTCGTCATCGTAATTTTCAGCCTCATTATCAGCACATTCCTGCATGCTGAAACAGTTTTGGTCGCACTCCTCGCCGTCGCAGACCATGCCGGCCTCATCGGACACAACCTGTACATGCACGGTAAAACGCTCTGATCCCTCGGGCAGATACGCTCCGCAGCGATCGCAAAAACAATCTGACATGAAAAACGCCTTTCTCGTATAAACCAGATACCTACAGTGAGTATATTTCCTTACCCAGCGTCTGGACCCAGTTTTTCTGCAGCACTTCCTGGGCCTGCTCGATTTTGTCGACCCCGAGGATGACGATTGCCTGATCGCTCACGCGGCCCAGATACGGATAGAGATAATGAATATTGACACCGGCATTGCGCAAGGGGCGCACCACCGCATTGAGGCCTCCGGGATGATCCGGCGTTTCAACAGCCAGAACATCGGTCTCGTACGCCGACAGGTCCTGGCCTTTTAAAATATTCATGGCCTTCTCGGGATCATCCACCACGAAGCGCACCGTGCTGACCTCGGAGGTATCGGCTACCGATATCGCGCGTATGTTGACTCCTTCCTTGCCCAGCAGTTCGCTCAGGTCGGCCAACTGTCCGGGAACATTTTTCAAAAGGACTGAAATCTGTTTAATCACCATGGGCGTGCTCCTCAATAAAATGATATCCCCGCTCGAACGCTTCCTGGTTGGCCTTGAGCAGTTTTGCCTTGCCGGCCCCCAGGATGTCGGGCAGATGTTTCAGCATCCGGTCAAACGCCAGCAGGTTGCTGACCGCGATAAAGGCGCCCAGCATGATCATGTTGGCCACCTTCACATTGCCGATCTTTTGGGCAAGCTCGGTAATCGGAACTCCCCTGGTCTCGATATCGCCGCGCACGAATGCGGGCTCGACCAGTGAAGAATTATACAGCAGAAAGCCGCCTGAATGAAGCAGATTCTGGAACCTGGAAAATGACGGCTGATTGAGCGCCACCACAAACTCGGGCTCTGAGGCGATCGGCGAGGCGATTTCCTCATCGGATATGGTCACCGTGCAGTTGGCCGTACCTCCGCGCACTTCCGCGCCGTAGGACGGCAGATAGGTGACGAACCTGCCCTGCAGCATGGCGGCCTGGGCCAGAATCTGGCCGGTTGACAGCACGCCCTGGCCGCCGAATCCTGAAAAAATGGTTTTGATCAGCATGGTACCTCTTTTATCACGCCAAGCGGAAATTCCCTGGCCATGACCTCATCAATCCACGTGCAGGAAGCCACCGTATCCATGCGCCAGTTGGTCGGGCACGGAGACAGAATTTCAACCAGGCTGAAGCCCGCCTTCTTCTGCTGAACGCTGAAGGCTTTCCTGATCGCTTTCTTTGTCTTGATCACATTGGCGGGGCTGTTTACGGCGGTGCGCTCAAGGTAGACCGTGTTGGCAAGTCCTGACAGAAGCTCGCACACCCTGATGGGCGGGCCCTCGCTTTTGGGTTTGCGGCCCGCGGGCGTGGTTGTGGTCTTCATGCCCGCAAGGGTCGTGGGCGCCATCTGGCCGCCGGTCATGCCGTACACGGCATTATTGACGAAAATAACCGTGATATTTTCACCGCGGTTGGCCGTATGCAGGGCCTCGGCCGTTCCGATTGCAGCCAGATCGCCGTCGCCCTGGTAGGAAAACACGAGGTTGTCAGGCCGCACGCGCTTGATGCCGGTTGCCACGGCCGTTGCGCGGCCGTGCGGCGCTTCGACCATGTCGATATCGAGATAATAATAGGCCAGCACAGCGCATCCGGCCGGCGGCACGCAGATCGCGCTATCGCGCAAACCCATTTCATCGAGCAGCTCGGCGATCAGCCGGTGAATAATGCTGTGTCCGCAGCCCGGGCAGTAATGCATGGGCACATCGCGCAGTGACCGGGGCCTCTGATAGACTTTTTTCATTGCTTGCGTTTCCTTATCGCCTGATAGTAACGTCGCGCAATGCTGCGGCCGAGCTCACGGGCCGACGGCACCACGCCGCCGGGGCGCCCGTAAAAATGGATGGTGCCCTGCCCCTCAAGCGCCAGGCGCACATCATCCACCATCTGGCCCGTGCTCATCTCGAACACGAAAAAATCCTTGATGGTCTGCGCGGCATCGCGGATCGCCTTGACCGGAAACGGGCTGACCGTAATGGGACGGATCATGCCCACGCGCAAATTGCTGTCCTCGCGACGCAGGCGGTTGATGGCCCCGCGCGCGATGCGGGCTGCTGTCCCGTAGGCGATCACCACCATCTCGGCATCATCGAGCATATAGCCTTCCCAGCGGGTTTCGCGCTCTTCAATGCGCTTGAATTTCCTGACCAGCTTCCAGTTGTGCTCTTCCATGTCCTTGGTATCAAGGATCAGCGACTTTACCAGGCGCGCAGGTCGTCCTTTTGCGCCGGTCAGAATATAGTCCTTCTCGGCCGCTTTTTTACCCTTGCGGGGCTTGGGCATCACAACCGGCTCCATCATCTGGCCCAGCATTCCGTCGCCCAGGATCATGACCGGCGTGCGGTATTCATCGGCAACGTCAAAGGCATGAAAGGTCAGATCCGCCATTTCCTGAACCGAGGCCGGCGCAAACACAACCAGCCGGTAATCGCCGTGCCCGCCGCCGCGCGTTGCCTGAAAATAATCCGATTGGGCCGGGGCGATATTGCCCAGCCCGGGACCGCCGCGCATAATGTTCACAATGACCGCCGGCAGCTCCGATCCCGCCAGAAAGGAAATACCCTCCTGCTTGAGGCTGATGCCGGGGCTGCTCGATGAGGTCATGGCGCGCGCGCCTGCAACGCTTGCACCCAGCACCATGTTGATTGCTGCCAGCTCGCTTTCGGCCTGAATGAACACACCGCCCGGCACCTCGGGCAGGCGCTGCGACATGTATTCGGGCAGCTCATTCTGGGGTGTGATCGGATAGCCGAAATAGCAGGTACAGCCGGCCTGAATCGCGGCCTCGCCGATTGCATGCGTACCATACATGAGTTTTTTAGTCACGGTACACCTCGATAATGGCCTCCGGGCACATCAGGGCGCACGTTCCGCAGCCGGTGCACGGCTTATCCGGATCACACTCGGCATAGGCATAGCCCTTGGCGTTGAGCTTCGCTGATACCCGGATGCACCCTTTGGGGCAAAACGTCATGCAAAAGCGGCAGCCTTTGCATTTGTCGTGATGTATGAGTATCTTTCCCTGCATAATTCAACCGAAATAATAAAGTTAATAATTTTAACAGCAAACAGCGGCATGCGTCAATGAATATATTCGGCGCACGAGCGCGCCGGGCACGGCGCATCTGCTGGAAAAGCCGGCGTGAGCACCGGAACAGACATATCTTAAGGGGAGCCTACGACTGAATTGAAAGCAGTTCCTGCTTGACGATGGCGCTGACCGTGCTGCCGTCGGAGCGGCCCGCGACTTTAGGCATGCAGCACTTCATCACCGCGCCCATCTGCTGTACGCCGCCGGCACCGCTTTCGACAATGGCCTCGCGCACAAGCGCGCGCAGTTCATCTTCGGTAAGCTGCTGCGGCAGATAGGACTCGATAACCGTAATTTCAGCCAGCTCTTTGCGAACCAGGTCCTGGCGACCGCCTTTTTCAAACTGCTCGGCAGCATCACGGCGCTTGCGCACCATGCTTTGCAGAACCTGCACCGCTGCGGACTCATCAACGGCAAGGCCTTTCTCCTTTTCCTTGTACTGCAGCTCGGACAGCATCATGCGCAGCGTAGAAAGCCGCTCGGCATCCCGGGCCTTCATGGCCGTTTTCATGTCCTGACTTATGCGATCCTTCATACCCGTGTCTCGCGCGTTCGTAGCTTTTTATTGTTGTCTGTGCCGGCCGGCCGTACGCGTATGCCGCTTTCACATCTTCGCTGCACGGGCTGTACAAAAAAAACTTTTTCAACAACCGGAAAGTGGAAATGAATCCCCGTTCGTGGTGAGCCTGTCGAACCATGAACGGCCCTGCTGTGTCATGCCTGATCCGTTCGGCCCTTCGACAGGCTCAGGGCGAACGGAGTGTGTTTTTTCAGACTATAGTATTTTAAAAAACACTTTAAATACTATGTAACCTTAAAACAAATCCCTGTAGAATGTCAAGCACAAGGTCGGCACGCAAAAAATTTATGAAAATGATACGTATTTTTCCTTATAGATATGCCTGTATCAATTTTTTTTGTTAATTTATGACAGATTTGTCCAAAATAAATTATTCGAACGCTGCTGAAGGCCCTCTGGCCGGGGCCGTGCCGTCCCATCCGGCAAAGAAGACCTCATTTCATGTTCGGCCCGTGTGCCGCAATATTTCAAACGGGCCAGGCACGCCCCAGCGATTGTTGTATACAGCAGTGCACCCGGGCCGTGTATACAATGAATTTTACAGGACGTGCCGTTGCATCGGCAGTGCACAAACTTCCGGATGGGACGGCACGGCCCCGGCCAGAGGGCCTGTTCTAAATTATTTTGGACACTATTGAATTTATGATAATAATTATTAAACATATATTGAAAAAATAGAGAAAACCGTTACAATAAAAAGGCAAGGCAGGCCGCGGCAGTAAGACCGCCCGGCACATGCCGGTCGAACGGGACACTATGCCTGCCCTTCCTGTGCAGCAAGAGCTACGAACAACGCAAGGAGTCGATATGCTGTGGCGCAAAAACCGTAAAAATACGCGCGAGATGGAAATAGAGCTCAAACATCTCCAAGCGCATATCAAGCAGCTTGAAAGCGAGAACCGGCAGCTCAGCGGGCAGGTAACGATATTCAAGGCTGCCCGGGACTTTATGAACCTGCTCTTTTACAGCACTCCCGCGTGCGTGCTGATTGCCGACGATAAGGGCCGCATCATCAAGGTAAACCGGCGCATGCAGGATCTGATCGGATTCACTGAGTCGGAACTCGTGGGAAAGCACACCGTGGAGATCACAGCCAGGACCGAGGAAATGATCAAAACGCAGGAAACAGCCTTTGAGCGCAAGGCCCGCAAGGAAGATGTGGCAAACTTCAAGAGTTTGCTGAAACACCGTGACGGAACAGAAGTGCCGGTGCTGTCGGAGATAACATTTGTCCATGACGAAAACGCCAGGCATGTCGGCGCGGTTGCCGTGGTTCGCATGCGCATGTGACTGCTGCGCCTGCCGCACCCCCCCTTTTTTGTATCTTTCACAGTGGGTGCTGCAGCATGACAGGCGCACACCATACTGCCTCATTTTCGACCCCGTTTTCTGTTGACACGCACCTGCGCTGAGCTTATAGTTACATAATTTTGATGGAGTCGAAAAAAGTCCCCAAAGAGTTCATTGCGAGCGAAGTGAAGCAATCCCCAGGTTTCTAAGCATCTAAAAAAAGGACTGCCGCGTCGCGGAATTTATCCTGAGCTATGTCGAAGGGCTCCTCGCAATGACACCAAAAAAACTTTTTATGACTCCATCAATTTTAAACACGAGATCGCTGAACGAAAGCCGCGCAGAATGAACCCCCTGAGAAGTTCCCTTGGAGCATTAACCCTGCTTTTCATGGCCGGCCTTAACGGCTGCGCCTCCATCGAAAAAGTTCCATCCCCCCCGCCGGCAACACTCGACGAGATTAAAGTCGAGTTGAGCCTGACCGCAAATCAGCTGCAAAACGCGGCCGACCTGCGCCACAACCAGTACAACCGTCAGCAGGCCGCGCTGGCAGAACAGCTCAATGACGATTTTAAATATATCCACGAAGCGCTCAGCATGCTCGACACAAAAATAAAAGCGCTGCAGGACACTGATCCGGCTCCGGTCGTTATCAGTGACGACAAGTGCCCTCCCCCGCCGCAGGGCCAGACTGCCGACGGCAAACTGCTGCTTGGCGAAACCGAGTGGCTGTGGCTGGATGCTGCCGGCCAGGCCTTTCAGGCACGGATCGATACGGGCGCTACCACGTCTTCCCTCAGTGCCGCCGACATCACCATTTTCGAACGCGACGGCAAGGACTGGGCCCGCTTCTTTATGAGCCATCAGGGCATGGACGACCGTATTCAGATCGAAGCCCCGCTGGTGCGCCATGTGCGCATAAAGCAGGCATCAGCCGAGGATATCGACCGCCGCCCCGTTGTCCGTCTCTCAGTTCGCATCGGCGATCTGAACGAAAAAACCCAGTTCACGCTTGCCGACCGCAACCATATGTCGTTCCCGGTGCTGCTCGGCCGCGATTTTCTTAAAGACATTGCCGTGGTCGACGTCGGCCGCACATTCGTCCAGCCCACCCCCCGCAAGGACAAACCCTGAACAATGGTATCGCGCAAATCATTTTATCTGCTGGTTATCCTGCTTGCCTGCGCCGGACTCGGCATGACCGTATACAATCACGTTGTCATGGGTGTGCCTTTTACGCCGGGTGAAAAGCGCCAGATATGGTCCATCGAGGCCAAAATGGAATTTACCGCCACGGGCAAACCGGTAATCGCCTCAATGGCCATCGCCGGCACACAGAAAGGCTTTACCCTGCTCAGCAGAACCGCTGCCAGCCCCGGCTACGGACTGGCCTTCATTGAAAAAGACGGCGCGGAACGCGCCGAGTGGTCGATCCGTACAGCTGCCGGCCGCCAGCGCCTCTACTATCAGGTCGACATGCTCGTTGATCCCTCCGCCAGGGCGGCGGTGCCGGCCTCACCGCCGCCTGTTGCCAGGGACTTCGATCGCGAACCCTATGCCACGGCCATGGCCCAGATTCTGGAACGGGCGCAGGAGCGCTCAGCCGACCCCTACACCCTCACCCGTGAAATAATCAAGGAGATGGAAAATCAGGCCCAGAATGCCGAGCTGCTCAAGGGCTACATGTCCCGCGCCCGCCTGATCGCCCGGCTGCTCACCAGCGCTGATGTGCCGGCCCGCGTGGTCTACGCCCTCATGCTCGAAGACGGGCGCCGCCGGCAGGAGCTGACTGAATACCTGCAGGTGTTCAAAGACAACGACTATGAGCTGTTCAATCCCCAGACCGGCATTCAGGGCCAACCCGACAACATGCTGCTGTGGGAATACAACTCAGCCCCCCTGCTGGATATAACCGGCGGCCGCAATTCACGCGTCACCTTCTCGATGATCGAGCAAAAGCAGCCGGTCAGCGTGGCGCTGGCGCAGAAGCAGGACCTCTCGGATCGGCTCAATATTTCAATCCACGGCCTGCCGCTCGAGGAGCAGGCCCTGTTCAAAGGGCTGCTGCTCATCCCCATCGGCGTGGTGATACTCGTGTTCCTGCGCCTGATCATCGGCATTAAAACCTCGGGCACCTTCATGCCGGTGCTGATCGCCATGGCGTTCATTCAAACGCAGCTCATCACCGGCCTGGTCGGTTTCGTGCTGATCGTGGGCAGCGGTCTTGTCATCCGCTCCTATCTCTCCCGGCTCAATCTGCTGCTGGTAGCGCGCATATCCGCGGTCATCATCATGGTCATCATGATGATCGGCATCTTCTCGGCCGTGGCCTTCAAGCTGGGGCTGACCGATGGGATGAAGATCACCTTTTTCCCCATGATCATCCTGGCCTGGACCATCGAGCGCATGTCCATCCTGTGGGAGGAGGAAGGTCCCCGTGAAGTCGTAAAACAGGGCGGCGGATCCCTGCTGGCGGCCGTCATCGCCTACCTGGCCATGGACAGCAGCCTGATCCGGCATCTGACCTTCAACTTCCTCGGCCTGCAGCTTGTCCTGATGGCCGCTGTTTTGCTGCTGGGCAACTACACCGGCTACAAGCTGAGCGAGCTCAAGCGCTTTAAACCGCTGGTGGATGAATTAAACACCGGCAGGAACGGGCTCTGAGATGCTGTTTCTGGAAAAGTACACCTGGCCCTGGCACCTGTCGCGTGCGGGCATCCTCGGCATGAACCGGCGTAACCACTCCTACATCAGCCGCTACAATCCGCGCCGGCTCTACCCGCTGGTTGACGACAAGCTCAAAACCAAACGTATCGCCATGGCCTCAGGCGTGGCCGTCCCGGAGCTGATCGGCACCATCAGCGAACAACATGCGGTACAGCGGATCGCGGACATGGTCAACGACCGGCCGGGCTTCTGCATCAAGCCGGCGCGCGGCTCCGGCGGCCGGGGAATCGTCGTGATCGTGCGCCAGCAGGAAGGCTTCTACTTCAAACCCAACGGCAAGCCCGAAACCGCGCAGGATCTGGAGCGCCATGCCTCCAACATTCTGGCAGGACTGTATTCGCTCGGCGGCAAGCCCGATACGATGATTGTCGAAAACCTGATCCATTTTGATGACGTGTTCGCCGGATACTCCTTTGAAGGCGTGCCCGATACGCGCGTGATCATTTTCAAAGGGTTCCCCGTGATGGCCATGATGCGCCTGTCGACTTCCGCATCCGGCGGCAAGGCCAACCTGCATCAGGGCGCAGTCGGTGTGGGCCTGTGCCTGCGCACCGGACGGGCGCTCAGGGCCGTGCAGTTCAACCGGCCAGTCCAGCACCATCCTGACACCGGACTGGATCTCTTCAAGCTGCAAGTGCCGAGCTGGGACACCCTGCTCCGGCTCGCCGCATCCTGTTATGAAATGTCCGGCCTTGGCTATATCGGCACCGACCTGGTTCTTGACAAACAGCTCGGCCCGCTGCTGCTGGAACTCAACGCCCGCCCCGGGCTGTCAATCCAGATCGCCAACGGCCGCGGCCTGCTGCCCAATCTTAGAACCGTGGAGCAGCTGGAAGAAAGAAGAATGACTGTAGCCCAGCGCATCGAATTTGCAAAGCAGCACTTCGGCGTATTCGACCGTAACCTGATCACCCTCACATAAAAATACAAAAAAGCACCATTTGCCTATTTCAATGCAGAACTCTTCTCTCTGAATGCCGAATCGAGGTCCGGCATGAACGGTACGAGTGCATAGTCCGGTGCCGGTCAACCTGGGGCAGTTCACGGCCTCAGAGTTTGTACCGGACATGTTTGATAACATTCTGTCGATCTTCTTCTGCCGCAGAGCAGACTGTTTAGCCCTGCGGGCGATCCGTCTTCGAATCGGTCTGTGCAAGCGTACGCACAAGCTCGACCACGGGCGGCACCTCGACGTCCGGTATTTTCCCCGGCATCACGTAGCGCACAACCCCGGCGCGGTCGATGATGATAACCGTACTCGTACTTGAAACGGCCCCGTAATCCTGAAACATCTTTCCGGACATATCGACATAGAGTTGCAGGTTCAGCCTGCGCGCATTGTCCTGAACCCCCCGAACACAAAAACCCTTTATCGGCCATGGATATGCGAAACAGTCGATAACTGGCACCAGAGCAATGTTGCGGCGAAGACGCTCATCTGCCGGAAAGGCCTTGAGCAGTGCATCCTTGAAGGGCTGGTTTAGTTCTTTGGTCTCGCGAGACTCACAGGTTATGACAATAACGCTGCCCGCAAGATCTGCCGAGCGCAGCACCTTTGTGTCGTTATAGCTCACCTCAAATGACGGGGCCGGCTGGCCGACCTCAAGCGCTTCTGCCCGCACAGGCATACCTGCACAACACAATAGCGCACCCAGTGCAACACTATAGGCATATTTCATACTACATTCCGGACAGGCGGCACCCCTATTGAAAATCAGCTTTTGTCGGCAGGGGGCCCGGCGGCATAAATGCCACACCGTGTTTTTTGCACAGCATGTTTGCCGAAATACGCGCCGACTCGTAGATTGTGGGAAGTCCGCTTCCCGGATGCGTGCCCCCGCCGGCAAGGTAGCAGTTGCTGAATTCCTCAAACCGGTTACGGGGCCTGAAGTACATCATCTGCAGCAGCTCATGGCCGATATTGAAGGTCGCTCCCAGGTGGACATTGTAATCCTGCTCCCAGTTCGCAGGCGTTATCACCTTGCGCACCTCGATATGATCGCGCAAATCCTTGAGTTCGGTGCGCGCAACTACCTGGTCAAGAATATGCTCCGCAAAGCGGTCTTTTTCCGCTTCCCAGTCAATACCACTGCGGTTGTTGGGTACAGGCGTAAGTATATAGAGGGCTGATTTGCCCTCCGGCGCCAGGGTAGGATCGGTAACGGAGGCGTTCTGCACATAAAATGAATTATCGCTTGAGAGCTTAAGGCCGTTGAAAATCTCCTCGACATTTCTCTTGTAGTCTTGAGCAAAGACAATGGTGTGATGCGGCAGGTCATACACCTTATCAACACCCAGGTACATCATAAAAATCGAGCAGGAATAGCTCATGGAATCGAACTTTGCCTGCGTGTATTTTTTCAGTTCGCCCGGAGCGCATAAGTTGAGCATGGCGTGTGAAAAATCAGCGTTGATAATATAGTCATCAGCGCTGCAGCGCTCGCCGCTCTCGAGTTCAACCGCCTTAATAGCACCTGCCTCAATAATCAAGCGTTTAACCGGAGTTGATGTGCGGATGTTCACGCCCAGCTCTTCGCAGACCTTCTGCATGGCAAGCGATATGGCGTTCAGGCCGCCGATGACATGGTAGATACCGTGCCCGTGCTCGATATAGGGCACCATGGTGAAGGCAGCCGGGCAATCCCAGGCCGACATGCCCAGGTACTTGGCCTGAAAGGTAAAGGCAAGCTTGAGCTGATCATTGTCAAAATAGCGGCCAAGTTGCCCGAACATGGACCTGCCCAATGAAAGGTGCGGCAATGCACGCAGCAGGGCCGGGCTGAACAAATCGAAAAGCGAAGAATACGGTTTTTGCAAGCAGGGGAACAGCAGTTCAAAACGTTTGCTTTCAGTCGCAAGAAAGCGCTCATAGCCCCCCTCGTTGCCGGGAAACAAATCCGCAATCTGCTGCTGCATGTGCTGCCGATTACTGGTCGGGAAAATATCAAAATCCGGGAAGCGCAGGCGGTACATGGGCTCAAGCTTCTTCACCTCTATGTAGTCCTCGGCCCGGCGGCCGGATTCCTCGAACATCTCCTTCAGTGTGAAATTCATCATCAGGAACGTGGGGCCGGTATCGAACGTATACCCGTCAAGACGAATGGGCGCGTTTCTGCCCCCCACAACCGCCTCCTTTTCGAACACGGTCACATCAAAACCGCGCTTGGCCAGAATCATGGCCGACGTCAGTCCGCCGGGGCCCGCTCCAACAACGATTATTTTTTTCCCAGCCATGGAGAATTCTTTCGCAAGAAGGTTGACTGCCCGTGGAGATGCTTAAAATTGCAACAATTCTATAAGGGAGACTGTTTGTTTGTCAAATACAAAACACCCCGGCTTATAGGTTCCCTCGCATTCGTCATAAAGCAGCTGCCGTTTTAACCCAACCTTAACAGCACCCTAACCATCGGGCAACAGGCATGCGCTATACATTAGACAGACGCAAAAGGAGGTACGCCATGAGTTACGAACTGCTGTTGCTGCTTCTTGGAGCCGCCGCCATCGCAATCGTGTTTCGGGCCACAGACCCGTTTCGGATTTCCGCCATGCGGCGAGCCATGCGCAGCGGGGGTGCTGAAACGCTGCTGCGATCTCTAACAGGCTGTTCAAAAATGTCCATCTTCTGCTCCGGGATTATCATATGTCATTACGGCGTAATGTAGCAGGGGCACGCATGCCGTGCCCCTGCCCCTATCGCTGGACGGTCCGGACTCAAACAGAGGTAAATATTGTTACAGACGGCTATCCTGAAAACGGCCAGATTAACGGCGCGAGCGCCACGCTTACGCAGCCGATCGTCAGATTGAGCGGAATGCCGATACGCAGGTAGTCGCCGAACCGGTAGCCGCCGGGACCGTACACCATAAGGTTGGTCTGATAGCCTATGGGGGTGGCAAAACTCGCCGAAGCAGCCACCATAATGCACATGATAAAGGGCATGCTGCTTACGCCGAGCTGCTCAGCCGTGTACATGGCTATGGGAAACACCAGCACGGCGGCTGCGTTGTTGGTGATAACTTCAGTACATATACTGGTCGCAAGGTACACCATCGCCAGCACGATCCACGGGTTGGACCCGGCAACACCCAGCAGGCTGCCTGCCAGCGCGTTCGCCGCCCCCGTTTTCTCAAGCGCAAGCCCCAGTCCCAGTGCGGCTGCAATAGTCAGCAGCACATCCCACTCGATGCTGCGCCGGGCGCTGGCATGCGAGCAGCAGCCTGTAATGAGCATCAGGGCTGCGGCCAGCAGCGCTGCTTTCAGCATGCTCAGCCACCCGAAAGCAGCAACAGTTACCATCACTGACAAAATCGCGAAGGCCACCGGAGCTTTTTCAAAGCGCAACGGGGAAGAGTCGCCAACCTCGCTCACGAGGTAAAAATCGCGGCTGTCTTTCTGGCGCGGAATAAAGCCGGCATGCGCTTCAACCAGCAGCGTGTCGCCCGGCCGCAGCACGATATCACCGAGCCTGCCCTGAACGCGCTCACCGTTGCGCGCGACCGCCACGACCACGGCATTATAGCGCTCCCGGAACCGGCCCTCACGAATCGATTTTCCGACCAGGGGGCAGGTATTGGACACAACCGCCTCAACAAGACAGCGCTCATGCCGCGGAGTGTCGAGCTTGAAAATCTGATCCGATGCCGGATACAGATCCTGATAGCCGTACAGGGTTTTCAGGGAATCGACATTGCCAACGAATACCAGGCGGTCATCGGCCCTCAGGACCTCATCAGGGGCAACCGCTGTGATAATGCGGTCGTCGCGTATCACATCCGCCAGAAACGCGCCCGGCAGCTGGCGCAGCCCGGCGGCTTCGATTGTTTTATTTTCGATTGACCCGCCCGGTGTAACCCGCAGCTCAAGCGTATATTCCCGCGGATCAGACACTATTTCATCAAAGGCCCTGCGCGAGGGCAGCAGACGCGAGAGCGCCAGCACGAATACTACACCGACCACGGCCACGGGAAGGCCTATTTTTGTAATTTCAAACATATGCAGCCCAGTGCTGCCATAGCGCGTCTGCACCATGCCGTTCACCACCAGGTTGGTACTGGTGCCGACAAGCGTGCACACACCCCCGAAGATAGAAGCATAGCTGAGCGGTATCAGCAAGCGGGACGGCTGCACGCGAATGCGGCGGCACCAGTCGGTTACGGCCGGTATAAACAGGGCGACAACGGGAGTATTATTGAGAAAAGCGCTCAAGCCGCACACCGGCAGCATCAGACGCAGCTGGGCTGCGCGATATGATTTTGGATGTCCCAGAACGTGCCGCGATATCCAGGAAAGGCCCCCGGTATCCTTGAGCCCGGCCACGACAATATAAAGCACGGCCACCGTGACAACCCCCTGCGAACCAAAGCCGGCAAAGGCTTCGGAAGGGTCAAGTATGCCTGAGAGCAGCAGGATGCCGAGACCGCCGAGAAACACGTAGTCCGATGGCAGGCGCGTACATACAAGCACACCAAGAATGCTCACGACAAGGGCGATCGTCACCCAGGCCTGCCAGCCAAGCTCAAGCAGTGAAATATGTTCCATACTCTGTCTTCCCCTTGAAAACCCCGCACAACGGTTAACCCTTTGTCACGGCAGGCATTGTAGCGTATTGGTGCAGCGGAGGACAATCCTTTTTAGGCGATTGCATGAGTAATCCCGTCGACAGTTGACAGTACGCCTGTCCACAACAGCTGTTTACAGATATTTTTGCTTATAGAGCATTTTTCTAAATACTATAAAAAAACAGCCCGTTCGCCCTGAGCCTGTCAAGGGCCGAACGGACTACGTATCGCACGGTAGTCCCGTTCATGGTTCGACAGGCTCACCACGAACGGAAAAGCTGCTGTTGAAAAAAATAACCACGAACGGGCTTACATCTTCTTTTTAAAAAAGTTATAGAAAAAAGGAAAATGCTTTAGTGCTGATGACGTTTTGTCGCCGGCAATTTTTGCTTCCGGCGTTTTGAGTGCATCGCTATCGGGATCGGTCTCGAAATCACGGGTTTTAAACAAGCCGATAGCGATACGACCGACAGGCCGGACTAAGCATGCCCTGAACGAAGTCGAAGGGCGACAGCGTGTCCGGCAAAATTCGATTATTGCAAAAAGAGCCAGACACTCCGCCACGGCGGATTAGTCCGGCCAACATCCTGAATGACCGAGAATAGCATTCCAGGACTTTTTACAGCCTTACCAATATTAACCATAAATTAACAAAACTGTTTTAATCACTTAACACTGCAGCGATACATTGTTCGCATAAAAACACGCAGATACCGGGCGTGGCTCCGGCAGAAAGGTGCACACTTCCGCCGGAGATCTGAGCAAAAATAACCGAATATTAACAAAAGAAGAGAAAGGAAGGGAGCCATGAAAAAAATGTTTAAAAAAATTGCCAATTGCGCGGCTGCCGCAGCTTTGACTGCAGTGATGGCCGGACCGGTGTGTGCCGGCGAAACCATTGTTATGGACGGTTCAACCACGGTCGGCCCCATTGCCAAGGCCTTCGCTGAATTCTATATGCGGCAGAATCCGGGCGTTAACATCACGGTCGGTGAGTCCGGCAGCGGCAACGGTGCCAAAAGCCTGATGAATAAAACCTGCCAGGTGGCTAACATGTCGCGCTTCATGAAGGACACCGAATTCAAGGCTGCAGCCGACACGGGAGTGATGCCGGTTGCCCATGTTGTGGCCCTGGACGGCCTGCCCATTCTGGTGCATCCCTCAAACGCGGTTAAAAACCTGACGGTAGCCCAGGTACGCGAAATCTTCATGGGCAAAATCACCAACTGGAAACAGGTTGGCGGCCCGGACCTTGCGATCGTAAGCGTGAGCCGGGATACTAACAGCGGCACCTATGAATGTTTCAATGAGCTGGTCATGGGCGGTGAAAAAATAGGCGAGCGCACAGAATACGTGGGCAGCAACGGCGCTATCCGCCAGCGCGTGCAGAGCACCCCGGCAGCCATCGGCTATGCCGGCCTCGCCTTTGTGGATGATACGGTCAAGGCCCTGAGCATCAACGGCATTTCCGCCTCGGAAGCGACCGTACGCAACGGCACCTACCCGATCGCACGCCCCCTGTTCATGTTCACGGACGGCTATCCCAAACTCGGCAGCCATCTGCACCGCCTGGTCACCCTGTGCCTGACCGAAGAAGGCAACAGCATGATCAAGGAAACCGGTTTCATCGCAACAACCGATTATTAATAAACAGCATAACGGCTGAACCAGCAGGTACGCCCCGGAACGACGCGGCGTACCTGCTTCACAAAACCGCTTTACGCACCCGCTTGCCTTCGAGCGCAGCAAACTGCGGAACACGCATACACACTCCAGGACGACTGACATACATGACAGCCGTAACCGCTTCTTCCTCGAAAAAACAATCCCTGATGATGAGCCGCCGGGCCGGCCGCATGCAGCGCCTGGGCCAGATCCTCGGTCAGAGCTTTCTATTCAGCATCACCTCGCTTTCAGCGTTCGCGGTTCTGTTCATTTTCTTCTTTATCACCCGCGACGCCATCCCCTTCTTCATGCCCGAGGCCGGTGCGTTCAACTGGGAAAACCTGCGGCAGTTCTTCTCGGAGACCGCCTGGTACCCCTCGGCCCGGCCCGGTCAGTTCGGCGCGCTGAGCCTTTTTTACGGCAGCGCCATGGTAACGCTCGGCGCGATCCTGGTGGCGGTTCCGCTGGGCATATCCGCAGCAGTATGCTTAAGCGATGTGCTGGCATTTAACCTGCGCCAGATCGTCAAGCCGGTTATTGAAATCCTGGCTGCGATTCCATCGGTTGCCTACGGATTTTTCGCCCTCGTCGTCTTTGCGCCGCTTCTGCAGAATGCAGGCGGCACCGTACTTGCATTCGGTTTCTGGATCGTGGCCCTGCCGATACTGGGCATTGCATGCATTATCGCGGGCCAGACATTCGCCGCGCGATTCCCGGAAAACCGGCGCACGGTTGCGGCCCTGACGGCAACAGCCATCCTTGGTGTTCTGAGCCTGGTCCTGCTGTGGCTGATCGGGGGCAAACTTTCCGGAATGTCCATCAGCAGCGGCACCAATGCATTCAACGTTTCAATAATTTTGGGCATCATGGCCCTGCCCACCGTGGTGAGCGTATCGGAAGACGCCCTGCAGGCAGTGGGACGCGAGCTGCGCGAAGGCAGCTATGCCCTTGGGGCGACCCGCGCGGAAACGATTATAAAAACCGTGATGCCGGCCGCCATCAGCGGAATTCTGGCCGCGGTTATTCTGGGCGTGATGCGGGCGGTCGGCGAAACAATGGTGGTCTGGATGGCCTCTGGCAATGCGGCCCAGATTCCCTCGCCTTTTTATAACTTTATGGAGCCGGTCCGCACCCTGACCGCAACCATTGCGGGCGACATGGGTGAGGCTGATCATGTGACCGGCAGCGAACGCTACCATGTGCTGTTTGCACTGGCCCTGTGCCTGCTGGCCTTTTCGTTTATCATGAACCTCGTCAGCGAAGCCATCGTGCGCCGGTCGCGTAAAAAACTGGGGAAAGAATAAAGCATGCAACCGCATACCAGACGACTTGTTGACCGAGCATTCACCGTAATGGGATTCTTCTCTATTCTGGTCATGGCCGCCGCGCTGATACTGATCCTCTATCCGATCATCAGCCGGGGACTGAGCGCCTATATATTCAGGGCCACCAGCGAACACCGCCGGGTGCAGTTTACAGAATTCGGCATCGGTTCGGCTCAGGAGATCGAGCGCGAAACCGCGGAAGTCACTGCAGCGCGCCAGCCGGTTTTCGATATGATCGTTGCGCACGAAAAAGACCTGAAGGCGGAGCTGCAGGAAGCCGTTGATCAGGTTCACGCGCTTGCCGCCGCAGAGGGCGGGTTTTTGCAGCGCTCGCTCGAGCGCAGGCTGAAACGCGCACACGCTGATGCCTCTGTTGAAGAATACCTTACGGTACTGACGGACGTGCGCAAGAGCCTGGAGGGCCAGTTTGACCGCGAACGCTTCACAGATGTAATCACTCTGATCACCGAACGCAAGCAGCGCGTTGAAGTCGAAACTAAAAAACTGACCGAGATGAAACATGCGCTGCGCGACCTTCTGGGCCCACTGCCGGGCGACCGCATCACGGAGCTGCTGCGCAGCCATTATGGACAGACCCGCTGGGACCGCTGTTTGCATTATCAGGATAAATTTTTATACAGATACGAATGGGACTATTCCAACCCTGAGCTGAGCGGACTCAAAATGCGCACGCCCCGGGTCGAGGACTTCAGGGGCACTGACCTTGAACCGGCATTCGCCTATGTACGCGACAATCTGGAAGCCATGATGCAGCCGCGCCTGACCTTGTACTGGCAGTTCCTGACAACCGACTCACGCGATGCCCATTTTTTCGGCGGCATCTGGCCGGAAGTGCTCGGCACGTTCTACCTGACGATCGGCGCCATGCTGTTTGCGATTCCCATAGGCGTCATTGCCGCCATTTACCTGTGCGAGTATGCCCGGCCGACAAAAACCGTCAGCCTGCTGCGCAGCTGCATCAGCACGCTGGCCGGCGTTCCCAGCATCGTATTCGGCCTGTTCGGCCTGGCTTTTTTTCTCAACACCATCAGCGTATCCGAATCAAAAAGTGTGCTGGCGGGCAGCCTCACCCTTGCCCTGATGATTCTGCCGACCGTAATCCGGGCCTCGGAAGAAGCAATTTTAGCGGTTCCGTTCACCTATAAGGAGGCCGCGCTCGGGCTGGGCGCCGGACGCTGGCGCACAGTGCTGACCGTTATTCTGCCGGCCGCGCTGCCGGGCATCTTAACCGGTATTGTCATCAGCATGGGCCGCGCGGCAGGCGAAACCGCACCGATCATTTTTACAGCCGCGGTCAGCGTGGGCCTGGCGCTCAGCCCGCTGCAGACCCTGAACAGCCCCACGCCCGCGCTGCCCTGGAATATCTACAACCTGTGCACCGAGCATGAAGCGGTCGATGAAATCCGCCATGTGCAGTTCGGCATGGTGTTCACCCTTGTTGCGCTGGTACTCATGCTCAACATTATCGCCATAGCGCTCAGGGCGCGCATATCACGAAAGCTGCGAGGATAAATGCACACCGAACAAGCAACCACACACGCACCTGGAAACACGAGGTTAACTATGAGCACCGTTGTTGACGCCGCACCGAAACACCCTAATGAATCGTCGCACCAGGCGGGGGATTCCGGCATTACCATGCATCGCATGAAATCCTTTGCCGGCCGCGATGACAGCACCGGAATAGAATCTCTGGAAGTACACGTTCAGTCGCGCGAATTCTCAATTTTTTACGGTGACAATGAAGCGGTGCGTTCGCTGTCGATGGACATACCACGGTCCCGGGTCACCGCTATCATCGGGCCCAGCGGATGCGGCAAAAGCACCTTTCTGCGGGCAATCAACCGCATGAATGATCTGATACCGCGCTGTCATACAGCCGGCGAGCTTATTTTTGATGATGAAAACGTGTATGACCCGATGGTGGATGTGGTGCAGTTGCGCCAGCGCATCGGCATGGTGTTCCAGAAACCAAACCCGTTCCCGAAGACAATATTCGACAACGTGGCCTATGGGCCGCGACTGCAGGGCGAGCGCAACCGCAGCCGTCTGGCCGACATTGTCGAGCGCAGCCTGCGCGAAGCCGTGCTGTGGGATGAGGTCAAGGACCGGCTGCACGATAATGCACTGGGGCTCTCCGGCGGCCAGCAGCAGCGCATGTGCCTGGCGCGCGCCCTGGCGGTCAATCCGGAAATCCTGCTCATGGATGAGCCCACCTCGGCGCTTGACCCGCGCTCGACCGCCAGCATCGAAGCCCTGATCGGACAGCTGCGCGGCGACTATACTATCATTATCGTAACGCATAACATGCAGCAGGCAGCCCGCGTTTCAGACTTTACCGCCTTCATGTACGAAGGCCTGCTGATAGAGTACGGCAACACGACAAAGCTGTTCACGAATCCGGCCAACAAACAGACCGAAGATTATATTACCGGACGGTTCGGATGAAACGGCTGTTCACACGATAAAAATAAGAGTACTATCAGCATATTGATATACCGCACATTGCCGCGCCCTGCAAAGAGCGCCGATGCACAGGGGGTTTCACCATGGGAGTCCATTTACTTACGGAACTTGAGCGTCTGAAGACCATGATAACCAAACTGGCCCACATGGTGAGCCATGATCTCGAGGACGCAATTGAGGCGCTACTCAAGCGCGACTGCGATCTTGCCCGCCAGGTGATCGCCAATGATGACGTGATCGACCGGCTCGAAATCGACATTGAGGAAGAATGCCTGAAGGCCCTTGCGCTTTACCAGCCGGTTGCCGTTGATTTGCGCTACATAGTGGCAGTCATCAAGCTCAACAGTGATCTGGAGCGTATCGGTGATCTGGCCGTCAATATCGCCGAGGTGTCGCTTATTCTGATCGACAAGGACCACGGCTACCAGGATCCCTTTGATGTGCGGCAGATGTGCGCCGGCGTCAAGCAGATGGTTGAAAATGTTTTAAAGGCGCTGATTCATTCCAACACCGCCCAGGCGTACGAAGTCTTAACCATGGACAAGTCGATCAATGAAATGCACCGCCGCAACTACCTGCTGGTTGAAGAGGCGATTAAAAATAACTGCGACCGCGATATCGGGTTTTATCTCTATTTTATAAGCATTTCACGCTATCTTGAGCGCATCGGCGATCATACCAAAAATATCGCCGAAGATATCATTTATACCATGGAAGGCAAAATCGTGCGCCACTCCCGCAGGAACTGGGCATGAAAGCGGCGCACGCCTGTATGCTTAAAAAGCTTGATCAAAAGAGTAAAAAGTGGTTTTACATGGAATGTCCCGCTGCGGGCACACACATCACAACCGGAAGGTTTTCAGCATGAAAAAAACCGTTGCGCTTGTTGAAGACGAACCCGATATTGTCGAACTGCTTGAGATCCACCTGAATAAGGGCGGCTTTCAGGTCAAGAGCTTCAACAACGGAAAAAATTTTCTTGATTACCTGAAAAAAAACACGCCGGACGTGGTGATCCTCGACCTGATGCTGCCCGATATCGACGGCCTTGAAATATGCAAACAGGTTCGCGCGCTCAACAGCACCGCTGAAGTCGCCATTATCATGCTGACGGCCAAAAGCGAAGAGGTCGATAAAATCCTGGGACTGGAGCTCGGCGCCGATGACTATGTCACCAAGCCGTTTTCACCCAAAGAGCTGGTCGCACGGGTCAAGGCGGTTCTGCGCCGGCACGCGCCGCGCCAGCAGACCCGCACCATCCAAATTGCCGGCGGCCTCGTGATCGATCTTGAAAAATATACGGTAACGCTCAAAAACGAAAGAATTGAGCTGACACCGACGGAATTCAAAATCCTCGAGCTCCTGGCATCCAAAAAGGGGTGGGTCTTCAGCAGGGAGAAAATTCTTGATTATCTCTGGGGCGATGAAAAGGCTGTGATTGACCGCACCGTTGACGTGCACATACGGCATCTGCGCGAAAAACTGGGTGCAACTGCCGGCTGTATTAAAAACCTGCGCGGGGTGGGCTACAAGCTCGAAGAATGAGAAAAACGATTTTTATAAAAATTTTTCTCGGCTATCTGCTGATCATCACCCTGATGACCGTCAGCGTCTCGATTCTAACCTACCGCATCATTAAACAACAGCATATTGAAACCCTCACGCAGCATCTTGAAAGCCTCGCCGTCAGTGCCGGTCACGGCATAAGCCGGCTGCATGCGCAGCGCGACCGCCAAGCACTGGAAACGCTGGTCACGCAGCTCGGGCCGGAGACCGGCACCCGGGTAACGCTTATCGATACCGACGGCACCGTGCTGGCAGATTCTGAGAAAAACCCGGCCGACATGGAAAATCACGGCTCCCGCCTTGAGGTCCGCTCCGCACTGGAAGGCCAGACCGGATTCTCCCAGCGCTACAGCACAACCATTGAGGCTGACATGCTCTATGTCGCCGTGCCGCTCGTGCGCTCCGGCGCAGTTGAAGGAATTGTGCGGGTGAGCCGCCGGGTAAGCGATATGCGCGGCTGGCTCAGACAGCTGCAGATACAGATCGGCCAGACCGCCCTGCTTGTCGTGCTGCTGGCAATTGCCTGTGCCCTGTTCGTCGCGCGGAAGATATCAGCTCCGATTGCGCAGCTCGGCCTGGCTGCGCGCACAATAGCAGCGGGTGATTTCAGTGCCCGGGTTGTTGTGGACAGCCGCGACGAAGTGCAGGAGTTCGCGGAAAGCTTCAACCACATGGCCGTCAAAATACGCGAGCTCTTTGATGAAGTCTCCCTGAAACAGGGAGAGCTGAAGAGCATCATCACCTCATTGCACGAGGGGCTCCTGGTTATCGACCATTCGGGGCGCGTGCTGATGTGCAATGAAAGCCTCGCACGGATGGCGGGGTTCCCGCCGGCAGATGCGCCGGGCAGATATTACTGGGAGCTGCTGCGCGTCGTTCAGCTGGAAGAAATTGTTGAGGCCTCACGGTCCTCCGGCGGCAGCACGCTGCATGAGGTGCGCCTTGAAGGCAGAACATGCCTGGTAAACGCCTCGGTGATTGCGGAACTGGACGCGCTGGTCATGACATTTCTCGACATAACAGAAGTAAAAAACATGGAACGCATGAAACGAGATTTTGTGGTCAATGTTTCACATGAACTGCGCACCCCGCTTACCGCGATCAAAGGCTTTGTTGAAACCCTGCAGGAAGAGTCCGGCGATAGCGCACATCAGCGCTACCTTGAAATCATCAGCCGCCATACCGACCGGTTGATCAATATTGTCAAGGACCTGATGGTGCTTTCCAGCCTTGAGCACGAACAGGAGCTTGAGCTTGAAGAGGTCAACGTAAAGGGTATTGCCGAGCAGGTGAAGAAAATATATGTCGAGCGCCTGCAGGAAAAAAATCTCTCGTTGAATATCGAAGCTGAAAACGGACGGTTGAACGCCGTGGTTGATCCGTTCAGGCTGGAGCAGGTGTTTATAAACCTGATCGACAATGCCATTAAATACACTGAAACCGGCGGCATTACCGTGCAGCTGGAGCGTGTGCAGGCCGGTCTTGTCATCCGTGTTGCCGACACCGGCATCGGCATTGCGCCCATGCATCTGCCCAAGCTGTTTGAGCGCTTCTACGTGGTCGACAAGTCGCGCTCGCGCAGGGTCGGCGGCACAGGCCTGGGGCTCTCCATCGTTAAGCACATCGTACTGCTGCACAAAGGCACCATCGCGGTTGCGAGCACACCCGGATCAGGAACCACCTTCACCATCACCCTTCCCGATAAAGCCTGACCGCCACCCTCACGAAAAGCCCTGCGTGCTGCTGAACGATGGAGTACAGCTATGGTAGTTCGGAGTTCGGAGTTCGGAGTTCGGAGTTCGGAGTTGGGAGTGGGGAGGAATAAATCTTTATTGCATTTCTCAGAACTCCAGGCCCAGGCACACAACTGCAGGGCACAGGTGCTGCTATTCGAGCGCCCGCAGCTCGGC
>Ga0194126_10002971_pt1 | contig 27222 bp, 31 predicted proteins | sample TA2KigC150mmetaG_FD_148641 | JGI IMG/M metagenome (GOLD analysis project Ga0194126, IMG submission 148641) | Freshwater microbial communities from Lake Tanganyika, Tanzania - TA2015035 Kigoma Deep Cast 150m | ecosystem: Environmental > Aquatic > Freshwater > Lake | place: Tanzania: Lake... | reverse complement strand
AGTCCTATGGCGAGTATACCCAAAATGATTGTTAATAGTTGCATGAAATCTTTGTTTTTCCCCTTTTATAGATTAAATTTCTAGTACTATAAAAAGCTTTTCTATAGTCAATATCTTTTTTGTTTATTTAGTTGCCTGATATTTGCTGTTCTTTATCCGGTTTTGACAAGGTTTAAATAAGCTTTTTCTTTATTAAGTATATGGGATTTAAAGAGGGAGTGCGTAGTTTTTTCTATGAAAAGAGCAAACCGCGTACTTTTAACATTATTCTTATTGTCCTCATATGTCTTGGTTTAATCTTTCTTATCATTAATTACCTTTTTTTATTTACTAAATTTAGTGTAGGGGATTTTGTATATACCACACAAGGTAGTTTAAAGGTTGGGCAAATAGAAGGAATTAATACTTTAACTGGAAATTATCTTGTTAAATGGAATTCGGGGGAATTTTCAGATGAATTCTTTTGGAATCTGAATGCTATATCTGAACTTGAAGGGTATGAACTCTCTAGTTTGGGTTTAAACGATAAAAAAAGCTTAAAACAAATTTATTCAAATTTCCAAAAAGAGGATAATTTTAAAAATTATGTGGTTTCAAGTTCTGGAAATGGTACTTTAATCTACGATGATTTTGGTTTCAATTTTACAACAACCAAGGAGTGTAAACCTTCTTACTCTTGTAGTGATTGGGGTTTTTGTCAGGCAAAGTATACGCTTACTAATATTTTAGAAAACAATTTGGTTATAGGCATTCAATATCGTTATTGTAGGGATGATAATTCTTGTCTTCCCAATTTGCTCGATTCCCAAGATTGTGTTTTGGAAAAAGAAATAACTACTCGAGAAAAGATTTGGTGTAATAAAAGATTTATTGAAGTTTTAGATACTAATGGTACGGTTCTTGCAAGACTTGATAATGGAATTAATACTAAAGACTCATTACCACAAAACTATCTGGATATAAAAATAAACTTATTGAGTGATGGTTATTGTCCTTATTGTTTTAATAATAAGAAAGATTACGATGAGACTGGAAGGGATTGCGGAGGTAGTTGTATTCCTTGCGGTCAAATAAAAAAATAAAGGATAATTTAAATAAAAAAGATATAAAAACTAAAATTCCTTAAGGATTATATAAAATGGGTGAAAAAGAAATAGAATATACTTCGGATTTATTTACAAAAGTAGCAGAGCAATTAAAGCATGAAACCTCAGGTATTGGAAAACCCGAAGATTATGTTTTAGAAGCTAAGAAAATTAAGAACCCCTACAAAAAAGATTCAGAAAAAACAGAGAGCAAAAAAATAACTTTTCCTGTGCCTGTGCCTGCACCACAAAAAGAAAGATTCGCGAGTTTACCTAAAGTTCCAAGGCGTTCTAGATTTAATGGCGTTATAAAGAAACTATTTTCTAACAAAAAAAGAACCTTGGAACAAAAGCCCATTATAAAGGGAGATAATAAATTAAAGGTTGATAAAAGACCCTTATTTAAAACCGCACATCCTGATAAATCTTTTTCAGAACAAAAAAAAGGCGAAGATAATACTAAATTATTAAAACAAATTCTTAGTCCGCGTTACGCTTTAGAAAAACCAAAACCAGAGATAACTATAACGCTTGAAGAAGCGCTAGAAATTGAAGATAGAACTTCTAAGATTTTTAAGCAACACAATCTTCCTGAGCCAGAAAAGTCCAAGCCTATTTTTAAAATGGATTTTAATGTTCTCAAAAATAAAAATTTAGAAGAAGAACAGAAATCGAAACAAGAGCAGGAACAGGAACAAAAACAACCACTTTCTCAAACAAGGAATACAATTAAGACGCCTAAAAAAATAGCAGAAATTATTGAAGAAAAATCCAGAATTCAACTTCCAGATATAATTATCGAACCCATTAAAGTAAACCAAGCCGGTTTTAAGACGCAATTTGATAATTTAGAGATTGCTGCTCTTAAGAAAAAAATAAGCGAAGATAAAAAATCTAAGGAAGAGGTTCTCCTGGAGAATTTTAAAACTTCTAAAAATAAATTAAAACCAGAATTTGAGGAAGAGTTAAGTTTACCTGACTTGATGCCTGATAAGTTTAATCCAAAAATATTCAAAAATATTTTAGAAACTCCAAGAGCAAATGATGCTACTAAAAAAATAATTTCTAAAGAGATTAAACATTTTGAAAAATCTAAAGGAAAACAAAAAAACAAAAAAACAAGTTTGATGCATTTTGAACTTCCAGAATTTAAGATACCTTCTTTATTTAGACCTGATTTTAGTAAGGATAATTCCCCAAGCGTAGAAGAAAAGATTCCTGTTTTAGGAAAAAATAAAAACCTGCCGATTTTAATTGAACAAACAAGAGAATCTCAAGAAAAGTCTCATCATCATATTAATGTTAGTAATAGAAATAATCCGGCTATGTTAAATCCTCTTTCTAATCAGCCAGCCATTGTTACTTCGCCCAAAAAAAGAGAAGTTAAAAGAATACCAAATAAAATAATTTTGGAATACTCTGAAGTACAAGCAATTAAGAGCAAATTTTCTGAACTTTCTTTTACTCTTAAAAGAGTTAGCAAGCAATTGAATGATTCTTTAATTTTAGAAAAAAAGCAATCTCAAAACCAGATTGAAAAAATCTCTAACGCAAACGATATTCTAAAGTCAGATATACTTAGGATTAAGGAAAATTTTGAGATTAAATAGACATAAAATTAAATTTTTTCCGTTAATTTTTTTGGGTTTATCGACGGATTTCTTGAAGAAGCTATTTTAATAAATTGCTATTTTAAGCCCTAAAATGCCTGTTTTTTGGCAGAAACCTTTTTAAAGAGCTCTTGCTTTTCTGGGTTGAAATTAAAAATTTACAAAGAGGATTTTTAAGATAATTAATAAAATGGCAACAGAACAAAAAGACTACAATGCTGAAAGTATTAAGATTTTAGAAGGGCTTGAGGGAGTAAGAAGAAGACCTGCAATGTATATAGGCGGTACAGGAAAAGACGGATTACATCATCTAGTTTACGAAATTGTTGATAACTCGGTAGATGAATCCATGGCTGGTTTTTGTAAGATTATTAAAATAACCCTAAATAAGGATGGTAGTTGCACTGTTGAAGATGATGGAAGAGGTATCCCGGTTGAAGTAAACAAACAGTATAAGAAGTCTGCGCTTGAAATTGTTTTTACTAAGCTTCATGCAGGTGGTAAGTTTGATAAAGATAGTTATAAGATTTCTGGAGGGTTACACGGGGTGGGAGCAAGTGTTGTTAATGCTTTATCTACTAAGCTTATAGTCCAAGTAAGAAGAGATGGTAAAATATATGAACAGGTGTATAAAAGAGGCAATGCTCAAGATGATGTTAAAGCAGTTGGTAAGGCTAAGGATAGTGAAGGAACAGGAACAATTGTAACTTTTTTTCCTGATCCAGAGATATTTTCTACTATTGAATTTGATTTTGCTGTTCTTAAAAAAAGATTACAAGAAATTGGTTTCTTAAATGCAGGATTAAAAATTGTATTGGAAGATTTAAGAAATGGTAAAAAAGAAGAATTTTATTATGCTGGCGGTTTAATAGAATTTGTTCAGCATATTACTCATTCCAAAAGTCCATTGCACAAACCTATTTATTTTAAAAAACAACAAGGAACTACTGTGGTTGAAGTAGCTGTTCAATATACCGAGAGTTATAATGAAAATATTTTTGGTTTTGTTAACACTATCAATACCACGGAAGGCGGAACACATATCTCTGGATTTAAATCTGCTCTTACAGGAGTTATTAATGATTATGCAAAGAAAAAAGGCATGCTAAAAGATGTGGATATTGAAGGCGATGATACTAGGGAAGGAGTTACTGCAATTGTTAGCTTGAAACTTGCAGATCCCCAATTTGAACGACAAACTAAAACCAAATTAGGAAATAGTGATATTAAGGGAGTAGTAGACTCTTTAACAACTACCGCCCTATCTGAATTTTTTGAAGAAAATCCAAGCATTGCTAATAAAATTGTTCAAAAAGCAATTGCTTCTGCTAAGGCAAGAGATGCTGCTAAAAAAGCCAGAGATTTAGTAAGAAGAAAAAATGCTCTTGGTTTTTCAGGATTGCCTGGAAAACTTGCAGATTGTTCAAGTAAGAAATTTGAGAAAACCGAGTTGTATATTGTTGAAGGAGATTCGGCTGCAGGTAGCTCGAAAATGGCTAGAGATAAAGAATTCCAAGCTATTCTGCCTTTGAAAGGTAAAATCTTAAATGTTGAAAAAGCCAACCCTGTTAAAGCCCTGTCAAGCGAAGAAGTTGCGAATTTAATTACTGCTGTAGGAACAGGAGTCAAAGAAAATTTTCTGCAGGATAAATTAAGATACAATAAAATTATAATTATGTGTGATGCAGATGTAGATGGACAACATATTACTACTTTACTATTAACTTTCTTTTTTAGATACTGCCCTCAATTAATTGAAAATGGAAATATCTATATCGCTGTAGCCCCTTTGTTTAGAATTAGAAAAGGAAAAGATATTTATGTTTATAGCGAGGAAGAAAAAGAGAAGACAGTAAAGGCTCTTGGCGGAAAGGCAGATGTTCAGAGATTTAAAGGACTAGGAGAGATGAATCCTCAACAATTATGGGATACAACTATGAATCCAAAGTCAAGAATACTTAAGAGGGTTACAATTGAAGATGCTGTTGAAGCTGATAAAACTTTTAGTATGTTAATGGGCGATGAGGTTGGCCCTAGGCGCGAGTTTATCCAAACAAATGCACATATCGCGGAGGTTGATATATAAAATGAATGTTAAAGAATTGGAAGAATTTGCAGAATGGGAGAATAAAAGGGTCGAAAAAGCCAGCAGTAAGTCTAACGAAGATTTAATAGACTCTCAGGCTTTGAAGATTGCGGAGGAATATGGAGAATTTGTTAATGAGTTTCTTAAACTTAGAGCTTGGCAAAGAAAAGATAAAATAAAAGATATTGAAATAACAAAAAAAGAAATGAGAGAAGAATTAGCAGATTTAATTTTAGTTACATTCATGGTTGGCAAGAGATTAGGTATTGATATTGAAAGTGAACTTAAAAATAAAATAAACAAAGTTAAAAATAGAATATACTAAAATGGCACAAAAAGAAATTTATGCAACAATGACAAGGTATAACTATTTTTTAACTCTAGTAGTTGGTATTGTTATATTGATTTTGAGCGGGGTTTATATTAATGATCCCTCCAATATTGGATATGGTATGTTGGGATTTGGATTAGGTATTGTACTTTTATTATTGGATTTAAAATTAAATTCTATTACTCTGAAAAAATAAAAAATGGCTAAAGACGAAGATAAAATGAATGAAGAAATTGAAAAAGAAGATAAAAAGAAGCTTCAGGGTGGGCTTGAAGAGGAAGAGAAAGACAAAGAAGTAATGGAAGATGAAGATTATGAAGCTGAAGTACTTGAAAAAACTACAATTAATCTAAAAGATTTAGATGAGAATAGAGTACTTGGGGCTGAAATCTCTACAGAAATGAAGCGCTCGTATATTGATTACGCTATGTCGGTTATTGTTGCTAGAGCCTTGCCTTCAACTGAAGATGGATTAAAACCAGTTCATAGAAGAATTCTTTATGCAATGAAATTGCTTGGACTTGAAAAAGGCATGACTAAAAAATGTGCTAGAATAGTTGGAGATACAATGGGTAAATTCCACCCACACGGCGATATGGCTATTTATGATGCTCTTGTTAGAATGGCTCAAGACTTTTCGCTTAGATATCCTTTAGTTCATGGGCAAGGAAATTTTGGCAGTGTTGATGGTGATGGCGCTGCTGCTTCAAGATATACTGAAGCTAAACTTGATAAGATGGCTGTTGAATTACTTGAGGATTTAGATAAAGATACAGTAAAATTTGTCCCTAACTTTGATAATTCTGCTGAAGAACCCTTGCTATTACCGGGAAAAATACCTAATTTGCTTATCAATGGTTCTAGTGGAATTGCAGTTGGTATGGCTACAAATATTCCCCCACACAACTTAAATGAAATTTGCGATGCAATTATTGCATTAATAGACAAACCCGCAATAAATACTGATGAATTAATGGAAGTAGTCAAAGGCCCCGATTTCCCAACAGGGGGAGTTGTTGTTTCTGAGAATTTAAAAAATTTATATGAAGCAGGAAGAGGAAGTTTTGTTATTCGCGGAAAAGTTTCTACAGAAAGTGAAAAGGACAGGGAAAACATCATTATCACTGAAATTCCTTATCAGGTTAACAAATCGGAGATGATTAAACAAATAGCCGAACTTGTTAGAGATAAAAAACTTCCAGATATTTCAGATATTAGGGATGAGTCTAGCAAAGGTAAGATACGAGTTGTTATAGAGTTGAAAAAAGGAGCAGATAGTAAATTTACGATTAACCGATTATATAAGTCAACTAATCTACAAACCAAATTTGATGCTGTTATGATAGCTCTAGTTAATGGAGTCCCCCAAGTTTTAAGTTTGAAAAAAGCTTTAGAGGTTTATGTTGATTATAGGCGTAAGATAATTAGAAATAGAACAAAATATGAATTAAAAGAAGCAGAAGAACGAGAGCACCTAGTTAAGGGATTTTTAGTTTGTCTTAAAAATATTGATAGTGTTGTTGAAACTATTAAAAAATCTAGGGAAGAAGCTGCTGAAAACTTAATGAAAAAGTTTGATTTGACAAAGAAGCAAGCCGATGCTATTCTTGAAATGAAGTTAAGACAATTAACTGCTCTTGAACATGAAAAATTAAAGAAAGAAGAGCAAGAGTTATTAGAGAAGATAAAAGAACTGAAAGAAATTTTAGGCGATGAAAAATTAATATTAAAGCTTATTAAAAAAGATTTGGCTGAAATTAAAAAAGAGTTTGGGGATGAAAGAAGAAGCAGAATGATTGCTGCTGTTAAAGAATTCCAAGAAAAGGATTTAGTTAAAAAAGAAGATGTAATTGTTTCAATAACTGACAAAGGTTATATTAAAAGAATGCCTTACAAGGCTTATAAAGAACAGAAGCGCGGAGGTAAGGGAGTTATTGGGGCTGACTTGAGTACAGGAGATTTTGTTAAACAAGTTATTAGTTGTTCTACTCATGATTACTTGCTATTATTTACTCAAAGAGGCAGAGTATTCTGGCTCAAAGCTTACCAGGTTCCTGAAACACAGAGATATGGAAGAGGACAAGCAATTATTAATCTTTTGAGTTTGAAGGATGATAATATTGCTAGCGTAATTCCTGTTAAAGAATTCAAGAATGGATTCTTGTTTATGGCAACTAAGTTGGGAATTGTTAAAAAAATGAAACTTGAAATGTTCGCTAATCCTCGTTCAACAGGAGTTAGAGCAATAAACTTGCCTTTAGATAATACTGATAGTTTAATTGATGTTTCTGTAATTTCAGCTAAACAAGAAGTAATGTTGACAACTAGTGAAGGACAAGCAATTAGATTTAGTTCTGATGAGGTTAGAGAAATGGGTAGAGCTTCTTATGGGGTTACAGGAATCAAACTTGAGAAAGGTGATAGTGTTGTTTCTTTAGTTGTAGTGAGTTCAGATGAAAAAATAAAAAAGGATGAAACTGTTTTAACAGTTACACAAGATGGTTATGGTAAAAGAAGTTTAATTGAAGATTATAGGGTAACAGGAAGGGCTTGTAAGGGAGTTATAAACTTGAAAATAACAGGTAAAAATGGCAAGGTTATTAGAACAATACCCGTAACTGACAAAGATTTTGTGATTGTAACAACACAAAAAGGAATTATGATTAAAACCCCTGCAAAAGATATCCGAGTTATGGGTAGAGCCACGCAAGGTGTAAGAGTTATTAGGCTAAATGACGGAGATCATGTTGCTGATGTTGCTAGTTTAAGTCAAGAAGAAGGCGAGGAAGAAAAAATCTAATTTAATCGGCTAGGAAATTTTGATATAACATACTTGTTCTAAATCTTTCTATTTCTTCCGGAGTAGGAGCTTTTTTTGTAATGGCTTTGTATAAAAGTGCAAAATCCTCGTCTTCTGGAACAAAAGATAATCCGAAACCCCATTTAAAAGATTTATTAGTTGGTAAGGTCATTAATAATCCTAAATCTGGATGTAGGCTTAGCCATTCTCTTTCAGTTAAGTAGCCGTGAATATGAGCATTATCGGCTCCTGCGCCCCCTCTTGCAAAAATTATTAAATTTTTAGCTCGGTGTTTGTCTCTCCAGCAAAAAGTATACTCTGCCGGGGGTCTTTGGCTTTCTTTTTCTTGAATTATTAATTCAAAATTATCCCCTGAACTTGAGTTATCTAAATCTTCTAAGGTTTTTACAACCATTTTTTATTAATTGATTATAGATTTATAAGTTTTTATATACTTTAATTACTAAACTTTATAACCTTTCTAATGCTTGATTTTTTATGAAAAAACTGGGGCATATTATTTTTGGCTTTGTTTTGTGTTTTGTATTTATTTTAATTGCTGGAGCTCTGGAGTTAGAGTGGTTTGATTTTGGTGCTAAATCCTTGGGTATTATGGCTTGTATTATCTTGCTTTATTCTTTGCTTCCTGATATTGACCATAAAAACTCAACGGTTACATGGTTATTTCTTGGATTTGCTATACTTGGTTTGATTTGGGGGTTGCTTGTGTTGTTAATGAAGCAGGATTATTCTAGAGGTTTGTTAATTATTGTGGTTAGTTTGGTTTTTCTAATCTCAATTTATGTATGTGCAAATTATTTTAAGCATCGTGGAGTTATTCATAGCTTGCTTGTAGGTTTGTTAGCCTCAATTCCTTTGTATTTCATTTTCTTTTTTGAAATTCAATATCCCCTTATAGGATTAATAGCATGGTATTCACACTTGCTTGGGGACGGATTTTTGTTTAAATTTGGGTAGAATAAACTTTAAGGTTGTACTGTAATATCAATTCTATTGATAGTTGTAAACTCTTTTAGTAATTCTCCTGCTAATTCTTGTAATCGGTTGATTGCGGGCTTATTAGAAACATTTTTTATTTAGAATTGGATAATAATTCTGCATAACCAATTAATCTCCAGTGATTATTGATGTTTCTTGCAATACCAATATTATCGGATTTTATTGGAACAATTGGAATTCTTAGGTGAACGTCAGCTTCGTTTCCCTTGATTGTTTTTATCATACCTACTGTAATTCCAGTATTAACGCTTAGCATTAATAATTCGCTTGGTTTTAATTGTTCGACTTTTGTCTCTTCATTAGTTCCAAAGACTTTTTCAAATAAATTGAATTTTATTTTTATTTTATCTATAATTTCTGGTAACTCGCCTGCTTTTGAAGCAATACAGCCAGCAAGTGAATCAGTTTTAGTTAAGATATTATCTAATTCAGTTTCCATAGCTAAACTTCCGCCAGGAGTAGCTTCATTAATTGTATGATTTCCCCTATGAATGGAAATTATTTTTGTTTTTAGGGTTTGATAAATAAATTGATTGGCTTTCTTTTCATAACTTCCGGGTTTTATTTCTATTTCGTCGCCAACTTTTATTGTGCCTTGTTTTAAAACACCAGCAATAATTCCTCCGTGAATTTTTTCTAAACTTGTACCTGGTTTGTTAATATCAAAACTTCTTGCTATTAAAAAAAGTGGCTTTCCTTGTGTATCCCTTTTTGGAATTTCTATGCTTAGAAGTTTCTTTTTTATTAAATTAAGATTAATATTTTGCTGTGCAGAAACTGGAATTATGGGTGCATTTTCTGCTATTGTTCCTTTGACGAATTCCTTTATATCTTTGTAACTTGCCATTGCTTGCTCACTAGTTACTAAGTCAATTTTATTTTGTACTATTATAATATTCTTTACGTTTTTTGCTTTTAGAGCTATAAGATGCTCACGGGTTTGAGGTTTAATTCCTTCGTTTGCAGCTATAACTAGGATTGCTGCATCTAACATTGCTGCTCCGGATAACATTGTTGCCATTAACATTTCGTGTCCTGGCGCATCAACAAAACTAATATATCTCTTTTCGGGTTTTCCTTGTGCATTTGTTCCTTCTAAAATTGTTTCAGCATAACCTAACTTGATTGTGATTCCGCGTTTAAGCTCTTCACTATGGGTGTCTGCGAATTTTCCCGTTAGTTTGTATAGGAGGGTGGTTTTACCATGATCTATGTGTCCAACTGTTCCTACATTTAGCATAGGAAGTTTTTCAATATCTTCGGATTGTGCTTGTGTTTTTTCTTTTGTCATTTTTTATTTTATATGGTTTTTTAATTATTTAGTCTTTTCCCTGTCTTTGTTTATCGGAAAGACAATGGAATGTTGAACCATAACTGAATCTAAAAGGGCAATATCCCCCGGGGTTTTTGCAAATATCATACTTTTCTTTTACTTCTGGTGCACCGGGCATAGGATTGAACTTATTTTTTGCCCTATGAATACAATCTGTTCTTTCTCCTTCATTTTCGGGAGTTTTAAATTTAGGATTTAGTTCTTCAATATGACTCATTAATAATTTAAATAAGAAGGTGTTTTTAAAGATGTGGGTTTGCAACAGCTTTATAAACTTTAAACCTATTTTTATTTTATGGTGAAAAAATTGGGTGATGGCGAGATTTTGAATGTTAAGAAACTTACAAAAGAGGTAGAGTTACCTGAATATGTTTATGACACCGATGTTGGACTAGATCTGCGAGCTAATGAGGATGTTACTATAGCTCCTTTTGAACAAAAAACAATTAAAACAGGAATTGCAATTGAAATTCCTGCGGGTTGTGTTGGACTTGTTCGAGATAGAGTAGGTATATTGACTAAAATGAATGTGCATACTTCTGCTGGAACTTTTGACTCTTATTATCGCGGAGAAATAAGTATTGTTCTAACTAATTTCGGAGAAGAGGATGTTTCTATTGAAAAAGGAATGAGAATTGCTCAGCTAATTATTCTTCCTGTAATTAAAGTTAAGGTTAAGGAAGTTAAACAACTTTCTAAAACTAGTAGAAGCGAGAGAAGTTTTGGAAGTACTGGTGTTAAAGATGTTATTCGCGAGCTTGAACAGCTTGAGAAGATGGTGCACAAGAGCAAAAAAAACTAATCTTTCTACGACAATAATTTTTAAAAATAGTCTAATTTTATATTTTTCATGCAAATAAGGCAAAAGTCTGGCTATGTTTCTGAATTAAGTCCAGAATATAATGGATTACTTTCTAGTCCTGAATGTAACGTCTTATCAAGGCAAGAAGAGTTAGAGCTAGCAAGAATAGCTTTTTCGGGTGATGTTGATGCTAGGGGGAAGTTACTTAAGGCTAATTTAAGGTTCGTTGTTTTTATTGCTAGAAAATATGCTAATCAAGCAAGGGCTCTTGATATTTCTTTTGAAGATTTAGTTTCGGTGGGTAATGCTTCTTTAGCTAAGGCTCTAGAAAGATATGATCCTCTCCGTTTTAAGAAAGGAAGATTATCAAGTTATGCTGCAAGGGTTATGGGTTATGATATTAGATATTATCTTTTTAAAGGGCGTAGTACAATTTCTATTCCTAAAGGCCATAATCCTTTTGGTGTTTTTCTTGTTGATTGGAATTTTCAACCTTATAGAAATTCTAAATTGACACTAGCTGAGACTTTTTCTAGTTCTGATGAAGTCTCGATTTCAGATAAATTTGAAATTAAAGAAGATTCTGCTAGAGCATTAAAACTTATTGGTACTCTTGATTCTCGAACGCGAGAAATGATTTTTATGAGATATGGTTTAAATGGTTTTGAACCTACACCTCTTAATAAAATTGGTATACTTTATAATTTATCTCCAGAAGGAGTAAGATTAATTATAAAAAAGGGTTTGGAAAAAATTAGAAAAAAAATGCATTAGTATTTGTTATTTGTTTTTTATTTCTCAATTTGGTCGGTTCTTATAACCTCAAGCCCTAGTTTATTACATAAATCCAGGATTTTTTGTCGGCTTTCAGAATTTCCTGCTCCTTTCCAATCTAATAAAATTGTGTTGGTGTTTTCTTTGGTTTTTTCTATAGCTTCTTTTAACATTGCCTCTGTCAATGGCAAATGATACTCTGGAATAATGTGTCCTATGGCTATTTTACTTTTATTTGAAAGCTGAATTTTATTAAAATTAGGGCAATAGTGGGGGCCGCCTATTGCTATTACGGACTTGATTTTTTTATTTTCTATTTTATTTTTCCAAGCATCGAAATTTTGTAAATCTTCTATTGTTTTTGCGATAACTTGTGCTGCTTCAGGATTTTTCCAACCTTCTTCATTTGAACCTATTTCAATGAATAAGCAAGGTTTATTGGCTAGAAAAGGACCATGATGAGTACATTCCATGGTTAGTTCATAATCCTCGAGTCTTGCTTGATTTTTATGCTCTTGCATTTTTTCAAATAAAAACTTTAGAGCTAAGCTTGAGGTTTTACATACTTTTCCTGGCTTGCCTCCAAAATCTGCATTTCTCCAATTTCCTGGAGCATGTAAAGATAAACTTTTAGTTCCCTGCTTAGATTGGTGTTTGGTTGCAAAAACAATAAAATCCGAATTTTTTAATTCCTCAATTTCATCTATGTTCTCGCTAAAGATGGATTCTTTGCTTAATTCTATTATTGGTACGTGTGGTAGAAAATGTTTTTTTAGATGTTTTACTATGTTTGTTCCTGCTTCATCTTTTTTCGAATATAAGATTGCGAACCTCATCTTAACATTCTAGGATCTTTATTTAGTTGTAGCATTGCTTGTTCTAATAATTCAGTATAGGTTCTCCTATAATCTTCTGCTGCCTTGGGGTCTAAGGTAAATAAATAATCTGATAAATCTATAAACTCGTCAACACATAAACCTAATGGAATTATATTTATTAACATCTCTAGATGGGTTTCTATAAATTGTTGATTTGTTTCTCTATCTCTTATGATGCTTCTTACTTTTCTTCTTATATCTGGAACTTGGGTTAAAACTATGGCTCTAAATGCTCTGATTGCTCTTGCAGAAGTTAATTCTGGAACAGTTGCTTTAAGATATTTTTCTTTCATTTTCTTTCTAATGGCTTGCCATCTATAATTAGAGTTGAAGGATTTCCGTTTAATTCGCCTATATCTATAACATAATCTACTTTATCTAATATTTCTGATTTAATTTCTTTAATTGATTTAGCAAAAGGTTCTCCGCTTGAATTTACAGATGTTGTAACAAATGGAACTCCTGTTTCTTGAATTTTGAAGCAAAATTCTTGGTTAGGAATTCTTACTCCTATTCTATCATTGTTAGAAATCCAACTAAGAAATATTGGGTTTTTCTTTTTTAATAATAAAGTATAGGGTCCGGGAAGATATTTTTTTATTTCTTCTTCATTTACTTCAAAATTTTCTAGAATCCAAGTTATGTTTGGTGCAATTATTGAAATAGGTTTATCTTTATCTCTAAATTTTATTTCCTTTATCTTATTTACTGCTTCTTGGTTTAGAGCATCGCAACCCAAGCCATATATTGTGTCAGTAGGGTAGATGAAGATTTTTCCAGCTAGCACTTCAGATTTTAAAAATTCTTGATTTTGAATATCTTGTTTCATTTTATTTTGTTCTTTATTTTGTTCTTTTATTAATTATAAGGGATTTAGTGAATATTTAAATAAATCTATAGCCCTAGTATTTTGGGGTAGTACTGAACAAATTATTCTTGAGAGCAATTTTAGAATAAAAAGAGTAATTATTTTGATAATTGTTGGGATTGCTTCTTATTTCGGATTTGTTCAATATATTTAAAAACTGAATCTCTTTATATCTATAAGATGGTGCAAATTTTGTTGCTTAATATTCTACTAATGCTGACTGCTATACCTGTTGGTTGGTTTTTAGCTTGGCTTTGTAAAGATGAAATTGTCTATAGAAAATGGTTTTACATTCTTTTTTATCTTTGTTTGGCTTTAATTTTATTAATACTCATATTAAAAAGACCGATTTATGAATTACTTACCTGCATTTATTTTATTATCCTTTTAGTGATAGCTTTAATTAAGGGCAAGGATAAGAAATTTCTAAATTTAAAGAAGTAATTTGCTTTAATTCTTTTTAGTATCTTTTTTGTTTCTAAATAACCAAAGGGATAATCCTAGAATTGCATAGCCTATTAGGATTGCACCAATTATTTTTAAAAGATAGGGCGTAGAGATTATCATAGTTTAAAGGAGGTTTATTTGTATTTAAACATTGCGTTTGGGCTGCTTTAATTTAGTTGTGCATATTTTTAAATCCCCATTTCCTTATATTTTTATGCTATATCTAATTGGTTTAGGATTGAATGAACGGGGAATAAGCAAAGAAGGAATGTTGGCTCTAGAGAAATGCAAAAAAGTCTTTTTGGAGAGCTATACTGTTGATTTTCCTTATGCTCTTGAAGAATTAAAACTTGGAAAAAACGAAAAACTTAAGATTACTTCTCTGACTAGGGCAGATGTTGAAAGTAATATGCTGATTAAAGAAGCTAAATCTAGGCCTGTTGCTCTTTTGGTATATGGTTGTCCTCTTTTTGCTACAACTCATACTAGTTTGTTATTGGATGCTTGGGCTCAGGGGGTTAAAACACGAGTGATATACTCTGCAAGTGTTTTTGATGCTATTGCTGAAACAGGATTACAATTGTACAAATTTGGTAAAATTGCTAGTATGCCTGCTTGGGATTTTAAAAAGAATTACAAACCTTCTAGTTTCTTAGATATTGTTAAAGATAATCTTGGAATAAAAGCTCATAGTTTAATACTCGTGGATATTGGTTTAAAACTTTCTTTGGCTCTTGAAGAACTTGAACAGGCACTTGAGGATAAAAAAATTGATATTGACAAAATAATCCTCTGTTCTAATCTTGGAACAGAAGATTCAAGAATTTATTTTGATACACTTGAAAATCTGAAAGCTATTAAGGAGATTAAATTGCCTTTTTGTATTATTATTCCAAGTGATTTGCATTTTCTAGAAAAAGATTTTTTAGAAAAGATAAAATATGAAATTAAATAAAAGCATATTTACTAAAGAGGAAATATTAGTTTTGTCTAAATTGAATACTCCTTCAAAAATACAGGATTTTTTAAACAAAATGCCTGTGAACTTTGAGGAGTGTGGGGAAACCTTACTTTCACCACGGGGAGTTTTAAAAAATAATAAATGTCATTGTATTGAGGGTGCTTTTTTTGCAGCCGCTGCACTTTGGTTTAATGGATTAGGCAAGCCCTTTGTGGTTGACTTAAGAGCGACTCCAGAGGAATGGGATCACGTTATAACTGTTTTTAAGAAAAAAGGAAAGTGGGGGGCAATTAGTAAGACCAATCATTCTGTACTTAGATACCGCGAGCCATTGTATAGAGATATTCGCGAGCTAGTAATGAGCTACTTCCATGAGTATAGTGATGATTATGGTAAAGGGGAAAAAACTTTGCGCGAATTTTCAGAGCCTGTTGATTTAAGTTTATTCGGTAGCGAATGGCTTATTTCAGGAGAAAATCTCTGGTTCTTGGGAGATTATTTGGATTCTGTTAAACATTCTAAAATTTTGGGTAAGAAACAAGTAAAAGAATTAAGAAAACTCGATGCTGTCGAAATTCATGGTGGAAACGTTACGGAATGGGATAGAAGCGGTAAAAAGAAATTATAAATAGTTTCTTTCTTACTCTTATTTTCTTTTTGTTTGTTTAGATAAGATTTAAAAATCTTGGTTTCTTAAGTAGTTTATGGCAAAAGAAAATCAATGCTATTTTGAATTGATTTACTCAGCCAGAGCAATAACTTCTAAAATTATTGCTATTATTATAAATTAAAGGCAAGCTTTTTTCTAGCTTGCCTTTTTATCATGCTAGATTCATCTTTAACCTCTGAAGCGAAAGAGCAAAGAAAACCAGTATTATCTGGGGAAGAGCTTTTTGAAAAATTGAGGCATCTTTGTTTTAAATCACAAAAACTCCCCTGTTGTCCTAATCTTCAAGCTGATTTAATTTTTGAATGGGGGGATTTTAGAACACACCTTGAGATGTTCAGAATAGAACTTCAGCAAGAACATTATGAGTGTGCTAGAGATATAGCAGATTATTTACTTTTAACACATAATGATAATCGAGAAACTAGACCCCTGTTATGTATGAGGGCTTATGATACTTTTCAAAGCCTTTTATTTAGAAATCGTGCAAAAGCAGAGGAACTTGCATCTAAATTTGATGATTTAGATTGGAGATATTGGCTCTTGCCACAAAAGTAAGGTTAATAAATGAATAAATACAAAAGATATCAGAACATGAAGACAATAAGTGATTGGGAAAAAGAAATACTGGCTTTTTGGAAAAAAGACAAGACTTTTGAGAAATCTTTAAAGAAAACTAGTAAATCTAAGCCCTATATTTTTTATGATGGCCCCCCTTTTGCAACAGGCATGCCTCATTATGGCCATTTACTTGGAAGTATTACAAAAGACTTATTTGGAAGATTTTGGACAATGAATAATAGGTATGTTAGAAGAGTTTGGGGTTGGGATTGCCATGGTTTGCCTATTGAAAACATTGCAGAAAAAGGGTTAGGGATTAATTCTAAGGATGAAATAGAGAAGATAGGTGTTAAAACTTTTAATGATTATTGTAGGGGCAAGGTTATGGGTTATGCTGAAGCTTGGAAGGCTGTCGTTGAAAGAATTGGAAGATGGGTTGATATGAATGATGCCTATAAAACAATGGATGATGATTATATTGAAAGTGTTTGGTGGGCTTTTAAAACACTTTATGATAAAGGATATATCTACGAAGGTGAAAAAATTTTGATGTACTGTCCTAGATGTTCAACTCCTCTTGCTAAAGCAGAAATTGCAATGGATAATTCTTATAAAAATCTTAAAGAAGATACTATTGTAATCAAATTTAAACTTAAGAATCAAGGGGGTTATGCTTTAGCTTGGACAACTACTCCTTGGACCTTGCCTTCTAATCTTGCTTTAGCTGTTAATCCTAAACTTAATTATGTTCTAATAAAAGATAAGTCAGATAAAAACAATTATCTCTTAGCTAAAGATTTACTCTCGCGGTATTATAAAAAAGAAGAAGATTATAAAATTGTTAAAGAATTTACCGGCAAACAATTAGAGGGTATAGAATATGAGCCTCTTTTTCCTTATTTTGCAAGTAATAAAAACTCTTTTAAGATAATTGTTGCTGACTTTGTTACAGAAGAGGATGGAACAGGAATAGTTCATATTGCTCCTGCTTTTGGAGAAGAGGATTATAATGTTTGCAAAAAATATAAAATTCCTATTGTTCAACCAGTAGATGAAAAAGGAAAATTTACTCGAGAAGTTTCGGATTTTGCTGGAAAATATGTGCATGATATAAATCCAGAGATTATAGAATTTTTAAAGAAGCAAGGTAAACTAGTTCTTATAAAAAAGATGGAACACGAGTATCCTTTTTGTTATAGATGTGATACTAAACTTATTTATCGTGCTATTCCTGCTTGGTTTGTTAATATTGAAAAAATAAAACCCAGATTATTGGAATTAAATAAAAAATTAAAATGGTATCCTGAATTTTTAAAAGAAGGAAGAGTCAAGTATACTATTGAGACTGCTCCTGATTGGAATATTTCTAGAAATAGGTATTGGGCTACAGCAATTCCTATATGGCAATCTAAAGATGGAGATAAAATTGTTATTGGAAGTATAGAAGAGTTGAAGAAATATGCTAAAAATCTGCCTAAGGCTAAAATAGATTTACATAAGGACTTTTTAGATTCAATGGTGCTGGTAAAAAATGGAAAAGAATACAAAAGAATTCCAGAAGTTTTAGATTGTTGGTTTGAATCGGGAAGTATGACTTTCGCGCAATTCCATTATCCTTTTGAAAATAAAGATTTATTTAAGAAAAGCTTTCCTTCGCAGTTTGTAGCAGAATACATAGGGCAAGTAAGGGCTTGGTTTTATTATATGCTTGTACTCTCAGCTATACTTTTTGAGGATATTCCTTTTGAAAATGTAGTTACGACAGGAACAATTCTAGCAGAAGATGGACAAAAGATGAGCAAAAGTAAAAATAATTTTACTGACCCTATGATTTTAGTTGAAAAATATGGCTCGGATGCACTAAGATTTTATTTAATGTCTAATCCTGTTATGAACTCTGATAATGTTAATTTCTCGGATAAAAATGTGGATGAGATTTATAAAAAAGTTATGATTTTGCTCTATAATGTTAATAACTTTTATGGAATTTATAAAAATATTCCAATTGCTAAAAAAATAGAATCTAAGAATATACTTGATAAATGGATTCTTTCTAGAATTGAAAGGTTAAACGAGAATGTAGAGACTTATTTAAAGAATTATAATACTATTAAGGCTTGCGAAGAAATTAGGGTTTTTGTTGATGAGTTATCGACTTGGTATGTTAGAGCAAGTAGGGATAGATTTAATGACTCCGATAGTCAGGCTAAGGCAACTTTGGCTTATGTTCTTGAAAAGCTTTCGGCTATTATTGCGCCTATCATGCCTTTTGTTGCAGAAAATATTTATCATACTGTTGTTGATGAAAAAGGTTCTGCTCATTTACAGGATTGGCCAAAAATAAATAAGAAATTTATTGATTTGGATTTAGAAAAAAATATGACCTCTTCGAGGGAAATAGTTTCTTTAGCATTAAAGGAAAGAGATGTTGCTCATTTATCTTTAAAGCAACCGCTTGCTAAACTAGAAGTTAGCGGAGCTGAACTTGAAAAAGAATATTTACAACTTATAGAAGCAGAAACTAATGTAAAGAAAATTATTTTTGAAAAGTCCAAAGAACTTTCGGTAGTTTTAGATACAAAAATCACTCCTGAACTTGAAGCAGAAGGATTTGCTCGAGAAGTATCTAGAAAGGTTCAGGCGCTAAGAAAAGAAGCCGGACTTGTTAAAACTCAAGTTATAGAATTATTTATTTCTTGCAATAGCGAGCTAGAGAAAATGCTTTTAACTCAAGCAGATATGATTAAAGATAGAACTAATTCCAAGAAAATAACTATAGGTGCTTCTTTCTCTGGAAAAATAAAGTTCTGCACCAAAGATAAAATTAAAGATAAAGCGCTTGAGATAGGGTTTAACCTTTTAAAGTAAGTATCTTTTAGTGGTTGTTTTTTAGCTTTTTATGTCGTAAATTTAAGTAGCTAAAAAATACCTGTCTTGAAATTTATTAAAGTAACACCGACGGGTAATTAAAAAAATCATGTTTTGTCCTATAAAAAGATTTAAATACTATCCCTTCTTAAAAAAGTAATAATAAAGAAGGTGGAAACAAAACTATGATAATAAGCGAGGAATTTTTAAGCAGGTTAAGAAAGATTTTTGATTTAAATTTATATGAAGTTAAGGTTTGGGCTGCTTTACTTTCTAGAGGCATATCTACTGCTGGAGAATTAAGTACTATCTCTGATGTTCCTCGTTCAAGAACTTACGATATTCTTGAAAGTTTGGAGAAAAAAGGCTTTATTGTCATGAAACTCGGAAAGCCGATTAAGTTCGTAGCACTTAAACCAGAAGAGGTAATAGAAAGAGTTAAGAAAAATTTAGTCAGGGATGCTCAAGAGAGATCTAAAAGACTTGAGAAGCTTAAAGATGAAGATGTATTAAAAGAATTAACAGGATTGTTTTCAGAAGGAAGCAAGTTTGTTGAACCTGGCGACTTGAGTGGTAGCTTAAAAGGAAGACAAAATGTTTACAATCATTTGGATATGTTAATAAGAGAAGCTGAAAAAACTGTAACTATTGTTACTACAGCTAATGGTTTAAATAGAAAATTAGAGAATTTAATGCCTTCTCTTGAGCGAGCAAAAAGAAGAGGAGTTAAAATAAGAATTGCTGCCCCAATAACTAGCGAGAATAAGAAAGTAGCTAAGGACCTATCTCGCGTAGCTGAAGTCAAAGATACTGCTGGTTTGAGAGCTAGATTTGTAATTGTAGATTCTGAAGAATTAATGTTTATGGTTTTAGATGATGATAAGGTACATCCAAACTATGATGTTGCTTTATGGTTGAATGCAGAGTTCTTTGCTAAAGCTTTAGAGCAGATGTTTGAGATTGCTTGGACAAAATTTAAGAAAGCTTGATTCTAATTTATTTTAGTTGTTCTATTTTTTTGGTTATTTTTATCTTTTCTATTTATCGTTTCTTTTTAGAAATAGACTGTCTTCTTGCAATTTGCTGAATTGCTTGGCGATTAAGCAGTTCTTCTATATGAGCAATTCTCTTTAATGCAAAGGCTAATTCATCTTTTACACCCTCAACATCTTCTTTCACTCGTTTAAAGCTTTCTTTTACTACATCCATTCTAAAAACCTGATTTTTGAATATAAAAACATTATTGGTTTGCAAATATAGTATTCAATTATACTCTAATATTCTTATTAAGAGTTAGGTTTTTAAGCCCAGGTTTTATGTTTAATTTATGGGAACCGATTTAAAAGAAGTATTTCCAGATTATAGGACCATTATAGAATATAATATACCCGATCCTAGTTTTGCACGAGTTTCTCAGGCATTGAGGGGTATTGCTTGGGATTTGGGAGGGGGGAAATATCTTGTTTCGGGAGCCAATACCCGAATTGAAGTTAGTGATGATGAAAAATCCAGAGGACTAGTTCTTAAAGTTATCACTTTTTTAAAAGAACCCGAAGTTTCTGTACGTAATACTCTAGCAGCTTTAGGAGCAACCCCCAGGAAATAGAGTTCTAGGCAGACTTAACTTTTGTCTTTTCTCCTATTAAGTTATGAACTCCAAAATTTATAATTCTTACTTCAATTTCCTTGCCTAAATCTTCTTTGCTGGTTTTGACAACAACGATATTATAATTTTCATCTCTGGCACGATATAGGTTTTCAGATATTTTTTCATTTACAAAAACCTTAATTGTTTTATTTATGTATTTTTGTTTATTCTCTTTTGCTGTTTCTTTATGGGCTTGCATTAGCTCGCTCGCTCTTTTTGCTATTATTTTTCCTGCCAAAATTGAATATTTCTCAAGCTCTGTTCCTTTATGCTTAGAGAACTTACTTAGATTAAAAACATCTGGTTTAAACTCTCGAATAAAATCAAGATTCTTTTTTTGGTCTTCCTCTAACTCTCTTGGATAACCTACAATTATGTCTGTTGCTATAACTATATCTGGAAAATCTTTTTGAAATTTGTTTATTATTTCTCTAACTTGTTCGATTTTGTATTTGCGATGCATATGTTCAAGTATTTGGTTGCTTGCTGATTGAATTGGAATATGTAAGAACTTATACATTTTTGGATTTTTGTAAATTTCTAACAACTCTTTTAATATTTCATTTACATGATTTGGGTTGATCATGCCTAGCCTTAATTTAAAATTCCTTTTTATTGTCAAAATTTCATTTAATAATTCTGGGAGATGAGACTTATTATCCCAATCGCAGCCATAACAACCATTATCTTGGCTTGTTAACCATATCTCTTTTGCGCCCGATTCAAGGTCTTGGGTTATGGATTTTACTATGTCTTTTATGGGATAAGAAAATAATTTCCCTTTTGCTAGTTTGGTTTTGCAATAACTGCAATTTCCAAGACAGCCTTCGGATATTTGATGTATTGAAACCAGATTATTTTTTGGAAGTTTTGGTAGATTTAGTTTTATTTCATCAGTCCTCTTTAGGTATTCTAGCTGCTTTTTTTCATCTAATTTTTTTTCTTGATAATCTCTTAGTAAATTTAGAACCTCTTTAAAATGATGGGTCCCAAGAAAAATAGCCCGGGTGTTTAGTTTTCTTATTTTTTTAAAATCAGTTTCAGGCATGCAACCACAGACTAAAACAAGATTTTTTGATTTTAAATCTTGAATTCTGCGCTTGATTTTGCTCTCGGTTTTAGATTTTACAACACAACTATTAATTATTACAACATCTGCAAGCTCTTCGCTATTAACTATTAAAAATCCTGCTCTTGACAATATTCCTGCAAGTATTTCAGAGTTATTTTGGTTAGCTGAGCAACCATAAGTTTCAATATATACTTTTTCCATGCTTTATCTTGTGGTGTGGGTTATATATACTTTATAGAATAGAAGTCTTTTAAAATGCTTTTTATTTATACCCCATATGCCTCAAGAAATTACTCCTGAAAGCACGGCAGCATCACCCTATGCTCCATTAGAATTTTTGACATTTGAAGTTACTTTGCCCGAAGACGCGGTTGTCGGAACTAATTTACTGGAAAATCTTGCAATAAAGGTTTGTCCCATTGAAGAACTCGATTTATCTCAAAGGCAAAACCTTGCAATGCTTGAAAAGGAAGCTTGCGCGCCTCGTGGAAGGAATTCTTGGGCTATTCAATTTTATGTTATGTTGAAGAATCCAGGTTCTAGTAGAGTCGATTCCAGAACACTTAGAATACCTTACTCTGAAATAAAGGGTGTATTTTCCGGGAAGCCTGCGCGAATGGATTTTACAGAGCAACAATGGATTCTTAGAACCCCCGGCGATTATGAATTTTATTTAAGACCTCGAGTTTCAGAAGACGACTTAAGGGATAATTGGCTTAATGCGGCCCCTCTTACAACATTAAAAGTGGAATCTTCTCCTAAGAAATAATCTATTAATTAACCTTGCTTTACAAAACTCCTGCTTACATCTCATCCATAACTTCAATACCCAGAAGATAGAGTGCATTCTTAAGAGTTCTTGCAAAAGCATTAACTAACTTGAGTCTAAATGCTTCTTCTTTTTCTCCAATAACTTTAGTATTATGGTAAAATTCATTGAATATTTGGGATAGTTCGTAGGAATAATGGGCTAGTAGGCTTGGGTTTAATTTTTCTGCTGCTTGTTTAACTATTTCTGGAAATGATTTTATTTTTTTTATTAATTCTATTTCTTGCTTATTTAAATTTGGAATCTCTACCTTTTTGCTTGCTTTACTTTTTGCTTTCTTGTTTTCTTTCTCGGCTTTTCTCAATATACTTGAAGCTCGGGCATAACTATACTGTAGATATGGGCCTGATTCGCCTTCAAAGTTTAAAGCTGCATCCCAAGAAAATTCTACATCTTTAACAGGCTCGTTTCTTAAAATAACATACTTTATTGCTCCAACCGCAATTTTTTCCGCATCACCCTTTGTCTTGCGTTTTTTTATTTCTTCTTCTGCTTTTTCTATTGTTTTCTTTAAAACATCTTCCAAAAGAATAATCTTGCCGGCTCGTGTAGCCATAATTTCCTTTCCAAAATTTACTGTTCCAAATGGAACATGATAACATTTATTATAAAATTTAAATCCAAATTTGTTTAGTATTTCAAATAATTGTTGGAAATGTAACTGTTGTCTATAATCGGTTACATATATCATTTTATCGAATTGATATTTTTTCTGCCTTTCTATTGCCGCCCCTATGTCCTGGGTTATATACGAGGCTGTTCCATTACTTCTTAAAATGTAGCGCTTTGGAAGTTTATCGAATTCAACCATTACTGCCCCATCTTGCTCTGTTTTTGCTAATCCTTTTTTTTGGGCATTTATTATTATCTCTTTTCCTGCTTCGGAAAATTTGCTTTGCCCTGTTGTTTCTGTAAAATCTATGTTTAAAATTTTGTAAACTTTATCAAAACCTTTTCCTGAATAAACTCTGATTTGTTTCCAGACTTCATGCGTTTTCTTATCCCCTAATTCTATGAGTTTAAGTTTTTCCTTTGCTTTATTAGTCCATTCATTTGCTTCAAATTCTTCATCCTGGCCTTCTTGAAATTCAGATTTTTCATTTTCGCAGAATTTTACGTATAATCTTAATAATTCTTTGATAGGGTCTTTTTCAAGAGCTTTTTTATCCAACCATAGTTCCCAGGCAACTATTAATTTTCCTATATGCAAGCCTATATCTCCAAGATAGTTAATTCCAATTGTTTTATATCCTAAAGCATTATAGGTTCTAAGAATAGAATCTCCTACTACTGTGGAACGAACATGCCCTACATGCATTGGCTTTCCTATATTTGGGCCTGAAAAATCAATTACTATCTTTTTATCTTTTCCTTGTTTGCTATTACCATAGTCATCGGTAATTTTCAAGATAAACTCGGCTTCTTGGGTTTTGTTAACGAAGAAATTTAGGTAAGGGCCTGTTGCTTGAACTTTTTCTAAACTACCTGTGATTTTAATTTCTTTTTGAAGTTGTTTTGCTATTTCAACAGGATTCTTTTTTAAAATACTTGAGAGTTTAAAGCAAGGAAACGCAAAATCTCCTAACTCTGGCTTGTCTGGTATTTCTAAAATACCTGCAAGTTCTTCTTTCTTGAGTTTGGTTTGTTTTTCAAGAATTTTTACTATTTCCTCTTTAGTATCCATGATTTGTTTTAGTAATTTGCCTATTTAAATCTTTTAATTAATTCTTTAATACTTTTAATGGTCTGTTCGGCTTCTGTTTTATCAAGAGTTTTTCCGTAATAATTTATGCCATTTCTTATTTTTCTTAATTCATCAAAAAGCGAAGCTTCTTTGGATAGATTTAAAATTTCTCCTATAAAAGCAGTATAACATTCGTGATTGTATATCTTATAACCTTTTTCAAGAGAGATTGCTTCTAATAATCCTCTTAGGGCATCATATAGTAATGTTATCCTGCTAATATAATGATTTTCTGGTAATATTTCTGCTGATTTTATCTTTAATTCGGCTATTTCCTTTGTAGATTTTATTAAATTGCTATCTAAATTTACATCCTTTACAACTCTTTCTTTTATGCATTCTCGCCAATCCATGTTAAAATTCTCCAACTAATTTATATCCATTTAAAATATTGTTTGCAAGTTGTTTATTTTTTATTTCATTGGTACTTTTAAATAAAAAGATCTGAATTTTTCTATCTAGTATTTTTTCATACTTAGTAAAATTTATCTCTTTTTTTGTTGGGGTAATTATGGCTAGGTCTATGTCTGAATCTTTTTTAGCTTCAGCTTTAGAGAGCGAACCAAAAAGTATTATTTTGGGATTTACAAATTCTTTTTTTATTTCTCCTAGTAATCCGGAGTTTTCTAAAGCTATTCGAAAGTAAACTCTTTGAAGTCCAATAAAAATAGGGGATTCTTTATTTGCATAGTAATAAATGAATTGTCTATCTTGTTCTACTTTTAAAATACCTTCCTTGTTTAGAGAAGATAAAACTTTTGAAGCAGTCGGCGGACTTATTTTTTGTATTCTTGCGTATTCCCTTACATTTATTCTTTGATAGTTATCCTTAAAAAAAGGTTTTAAGGTGTTAAATATTTCTAACATATGTTAATATTAATTAACAGCTGTTTATAAATCTTTTCATGACTCTACTTTGAAGAAACTTTTTGATTTTAGTAATTTTGATTATAAATCTAGAGTTGGTGGGAGTAATCTTGTAAAAAAGTCCATATAATCTATTTCGGTTGAGGGCCTTTCATATTTTCCTCCGCAATCTTGGCAGAGATGTATAGAAGTTCTATTATCCCATTTTAAAACTCCTGCTGATTTGGGTTCAGGACAAGTACATTGTTCTAGGCTGTTTTTGTCTTTTGTTGCCATTATTCTCGAACTTTTTTACCGCAATTTGTACAGAATTTCTCAGTATCGCCTAGGCTTGCCTGACAACCAGGACAATTTGTTAATGGGATTTTCATTTCTCCGCCACATTGTGGGCAGAATTTTTGATCTACATCTCCCCCTCTGCCACATTTGGAACATTTTGGGGGAATCTTTTTTCTTTCAATAACTGCTTTATAGCCTTTTTTACCCGAAACTAATAAAGAATATGCATCTGCAATAGCGTTTCCATCTTGTAAATTTCTTAAATCAATACATGAACCCATTTTTTATTTTACTTTTTATTCTCTTTTTTATTTTGTAATATTGTTTTGTAAATTCTCTTTTTAAACTTTTTTATACTGGTTTGCAATTCAAATTTTTTGTTTCTAGAATATTCTCTCAATAACTTAAATAAGAAATGCGGGAGGGAGGATTCGAACCTCCGAAGGCATAAGCCATGGGATCTTAAGTCCCACGCGTTTGACCGCTTCGCTACCCCCGCATAAAATAAAGTGAATTAAATGGCTTATAAAGTTTTTGACTATCCTTTTAATAATTCTTTTCTTTGTTTTATGTTAGTTTTTGAAGGGCAAACTCCCAATTTTTTATATAGCTCCCATTTTGTACTATGCTTTGTATTTTTAAATCCAATTTGATTAATGTAATAGCGGATATCATTCATTCTATAAATAACTACGCGATATACTTTATTCTTATCTTTTTTGCCTTTGTAAGGTTTTTTCATTCTTGGATGTAATCCAAAAGATGCTAGTGCACCTAAAACTTCATAAGCTAATTTTTTAGAAATCGTTCCTAGTGTAATTATTGGTCTATTATTTTCCGGGTTTTTTGCACTTCTATTTTTATCAAAATAAATATTTCCATCTGTATCAAATAAACCCCTAATGAATCTCTTTAATAATTTTTTATTTTTTAATATTTCTTGGGGTATAGAAACATTCTTCTTAGAACCTGATTTTAATCCAAAATTTTTAAAAAAATTAACTACTTTTTTATCAAAAATATGAAACCCATAAATACCTACTTTTGGGTGCTCTTTATAAAAAACTTTTTTATTGAAAATTGGTAACATTATTTTTTGGTTAATTAGTGGCCCAACCCATAAGTCATGATACTCTTTTTCTTCGGTGATATCTCCCCCCAGGTAGATTTCAGAGTATCTTTTATTTTCACTTATACATCCATCTCCTATTTGGATGCCTAAAATTTCTGCAATATCTTCATCAATCTTCATATACATGGGCTGTTTTTAAGATAAATAAATCTTTCGTTTGTTTCATAGCAATTCTTTTAAACTTGAGTTTTATTAGTAAGATATGAATAAGAGGGGTAGTTTATTTTTTGTATTTGGTTTATTATTAATAGTTTTATTTAGCTGCTTTGCCAGTGCAGGAACACTTCAAGTTACTACAGAACATCCTTTTCTTGTTGATGGCGAGTGGATAAGTGCTTCGAGTTTAGAAATTGGAGATGAGCTTACTTTAATTAATGGAAGTAAGGTTAAGATAACTTCAATTACCGAGAAGATTTTTGAAGATAATTTTTCAGTGTATAATCTTGAAGCTTCGGAGTACTCGGATTTTGTTGTTAATTCGGGCGATGGGCTTGATGTTGTGGTGCATAATAGTGGCCATATTTTACCTGTAGCTGAAGGTCGGGCGGTTTTATATCATG
>Ga0194126_10002967_pt1 | contig 27244 bp, 27 predicted proteins | sample TA2KigC150mmetaG_FD_148641 | JGI IMG/M metagenome (GOLD analysis project Ga0194126, IMG submission 148641) | Freshwater microbial communities from Lake Tanganyika, Tanzania - TA2015035 Kigoma Deep Cast 150m | ecosystem: Environmental > Aquatic > Freshwater > Lake | place: Tanzania: Lake... | reverse complement strand
CGGTTACTTCAGCCCGAGAAAAAAACCACACAACCGAAAAAAACGTTTTGTCAAACCCCCTCGTTTATCCCCGCCTCCGGTCAGAATAAAAACTCAAACCCCCGGCAAAATAATGTTGTAATCAACATGTGGTGATGCCTGTTTTGGGTGGCGGGGAGTTGGCGGAGAGGTTGTTGTTGATGCATCCAGAGATGAGGGTGTTGTATATGTCCGGTTATCCGGATGATGCGGTAGGGCGGCATGGGGTTTTGCGGGAGGGGGTTAATTTTATTCAGAAGCCTTTTTCTTTGGAGGGTTTGTTGGGGAAGGTGAGGGAGGTGCTGGATAAATCATAGTTTAAAGTTTCCGGTTTAAGGTCTGGAGGAAGAGATGATGGACGATGAACTGTAACAAAAGCGGATAACATTTTGACTGTTTGGAAAACTGTCAGGAAAAATCTTCTTGGCGGAGAAAAGCTGACTTTTTCATGGCTCTCGGAAGAGTTTCTTGACATAAAGGAGAGTTCAAGAATATATTGGGCACATCCAGGAAAATTATTTTGGCAAAGGCAAGGGAGAAATGGAAATGGAAATGGGGTCAGGCATAAGTAATGGAACTAATGGAAATGGGGTCAGGCATAACTAATTAACTATTGACAATTCATTTTGGTTTTGGTAATGTGGGGAGGCGGCCTCGAATTCACTTTGCTGGCGCTTTTTATCATGTGATTGCCCGGGGGAATCAGGGGCAGAAAGTTTTTCGAGAAGATGGAGATTATCAACTTTACCTGAAGTTCTTAAAGGAATATAAAGAGCGTTTTAGATTCTACTTATATGGCTATGCGTTAATGCCTACCCATGTATTGCTGCCGGTGAGAAAATGCTTCGTTTTGGACGGGATGAAAGTACCTATAGTTGGACGGATAGTAAATACCCACATGGATATTCTTCGCGTTCTCCCATAAATTTTTGAAAGCTCATCTTCTTTAGATTCTTCTGATCTGATTCTTCTTCTTCCCCTGACAGAGGCATTCGGAATAAGGTTATAGTTTTCGCCTTGGAGGGAGAACCATGAGCCAAAAGATCCGATGTGCCAACCCCCACTGCCGCAGGCCCTTTGTCCGCGATCCCCGGGTAAAGGGCCAGCGGTATTGCGGCAAGAAAGAGTGCCAGCGTTTGAGGAGAAGGCGCTGGCAGCACGAGAAGATGAAGACCGACCCGGACTACCGCAAGAACCAGCAGGAAAGCCAGCAATGCTGGGTGGAGCAAAACCGGGATTACTGGCGAAGGTACCGGGCGAATCATCCTCAATATGTGGAGCGCAATCGACTCTTGCAAAAGGGCCGGGATCAAAAGCGCCGTCGGCAGATGCTTGCAAAGATGGATGCGTCCCAAGAGATTTATCCTGTAACCCCAGGCACTTATTACCTGATTCCTGCCAAGGGGGATCTTGCCAAGATGGACCCGATATCCAGCAAATATTTCGTGATTCCCCAAACTTACCCATTTCTTGCCAAGAAGGACTCGATGGACTTGCTCTTTTTCCCCGAGGTAGACTGCGGGAAAAAGGAAGCCACAGCCCATGATAGAAAAAGTCATCCTTTGTCCCGACCGGGTCCGTAAGATCACAAGCCCTTTCAGCTTCATCGAGCACCGCTTCCTTAGAGAGGGTTTCTTCCACAGCCTCACTCACCAGGAACTGTTGCTCTCCCTCTTCCTCGTGCTCGTCTCCGATCGAAGCGGTTTGTCTTTCTACCGCTATGACAAGATATCCACCCTTTTGAGGATTACGGTGGATGAGTTCATCCTGGCAAGGGACGGACTCGCCGAAAAGGATCTCCTGGCCTTTGACGGCCGCACCTTCCAGGTCCTTTCTCTGCCTCCCCAGGGACCCAAGCCAACCCCGCTCCAAGGGCGAAAGGAAATGGAAGAAAAAGACCCAGCCACGATCCATCAACTCATCACCCGTTCCCTAGGAGGTAGCCATGCTCGATAGACGCACGGTCTTTGAAGTCCACCGCCTTCGCAACGAGGGTTTGTCAAAAAAAAAAGATTGCCGCCACCCTCCATCTCAGCCCCAAAACCGTCAGAAAATATCTCCAGGACCCCAACCCCGAGAGAATCTCCGTCCAGAGGGCTAGCAAACTGGACCCCTTCCAGGAAGAAATCGAGCGGCTCTTGAACCTCGATCCCACAGCCTCTTCCTCCGTCATCCTTCAGCGGATCGCTCCCCAAGGCTTTGATGGGGGACTCACCATCGTCAAGGACTATCTGCACCGCATTCGGGGGCACCTCAAAAAGAAAGAGGCCTTCATCCGCTTTGAATCCCTTCCCGGCGAGCAGTGCCAGGTAGACTGGGGCCATTTTGGATCCCTGACCTATGGGGAGACCAAGAGGAAGCTCTACTGCCTGGTCATCCTCGAATGCCACAGCCGTCTTCTCTACCTGGAGTTCACCCACTCCCAGCGACAGGAAACCCTCCACCGCTGTCTTCTCCATGCCTTCTCTTTCTTCCAGCGGATGTTCCAGTCAATTTTAATGATCGTTTTGGTGTAAGGTATTGAAATAATGATTATTTTCTTTGTTGCGAGATTTTCTTTCTGGTGGCTACATGCACCTTTCTTAGAGGAAGGGCCTCTGGCAGGCGAACAGAGGCAGCCTCTAATAGTTTTTCACAGAGGCCTGTAGGGTGTGGCACTTTTTGGCAGGTAGCTTTGCCAATGGAGATTTCTACACCTCGGAGGGAACCCAATTCATCAATGGCCTCAGCGATAGTGATCTCCAGATGCCGCCAGCGACGATCCAGTTCCCTTTCCAACAGATAGGCCAACATCACCACGAACACATGACCTCGGGTGCTTGCTTCCGTTCGGACAAACGTCGGTCGAATCTCCAGATGACCATTTTTAAAGGTACGAAAAGCACGTTCCACTTGGGCCAGGTCCTTGTACCGGTCGTGAATGGTTTCCGCTGTGGCGGTCTTTACGGGGAGGTCGGTTTTGATCACATAACAACCGTCCAGTTGAGCCTCTTGTTCGAAACCTCCTTTATCCATTACGAATTCCAGGACCCGCCCGGTAGCCGCGACTTTGCCCCACTCCTTAATCTTTAAGGTCTTGGCATGTTCGGCGACTTTCCTGATGGCCACTTCGGGTTTGGCTCGGGGGTGCTCCTCCAGGTACTGGTTCTCCTTGGCCAATCGGGTCTGCAAGGAAGCCAATTTGTCCCGGCGGTTTTGGACGATTTCTTTGGCCCGCAGGGGATTGCGCCGGAGGATATAGCGCCCCCCCTCAAATTCTACTTCAGCCAGGGCTTTGTCAAATAGGCTCATCTGGAAGACGCCATCCTTGAGGAACTTGCGGATCTGGGTCTTCGTGATCGCGGTAATATAATGAAAGCGTTGGTCCTTCAGAAGTTCAAGCTGGGGCTGCTTGAGCATGCCCTGGTCCCCAACCAGAGTAACTTCCTTGACTCCGAAACAGTTGGCCAATGCCTGGATCTGTTTGGGGATCGTTCGGGGGTCTTGCGTATTGCCTTCAAACACTCGGACCGATACAGGAGTTCCATCCGGACCGCTAAGCAATCCGATGACCAGTTGTTGTTTGCCATCTTTGCCGTCGCGGTTGTAGCCAAAAGCGGCCAAGATATTCTTCACGCCTTCCAGGTAAGAACTGGTAACATCGTACAAAAAAAGCTGGGGCGGGGTGGAACCATAGCGACGGCGAAATAGATGTTTTTCGATGGTCTCCTGGTTTTGAGCAAGCCAGGCGAGGTTGCTGTAAAGATGATCCTCATGGAAGGCATCGAGACCCAGAAGGTCGCAAGCCGCATGGCTCTCCGCAAGACGGGCAGCGCTGAGTCGGGAACCCTGATCGATGAGTCTGGCCAGGACCTGCCAAAGAGCTATCTGGCCATCCCGATCGTGGCCGAGTGCCTGGAAAAGTCCTAAGCCTTCTGCGATTGCACGGAGACAAAAGACGGCACCGATTCGCAACCCTTGGCGGGAATGAATGTCCTCAACGGTACCTAAAGCAGACAGATTATCCTTGTGCTTAAGGGCAAGCTTGATGGCGGCGATCTCTTCGTTAGAACAATGCGATAGGTTAGCCAGAGTCCGATGTTTGACCTTTCCGCTCTCGCGATAGGATTCCCGGAGCAGGTACCTATAATAAGTCTTGCCATGTTGGGTAGAGGAAGAGGTGTCGACATACATAGTGTCCACATATTAGCCTATTATTTTTGATATGTCAAGGAAAATTTAATATTATTAGTGGCTATAATTTAAAGAAAAAATACATCATTCCCCTTTATTCATAATGAGTTACCCAAATTTAAGCCTGGAACATCCGCTGGAACATCCGATACAAGAAAAATTCCTAAATTCCTGGACTGACCCCTTTTCCACCGGAATAGGCAGCAAGCTGTGGTTTCGTGTTGAAACAGGTGATTTGGGCATGATATATTGAAAACACCAAGGGGCGAAAAATTCTTGCCATCCCCTATTTTATCGTGGCTCTAACTTAAACCTGGGGGTAGCAAGGCGAAAATTTAGCAAGGGGATAAAGATTAAGGAAGGAACGGGCTTTTGAAGGAAATAACTCTAAAACCCATCGGGAGAGTTAAAAACTCGGTGCGGAAGATGAAGCGGGATGGATGGGAGTCTATGGTATCAGAAGTGATCCTCAACCGGGAGTATGCAGAAGCGCTGGATGGAGTGGAGGAATATTCCCACCTTCTAATTCTTTTCTGGTTAAGCCGAATACGCCGGTCCATGAAGGAGATAAAAAAAATTCATCCCAAATCCCGCCAGGACCTTCCTTTGGTGGGAATATTTTCCACCCGTACCCAGTACCGCCCAAACCCCATCGGCCTGACCCTGGTAGAATTAATCGGGCGGAAGAAGAACATCCTGCGCGTGCGGGGGCTGGATGCTTTGAATGGAACACCGGTGCTTGACATTAAACCTATCTCCCCTCGCAAGGAATTTCCCCAAAAAGTCCGGGTGCCGGAATGGTATAAGCGATTGTGGCCAAAACCAAAAAGGTAAAGGTTCTTTTTTCGGAGACGCGACTTTAGAGGGCTTAGTTGATATAAATCATTGAATGGCTGGAAAAGCATGTTAAAAGAAAAGAGGGAAAAGGAGGCGCCGCAGATGACCAAAATCGTTGAGATAAAAGCCAGGGAAATTATGGACTCCCGCGGGACCCCGACCATAGAAGTGGAGGTATATCTATCCGGCGGGGCAAAGGGAAGAGCGGCCGTTCCTTCCGGAGCTTCCACCGGTGAAAGGGAGGCGCTGGAACTAAGGGACGGAGACCCGAAGCGCTTCCTGGGCAAGGGGGTGCAAAGAGCGGTCGAGAACGTGGTCAAGATCATTTATCCAGGGATCGTAGGGCGGGAAGCCACAGACCAAGTTGCCCTGGACCGGCGGATGCTGGAGATGGATGGGACGGAAAACAAAGCAAGACTCGGAGCCAATGCCATCCTGGGCGTCTCCATGGCTGCCTGCCGGGCCTCGGCCCAGGCCCTGGGCGTTCCCCTTTATCGTTATTTAGGAGGGGCCGGAGCCAGGGAGATTCCCGTTCCTCTTATGAATTTCATTAATGGGGGGGCCCATGCCGACAATGTCCTGGACATTCAGGAGTTCATGGTGGTTCCGGCCGGAGCAAAAAATTTTGCCGAGGCCCTGCGGATGGGAGTGGAGGTTTTTCAGCGCCTGCGCCAAATTCTGAAAAAGAAGGGGTTAAGCACTTCGGTGGGAGATGAAGGGGGTTATGCTCCGCGGTTGGAGTCGAACGAGGAAGCTCTGCAACTTATCGTAGAAGGAATCACTCTTGCGGGATATACACCGGGCAAAGATGCTTTTTTGGCCCTGGATTCGGCGGCCAGCGGGTTTTACAAAGGCGGGGAGTATGTTTTCAAAACCGGCAAAGAAAGAAAATTGTCCAGTGAAGAGATGATCGATTTTTACGAAGACTTGATAGGACGCTATCCCATAAAATCCTTAGAAGATGCCCTGGCTGAAGGCGACTGGGAAGGGTGGGAGAAATTAACCCGGCGCCTGGGGAAACGGGTGCAGATTGTAGGAGACGATATCTTCGTGACCAATTCTAAAATCTTCCGCAAAGGAATCGAAAGGGGGGTGGCCAACTCCATCCTCATCAAACTGAACCAGATCGGGACGGTGACCGAGACACTGGAAGCCATCGAAATGGCCAAGCGGGCCAAGTACACGGCTGTTGTCTCTCATCGGTCCGGCGAGACGGAAGATTCCTTTATTGCCGACCTGGCCGTGGCCACGAACGCAGGGCAGATTAAGACAGGCTCGGCCAGTCGCAGCGACCGGATGGCTAAATACAACCAGTTACTGAGGATTGAAGAGGAGCTGGGAAAAACGGCGGTCTTTGGTGGAACACAGGTCTTTTACAGCATCCAGAAGGGATAAGGGTAATTTGAAGAAAGTCGCCATCATCATTCTCATCGCCTGCTCTGTGGCGATTACCATCGGGGGTGTGTTTTTCCTTATAGTCCACTGGCCTAAGATCAGCATGTACCTGAATGGGACGTCCATGCATGGAAACATCGACCGCCTCAAAACCTTTATCCTCTCATACGGCTTCTGGGCGCCGCTGATCTCCGCCTTTTTGATGATTGCCCAATCTGTGGTTCTCTTCCTTCCCGCCTTTCCCATCTTTGTGGTAAACGCCCTGGCTTTCGGACTGGCGGGGGGCATGCTTTTGTCCTGGAGCAGCGCCGTTGTAGGTTCGATTGCCTGTTTTGCCATTGCCAAAACCCTGGGCCGGCCAGTTGTTCAACGGCTGGTCAATAAGGCACACCTGGAAACAGCGGATGCAGCCCTGAAGCGCTATGAAAGATACATCATCCTCCTTTTCGGGTTCGTTCCGGTGATATCCTTCGATGTCGTCAGCTACGCCGCGGGCCTCACCATTCTGGGGTACTGGGAATTTATTCCATTGGTATGCATCGCTCAAATTCCCAGCGCCCTGTTTTATTCGCTGCTGGTGAATAAGATCGACCAGGGGGTGTTAGACGCCTACTGGGTCGTCGCCGCCAGCCTCTTCTTCCTGGTAGGCATCGGAAGCTTGATCATCCGGGCCTATCTCGGGCGGCGGGCGCGGAAAGAAATAGACCATACTCCATTTTAGCATCCGGCTATCATTGCAAAATTATCAATGGTCAATGGAAGATGGCCTCGTAAAAAGTCGTTAACCCTGCCCCGGAATGTCGTAATCCGGGGGTGAAAACCGGAGTCCAGGGTATTTATAAGCATTTGAATCCCGCTCTGAGCGGGACTGGATTCCGGCTGGAGTTTACCCCGTACTTGATACGGGGCCGGAATGACCGGAAAGGGCATTTTCAGACTTTTTACGAGTTTATCAATGGAAATTTAGCAATGAAAAAGGATTTTGTTAGGGGAACTGTTTATGGCTAATTCCTCATTGAACATTTTGCAATGATTTTTTATTATCGACTTAGGCCCGGTCGGGGGGAATTATAGCAATATTGCTCCTGGGCTTAATGGTAGAGGTTTTTATGCCTGAATTACCGGAAGTCGAGACCATAGTCCGCGGCCTGCGCGAGCAATTGCTAAACCTCAGGTTTTCTAAGGTGGAGGTGGAGCTTAAAAAATGCCTCAAGGATTCGCCGAAGAATTTTACCTCTTCTTTAGAAGACAGAAAAATTCTTAACGTGGAACGACGGGGTAAAAACATCATTCTCCGCCTGAGCCGGGGCGCTGCCTTGCTAATACATTTACGCATGACTGGAAGATTGAGATTGGTTCCGGCCCTTACGCCCCCGGAGAAGCATACTCACGTAATTTTTTCCTTTAAGAACCATCCATATCAGTTGCGTTTCGTTGACCAGCGGCAATTCGGCAGGCTCTGCCTGGAAACAAACCAGGCGGGAGGGGAGTTAGATGCGCTTGCTGATTTAGGACCTGAGCCTTTCGAAATCCCGGCGAAGGAATTCGTCCGCATCACCCGCTTAAAACACCGGGCCATAAAACCTTTGCTGCTGGATCAGCGTTTTTTGGCCGGGGTGGGAAATATTTATGCCGATGAGGCCCTGCATCAGGCCGGAATTAACCCCCGGCAGCAGGCTTTCTCGCTGGAGGAAAAAAATCTCCTCATGCTTTACCATAGCCTGAAGCGAATCTTAAAAAAAGCCATTGACGCTGGAGGTTCTTCTGTTCGCACCTATGTGAATGCCAGCGGATCTACCGGCAGCTTTCAAAAATATTTGCGGGTTTACGGAAGAAAAGGAAAAGACTGCAAAACCTGCGGCCTATCCATCGTCCGGGATCGGGTAGGGGGAAGATCCAGCTTTTATTGCCCCTGCTGCCAGGCGCTCCGGCCAGGGTGAGCAGGAGACGCGAAAACAGCTATCTTTTTCATCGGAAAATTTATTGCATAAAAAAAGCCCGCGTTTTAGAATGACATCAGGGTCAATTTTTTTATTGACTGGGCAATGAGTGAGAGCTTATGGATCGATTGTCGATTTTAAAAAAGTCGAATTTTTTTTCTTCGGTTTCAGAGGCCACCCAGAGAGAAATCAGCCGCCTTTTTGCGGAAGAAAAATATCAGCGCAAAGACTACATCTTCTTTGAGGGGGATGAGCCGGAGTGGTTTCATGTAGTTAAAGAAGGCAAGGTAAAACTGGTCAAACACTCGAACTCCGGCAAAGATGTCATCCTGCAGGTCTTCGCTCCCGGGGACATGTTTGGAGAAGCCTCTCTCTTCGACCGCAGACCCTACGCTGCCTCTGCCCAAGCCATGGAACCTTCCACCATTATAAAATTATCCCGCAAAAATTTTTTCCAATTTTTCGGACGCCACCCTTTCGTGGCCACAGAAATGATCATGGAATTAGGCCGGCAGCTGCGCGAAGCTCAGGCCACTATCAAGAGCCTAGCTGTGGAACGGGTGAAACAACGCATTGCTTCTATCCTGCTTAAGCTGGCGGATAAACTGGGCATTCCCGGGAAGGGTGGAATCCTGTTGAACATCTCTCTTACACGTCAGGATCTGGCCGACATGGCTGGAACGACGGTGGAAACAACCATACGGGTCATGAGCCAGTTTGCCAAAACCAAAATTATAAGACCCGCAAGAGGAAAGATCCTGATTCTCAAGCCGAAGGTTTTACGGAAAATCTCTGAAGAGAAGGAGAACTCTCACCCCCCCAGCTAAAAAAAGTAAAGAAAAAAATACTCTAATAATTGGCAATATTGACGTCCTTTTCGCCTGCTTCTCTTCATTTTGAGAGAGGGGATGGACTAACCCTCCGTATATTTCCCTTGAATTACTGATAAGGCCCAGAGGCCCGGGGGTTTTCTTGAATATTACGAGGCCACAATGATATCAAAGAAATTTATCCTGACCATCGCCGGCGCGCTCTTGCTCCTTTTGGCCCTAACTTTTGGCTTATTTGATAAGCCCGGGAAAAAGCCCAAAAGGATCGAGTGCGTGGGAGAGGATATGATGGTTCCGTCTTTCACGGCCCTGGATTTGAAAGGGGAAAAGGTTAATTTCGCAGATTTCAGGGGCAAAGTGATCCTCCTCGATTTTTGGGCGACCTGGTGTCCGCCCTGCCGGGAGGGGATTCCCTATTTCAATGAACTTTACAGCCGACACAAAAAAGATGGATTGGAAGTTATCGGGGTTTCCCTGGACCAGGTAAGCCCAGGTGATGTCCAGAAGTTTTTGGATAAACTGGGGGTGAAATACGTCAACCTGATGGGAAACGATGAAGTCTTAAAGATTTTCAATAATATTCCAGGAATGGGGCCAATTAGAGGGATTCCCACAACCTTCCTGATCGACCGCCAGGGCCAGATCTGCCACAGATTCGTCGGGTTGACCGCGAAACGGGTATTAGAGGACGCGATTAAACCGCTTCTTGAAGGAAAAACATGATTTAGATCATTTTTCCGGCATTGCAAAATGATAGGGTATTGAAAAAATATAGCGAGTGATTATATATTCAATGCTCCAACTATTCAGGCGCTTACAAATGAGATTGTGCGCAAGATGGTAACAAAATTTTAATAAAGGGGGTCGATCCAAAATTCGAAGCCCGAAATCCAAACCATTGCAGATCGCTGATTGTAGATTGCTGATTGAAAAAATTAAAACTTCAATCTGAAATCTTAAATCTCAAATCTGAAAATAGCGAAAGTTTGGATTTGTTTCGTCCGCCGTGGCGGATCGATATTTGAATTTAGAATTTTCGTAACAGTTTAACGATTTGAAGAAATGGCATAAAAGCCTTTGTTGAGGACCGGGGGTTAAAGCGGAACGCGCCGGAAGCATCGGTTGGGTTTCCGCTTGGCCAAGAGGACAAAAGATCTTTTCCTCCGGAGGAGGCGGGGGTTCTTGCCCGCCCCATATGCGGAGAAATAAGCGCCTTATGATTCTCCGCCTAAGGCGGATTCCGCTCTGGCCCCCGGTCCCGGGAATCCCTTGGCCCTTACAACACACCTTTTTTCAAAGGGCTAAAGTGATACGAATTTTCTTATTCACCTTTTTGGTTCCGGCTACGCCGGGTCAGGGTGTTTACTATTGAGAAGCTTTGAGGAGGTTGAGAAATTATGGCGGAAGGGAAACGAAAAATCGATAAAGAAATGAACATCGGGGAAGTCCTGGAGAAGTATCCCCAGGCCCGGAAGATTTTTCAGAAGCACTTTGGAAAAGGTTGCTTCAACTGCCCGGGTTCCCGTATGGAGACGATTTCTTTCGGAGCCCTGATGCACAGCAAGGATGCCAATGAGATTGTTGAAGATCTCAATGCCCAAATCAAATTTTAAAGGAGAGGGAAAGATGTCATACAAAATTACAGACGATTGCATCATGTGCGGAACCTGCAAGGAAGAATGCCCGGCCGAGGCCATCAGCGAAGGTGATCCCAAATACCAGATCAACCCGGATTTGTGTACGGACTGCGCTGCCTGCGCCGATGTTTGCCCGGTGGAAGCCTGCGTCCCGGAATGAAAGAATGTACCCTGAAGATAAAGGCCCGGCGCCAGGGGTGTTTAAATCTTGGGCGATTTTAAAAAGGAGAAATCCATGCGAGAGAAAGTGGAAAAAGTGATTGCCGAAATCCGCCCCTTTTTGCAGGCTGACGGCGGGAACATTGAATTGATCGACGTGCAGGAAGGGATGGTCAAAGTGAAATTGACAGGGGCTTGCGGTTCCTGTCCCATGTCCCAGGTAACCCTGAAGCGGGGCGTAGAAGCCCGGCTCAAAGCCCAAATACCGGAAGTGAAAGAGGTTGTGGCGGTTTAAATAATTGTAACACTTTAGCCCTTTGAAAAGAGGTGGGGAGTAAGGTCAGAGGGAATCCATGGTCCGGGGGCCTGGGCGGCCCGCTTGGAACCATAAGGCGTTGCTTTCTTCGCGGGTGGGGCGGGGAAAACGCCCCCGCCTCCTCCGACGGAATCGAGCTGGGTTCTTCGTGGCCAAGAGGAAACCCGGCCGATGCTTCCGGCGCGTTCCACCCAGACCCCCGGACCTCAACAAAGGTGGTAAAACCACTTTTTCAAACCGCTAAATTGATACAATAATTAAATAATCCTTCCTACGGCCAGGCCTTCGGCCACAGCCTCCAGAGCTTTTCGGGGAGCTTTGGCATCCCCAATCAGGTGGATTTCGGGGACCCGCTCCTTGAGTTTTTCATACAGAGCGTTGACTGGCCTGGCCCCGGTGGCGATAACCACGGTATCTCCCGGGATGAGCATTTCAGTTCCTTCCCGATCAATTATCACACCCCCGGCAGTGATCTCCCTGGCAGTAGCGCTGGTCATGGTTTTAATGGAAAGGCGCGCGAGATCCTGGCGGATCGACCAGCGGGTGCTGGGGCCGATGTCCTCTCCGATTTTTTTAAGCATTTCCAGCACAGTGATCTTTTTTAATCCCCGGTAAAGGAGCGTGTTTAAAGTTTCAACTTGCTCGGCCTGATTGAACATCAAGAAGTGCAGGGTTTCGGGGTTGAGCGTTCCTTTCCTGGCCAGGAAAAGGGCGGTTTCCAGGCCGACAGCTCCGCCGCCGATGATGATCACTTCTGATCCGGTGTCCACTTTGCCGGAAAGGACGTCCCAGGCCATAAACACATTGGGCCGGTCCGCCCCTTTGATGTTGGGCGCCACAGCCTCCGCGCCGGTGGCTATAATGATCACGTCGGGTTTTTCCAATTCGACGTTCAAGGAGGTGGCTTCGGTGCGGGTGCGCACAACCACGTTAAGTTTGGACAACTGCTTCTCCAGGTAGTTTACAAAAGTAAGGAATTCACCCCGTCCCGGGGGGATGGCCGCCAGCGGGAGTTGTCCACCCAACCTTTCATTTTTTTCGTAAAGACAGACCTCATGGCCGCGCAGGGCAGCGACCCGGGCGGCTTCCATGCCCGCCGGCCCTCCGCCGATCACCATTATTTTTTTCTTGGGTTTGGCCGGCTCGATGGTCAGTTTGGCTTCCGCGCCCGCCCGGGCATTGACCAGGCAGGTAACGGGCTGGCGATCAAAAAGGGTATCGAAGCACCCCTGGTTGCAGGCGATACAGTAGTTGATCTCCTGAAAACGCCCGGCCATAGCCTTGTTGGGAAGTTCCGGATCGGAAATTAACCCGCGGGCAAAGCCGATCAGGTCGGCCTGTCCGTCGCGGAGGATCTGGTCGGCCAGGAAGGGGTCGTTGATCCGGTTGCAGGCCATTACCGGGATGGAGACAGCCTGCTTGATCCCCTGGGCCAGGTAGGTGAACCCGCCGCGGGGTAAACCCATGGTAATCTGGGGAACCCGGGTCTCATGCCAGCCGCCGGTGACGTTGATCATGTCCACGCCGGCTTTCTCTAACTCCCGGCAAAAAATTTGGGCCTCCTTGTTCTCCAGACCACCTTCCATGAACTCGTTTCCAGCCACCCGGAAAATGAGCGGAAAATCCGGCCCCACCTCCCGGCGTATCTCCTTAGCTACTTCCAGGCCGAAGCGCATGCGATTTTCATATTCTCCGCCGTATTCATCCTTGCGCTTGTTGACAATGGGGGAAAGAAACTGGCTGATGAGATAGCCGGCGGAAGCGATAACCTCGACGGCATCGAAGCCGGCTCGCTTGAGGCGCAAAGCCGAGAGGGCATAATTCCTCTGAACTTGTTTGATCTCCGGGATGCTCAGCTCCCGCGGCGTCTCCCCGGTGAATTTCGAGCGCACGGGCGAAGAAGAGACGGCTTGCCTGCCGCCCATGAGCAGGGAGTGGGAGTAGCGTCCGGCATGGTAAAGCTGGGCGGCAATCTTGGCGCCGTGAGCCTTAACGGCTTTAGCCAACTGGGAGAGTGCCGGGATAAATTTATCGTCGCGGACGCTGATCATATCCACAGCTCCGCTTAATTCATCGATGGTGCAACCCCCGATGATGATCATGGCTACTCCCCCCCTGGCCCGCTCGACAAAATAGTCGGTATGGTGGGGGAGAAGCATTCCGTCCCAGGAGGGCAGAAAGTGCATGGCCGGCATGACGATCCGGTTTTTCAGTTCCATCCGGTTGATTTTGATGGGGGTGAAGAGCATCTTTAACATTTTCAACCTCTCGCAAGATTTTTTAGCGTATTGAAGAGCTTAGGGCAGGCCCAGAGCTTTTTTACCGGCCTGGATGATTTTAGCGATCTCCATACCCCGCTGGACTGCTTCCTTGGCTGAAGACAGGCCAAATCCATCCTGCAAAACCATGTGCCGGACGCCTTTGGTTGTCTTTCCTTTCCCGTCGAGGCTGGAAAGGGCCAGGCCGCCGCGGCCTACCGGGATCATATTGAAAAGGGCAAAAGTGCTATTCAGGATGCTTAAGGTTGTTTCCAGCCCGCCATGGCGGAGGAAGGCCACAATAAGTGATATGCCCACTTTATCTTTTAGCTTCCCCCGGTGCATATTGCCATAGACAAAAACGCGCATGCGGTCAATCATGTTGGCCATGAGGCCGGACATCCGTCCTATGTGAACCGGGGTAGCCAGAATAACAACATCGGCCCTGATGAGCGCAGGATAGATCGCCTCCATTCCATCGGAGAGGGCGCAGAATTTTTCCGGGCTCTGATGCTTCAGACACCAGTTGCAGTGCTTACAGCCGGCGATGGCCAGTCCGGAAAGGTTGAAGGCGGCGCTTTGGACTTCAGGGTCGGCAGAGGTAGCAGCAAGCGCCTCCTTGAGGAGGGCTTCGGTATTGCCATCTTTGACCGGGCTCCCGGAGATTGCCAGAACATGTATCATAAAAAAACCTCCTTCATCAGCCCGGCAAGACCCTATCATGGAAACAAAATGGAATCAAGTTTCCGCTCTTATATTGAGCTACACATATTTTTAGGAACACTTTAGCTCTTTGAAAAAAGGTGTGTTGTAAGGGCCAAGGGATTCCCGGGGCCGGGGGCCAGAGCGGAACGCTTGGAATCATAAGGCGCTTATTTCTCCGCATATGGGGCGGGCAAAAACCCCCGCCTCCTCCGGAGGAAAAGATCTTTTGTCCTCGTAGCCAAGCGGAAACCCAACCGATGCTTCCGGCGCGTTCCGCTCTAACCCCCGGTCCTCAACAAAGGCTTTAATACCATTTTTTCAAATCGCTAAACTGTTACGAAGTTTTGAATTTTGAATTTGTTTATGATTTCGATATTCAGATTTCGCATTTGAAACCAAAATTTCAAATATCTTTGGTTAGGTATATGACGATATCATATGAGGAAGTCATTCCGGGATGGACCAGGAATTCAGTCTCCTTTCCGGATTCCCGCTGGAGTTTACCACTTCTCGCCCATTTTCATTAACCATTGCTGGGCGCCTCTGCTTCCCAGTCTGGCGGCTGTTTTCAAGTCCTTCGTTGCTTGCTGTTCATTTCCAAGGTTAAAATAAACCGCTCCGCGATTGTTGTAAGCCTCGGCAAAATTCGGGTTTATTGCGATGGCTCTGGTAAAGTCTTCAATGGCTTTTTCGCGCTGGCCTTTCTTCTCATAGGCGCTTCCCCTGTTGTTGAAGGCATGGGCATCCTGGGCATTTAGGGCGATGACCCTGGTATAGTCATCGATGGCCCTGTCATACTGGCCGTTCTTCTCATAGGCATTTCCGCGGTTGAAATAGGCCTGGACATTTCGAGGATCCATGGAAATTACCTTTGTAAAGTCGGCTATGGCCTGATCATATTGACCTTTGTTTTCATAGGCATTTCCACGGTTAAGATAAGCATTGGCAGATTCCGGGTTCATGGCGATGGCCCGGGTTAGGTCGGCGATGGCCCTGTCATAATCGCCTTTTTTTCCATAGATGGTCCCGCGATTGTAGTAAAGTAAGGCAGAATTGGGGTCTATGGCAATGGCCTGGGTATAGTCCTCGATGGCCCGGTCTTGCAAGCCTTTTTGTTGATAGACTTTTCCACGGTTGTTGTAGGCATGTACGTCTTTAGGATCGATGGCAATGGTCTTCGTATAGTCTTCGACGGCCCGTTCGTAAAGGCCTTTCTTCTCGTAAACAATCCCCCGGTTGAAGTAGGCATTGCCGAAATTGCGGTCAAGGGCAATGGCTTTGGTGTAGTCTTCGATGGCCTGGTCATAAAGGCCTTTCTTCTCGTAAGCGCTGCCGCGGTTGTTGTAAACGCTGGCAATTTCCGGGTCGATGGCAATGGCCGTCGTAAATGCCTTTATGGCCTTATCGTATTCCCGGCTGGCCAAATGTTCCATTCCCTCTCTTTCCCATGTTTTAGCCTTGAAAGTTATCTCCGATGCTGCCGCGGGACCGAATGATGCCAAAAGAAAAAGAGTCAGAATAAATAACCTAAAAATTTTTTCCATCTTCTCCCCCTTTCATCATGTTCCCGGCCATAAGAGAGTGAAACAAAAACCGAACCCTTGCGGGCCATTGGGAACAGTTGCGGCCATTGAAAAAAAGTGTATAAGACTGAAAGCGGAATGTCAAGGAAGGAGAGAAATTTGCCCACCCTCAATATTTAAAACCACTTTTATTGTGGTCCGGGCGGAGAGGGCGCCTGGCGCCGGCAAAATCGGCCTCAGACCAACCTTGATTTCACCCCCTACCGAAAATGGCAATGGATTTTAGGCGGGAAGAGAAGCTTTCCTTGAGCGATGACAATGAAAAATGATGGGTTACAGAATTTATTCCATCTCCCGCCGTATCCCACGGAAGGGATGCCGCCTTATTTTGCCAAGCCAGGCGCCCTCTCCGCCTGGACCAGCGTACCGCCTGGAACGAAAACACAATCTTTTAAAAAAAGAGGGTGGGCGAGAGGAGAGCAAACCTTCGATTGAATACGAAATCCTTGACTTCCCGCTCTAAAAAAAATATATTGAGTCCATCTTTCCGAATCCCGCCCTGGCAAAACGATTCAAGCTTCGAGGTGAAAAGATGGCCCTGAACTTTGATCTTACCGAAGAGCAGAATTTAACGCGCCATGCTGTTCGCGATTTTGCCGAAAAAGAAATTGCTCCCCTGGCCGATGAGCTGGATGAGAAGGAGGAATTCTCTGTCGGACTCACCCAAAAAATGGGAGAGCTGGGGCTTCTGGGCTGCTTTGTGCCGGAGAAGTACGGCGGCTCCAACATGGGGTACATCTCTTACATCATCGCCGTGGAGGAACTGGCCAGAGTGGATGGCTCCCAGGCAGCCACCATTGCCGCGGGGAATTCCCTGGGAATCGGGCCCATCTATTATTTCGGGAACGAAAAACAAAAAAAAGAGTGGCTTCCCCGGCTTTGTTCGGGAAAGATACTGGCAGCCTTCGGCCTGACGGAGCCGAATGCCGGCTCGGACGCGGGGAGATCGCAGACCCGGGCTGAACTCCGCGGGGATAACTGGGTGATCAATGGATCCAAGATTTTCATCACCAATGCGGCCAACCCGATGACCGGCGCGGTCATTGTCCAGGCGATTACGGGTATGAAAGAAGATGGCAAACGGGAACTGAGCTGTTTGCTTGTCCCGAAAGACGCCCCTGGTTTCACAGGTCGGGAGATGAAGAAAAAGATGATGTGGCGGGCTTCCAACACCGGCGAGCTTTTTTTTGAAGATTGCCTGGTTCCCCGGGGGAATCTTTTGGGTGAGCGAGGCGATGGTTTTCACCAGATGCTCTCCACCCTGGATGGGGGGCGCCTGTCCATCGGGGCCATGGGTCTGGGAGGAGCCCAGGGCGCTTTCGAAATGGCCCTGAATTACGCCAACACGCGGGTGCAATTTGGAAGACCTATCAGCTCCTTCCAGGTCAATGCCTTCAAGCTGGCCGATATGGCCCTGGAAATTGAACTGGCCAGGAATCTGCTTTACAAGGCCTGCTGGCTCAGGGAGAATGACCGTCCTTTTTCCAAAGAGGCGGCCATGGCCAAGTTATACTGCTCAGAAGTGATGTACCGATGCGTGAACCATGCCGTCCAGCTCCACGGAGGGTATGGGTTGATGAAGGAATATAAGATCGAACGTTTCTACCGCGACCAAAAGCTCCTGGAAATAGGGGAAGGGACATCGGAGATTCAACGGATAGTCATTGCCCGGAAAATCGGTGTGGCCGGCAGAGCGATTTAGCGGGAAGAAAAGGATAAGGAGAAAAAGATGAAAAAGACCAGAGAAAGAAAACCCGCGAAGGTTTCGCCCCGGGTAAAAGAAACCAGGAAACGGCACGAGGAGACTTACGACCTCCTCACGGATTCCGCCCACCTGAAAATGGGAGCGCCCGAGGGAGTTTCCCCTAAGGAGAAGGAATATCTGGGAGACCGCATCCGCAAAGCCCGGGAGATGCGCGGCCTGACCCTCAAAGACTTAAGCAGCCGAACCGGAATCAGCGTTGCCGCCCTTAAGCAGGTGGAGGCCAATGAGACGATTCCTCCCCTGGGTGAGCTGATTAAATTGGGAAAAGCCGTGGAGATGAAGATGGGCTATTTCATCTCCCCCGGAGTGGAGAAGCCGATGACTGTTGTTCGCGCCGAGAGCCGGCCGGCTATCTCCCGTTACGGCAAGGTGCGCAGTGAACAGTATGGCTACGTTTATGAATCTCTGGCTCCGGAGAAAGCCAACCGTTTCATGGAGCCTTTTCTCATCACCATGGTGCCCAGTGAAATGAAAGAACTTTCCACTCACGACGGGCAGGAATTCATCTTCGTCCTGGAGGGGGAAATGAAAGCCCAGGTAGGGGATCAGATGGAGGTTCTGCTGGCCGGGGATGCGGTTTACTATGACTCCAGTTGCCCCCACCTGGTTAAGTGCGCCGGAAATAGACCTGCCAAGATCCTGGCTGTGCTCTATACGGGCATTAAGTAGTATCTGTTTATAAATTGCCATCTCAATCAAAATCGTCATTCCGGCGAAAGGCGGAATCCAGTCCTTTCAATCCCGCCAAAGGCGGGACTGGATGCCGGATCAAGTCCGGCATGACGGAAAAAGCTGTTTATGGACATACCCTAAGTAAAGCGGTAAGCTGGGAGTAGGTGTAAATACCTTATTATCCTACACCCTAAACCCGATAACCTTTAATCCCCGCCTTTATACATGGCTTCGATCAGGTCTTTAAAGGCCTCGTTTATGTACTTGCGTTTGACCTTCATGGTCGGAGTCACTTCGCCGTCTTCCTCGTATAGCTTCTTGGGAAGGATCGTGAATTTCTTGACTGTCTCGACGTTGGCCAGAGTTTTATTTACCGCGTCGACTTCTTTCTGGATCAGCTTGGTGACTTCGGGATGCTGGGTAAGGGTGGCGTATGTGGTGTACTGGATTTTGTTGTCCTGGGCGAATTTCACCACATTATCCTCGTCGATGACGATGATGGCCACGAGGTACTTGCGCCGGTCGCCGATGACTACGGCATCGTTGATATAAGAGCTGAACTTGAGCTGGTTCTCGATATTTTGCGGGGCAATGTTTTTACCGCCCGCAGTAATAATTAGATCTTTTTTTCGGTCGGTAATCTTCACAAAACCTTCCGGGTCGCATTCCCCTACATCCCCGGAATGCATCCACCCGTCCTTAAGCACTTCGGCAGTGGCCTGGGGATTTTTGAAATAGCCCTTAAAGACATTGCCTCCCCGGAAACATATCTCTCCGTCTTCATCAATTTTCACCTCTACCCCCGGCAGGGGCTGCCCGACGGTTCCGATCTTCACCCGGTCGCCCTGGTTGGCGCAGGTAACGCCAGTGCCCTCGGTCATGCCGTAACCTTCTATGAGAGGGATGCCGATGCCCTGGAAGAACCGCAGCACATCAGGGGAAATGGGAGCAGCTCCGGAGAAGGCCAAACGCACCCGGTCAAACCCCAGACGTTCTTTCAGCTTGCGGAAAGTGGCCAGGTAGGCCAGGCTGTAGGCCAGGCGCAACCAGAGCGAGATTGGCTGACGGCTGGTTTTGAGGAAGGCGTATTTTTTCCCGACCCCCAGGCTGAGATGGAAAATCAGACGTTTGAGCCAGGAGGCATCGGCCATCCGGATCATTATTCCGGAATAGTACTTTTCCCAAATCCGGGGAACGCCGTAGGCAACGGTCGGAGAAACTTCCCGCATGTTTTCAATAACCGTGTCCGTGTTCTCGATGAAATTGACGATAGCGCCGTATTTAATATTCATGAAGATGGTAAAGAGCTGTTCGAAGATGTGGCAGAGCGGCAGGAAAGAAAGGAATTCATCCTGATCCTCGACCGGATTGCCCTCATACATGGCCTGGGACATCCAGGTAATGTTTCCGTGGCTGAGCATTGCTCCTTTGGGAGGGCCGGTGGTCCCCGACGTGTAAATCAAACGGGCCAGGTCATCCGGCTTAACCTGGGACCACCGCTTTTCAAACAGGGTGGGGTTCTGCTTATCCAGCGCCTCTCCCATGGCCAAAAATTTGTCAAAACTCATCACCAGGGGGTCCCGGAATTGCTTTAACCCTTTGAGATCCCAGACGATGATCTTTTCCAGGCGGGGAACTTTATCGCGGAAACGCAACGCTTTATCCAGCTGCTCTTCGTTTTCGACGAAGTAGAAGCGGGACTCCGAATGATCCACGACATACTGGCATTGCTCCCAGCTATTGGTGGCATATACTCCCACGGTTGTGCCCCCGGCATGCATTATCCCCAGGTCGATGTGCACCCATTCCGGACAATTTTCGCCGATAACCGAGACGCACTCTCCAGGCTTCAGTCCCAGGGCAATCAGGGCCAGGCAAACGGCTTTTGCTTTCTGGTGATATTGCTTCCAGGTTACATCGTGCCAAATGCCTAATTTCTTGTAACGGAGGGCTATCTTGTCGCCCGATAACTGGACTCGGGACTCAAACATCTCAGGAACGGTTTTGCCCTCAGCAACTTTTCCTCTTTCCATTGATTTCCCCCTTGAAAAAATTTCACAAAATGTAACAATTTAGCGTTTTGAAAAGGCCTGCTCAGAAATCCCTCCTGACCCCCCCTGCCTACCGCAGGCAGGCTTTGGCAAAGGGAGGAGAGGTTTTTTATTGGAATTCGATAAAAGATTCAGCCTTTTCCCTCTTTGAAAAAGGGGGATGAAGGGGGATTTAACAGCTTTTCAAATGGCTAAACGGTTGAGCTTCTTGCAAAAGTCCGTAATTTACCCTTCGACAGGCTCAGGGTGAACGGGCTTAGGTTGAAATTATTTAGTTTTTCCGTTCGTGGTGAGCTTGTCGAACCACAAAAAAATACTTTTGCAAGAGCCTCCTGTTACCACAAAATCAATTCTATGACACCCCAAAATCCTTTGGGCGCTTCCGACATACCTTTCTTTATCACTTCGCTGTATATATTTCCCACCCCGGATTCAATGGGAGAGCAACCGGCATTCGCATTCTTTCATTTAAACGGCCCTTTAAATTTCCTCTCCCGTGGATTGAATTGGACGGTAAAATTATCAAAAGCAATCTCGATGAATCCGCGATCGCTAAGAAGAGGCCTTTTCCCCTTGGGTAAGCGATAAAATTTTGTCACCCATTGCCCGGGGGATACGGAGTACCCCTTAGTTTCGATGTCTTTGTAAACCTGTGGTTCCTGGAAAGCCCTGATGTTTTTTATCTTTAAGACCTCGGAGCTGGCCTTTTCGTTCCTGATCTTCACCTTGAGCGATGATATCTGGATCTGCTCCTTTTGTAAACTGCCCGGTCCCGAAACCTGCAGTTCCAGTTTAATGGCGTAAGGGCCCTCGCGGAAAATTTTGGCCTCGACTACGGAGTAAGCATGGAGGTCAGAGGCCAGACCAATCTGCCCGAATAACATAAGCCCCAAGGAGATACAGGCTGCCCTCAATAATCTGGCCATGATTTGCCTCCCTCGATGTTTCTCCCATTCATTGTCCGCTATTAGATTTCATGTATCAACTTAGCGGTTTGAAAAAGTGGCTTTACCACCTTTGTTGAGGTCCGGGGGTCTGGGCGGAACGCGCCGGAAGCATCGGCCGGGTTTCCACTTGGCTACTAAGAACCCCACTTGTTTCCGCCGGAGGAAGCGGGGGGCGTTTTCCCCGCCCTACCCGCGAAGAAATCAGCGCCTTATGATTCCAAGCGGGCCACCCAGGCCCCCGGACCATGGATTACCTCTGACCTTACGCCCCACCTCTTTTCAAAGGGCTAAAGTGTTACGATCTCCTTTTCCTTGAAGGATTATGGAAAATTATCCGAAAAAGTCAAGAAGGTTTTTTCGCTCGCCTCCCTTCACTTTACAGAATCCCTAATCTTGAACCCCGGGCCCGGGAAGGATCATCCAGCACCAGTTAATAACAAATCATTCGTAACCACAAAAAGTGAGGGGGGGCACGGGTTTTTTCGACTATGGATCGGATTTAAAGTCGTCGAGCAGATTGTTACACCCTTTATAGTGCAGATGGGGCTGCTCAATGTTTACCACCGTATCCGGGGGGACCTCCTGGGTAATCCAGACATTTCCTCCAATGACTGACCGGGCGCCGATTACCGTGGGGCCGAGGATCGTGGCATTGGAATAAAGGGTGACGTCGTCTTCGATGGTTGGATGGCGTTTGACGCCGCGAATCAGGTTTCCCTGAAAATCCGTGGGAAAACTCAGCGCCCCTAAGGTAACCCCCTGGTAAATTTTTACCCGGTCTCCGATTTCAGTAGTCTCGCCGATGACCACTCCCGTGCCGTGGTCGATAAAGAAATTATTTCCGATCTTCGCTCCCGGATGCATATCGATCCCCGTGGCTCCGTGGGCGTATTCGGTCATGATGCGCGGCAGCAAAGGGACCCCCTGAATGTGCAGCTCGTGAGCCACCCGGTAAACCATAATGGCCAGGATGCACGGATAACTGAAAATGACCTCATCCAAACTCTTGGCCGCCGGGTCCCCGTCGTAGGCGGCCTGTACATCGCCGGCCAGAGTTTTCCGCAGAGCGGGGATTTTCTTCAAAAAGTCCAGAGCCTCCCTTTGCCCGCGATCCCAGCATTGCGTGCAGGGGCTCTGGAGACGGCGACATTCGTGGCGAATCGACCTGGCGATTTGAGCGGCCAGTTTTTCGAAGAGGCGATTGACGACGTTGCCGATAAGGTAAGGCAGGGAATGGGCATTCACTTCCTGCTGCCGGAAATAACCGGGAAAAAGAATATCCTTCAGGTCTTCAAGAATCTCGATCACCGATTCCTTGGAAGGGATCATAATCGTGTCATAATGAGCGATGGTGCGCTCTCGCTTGCAGCTTTCGACGATCTCCTCAACCACCTTTGGAAGATGACTGCGGTATTTTTCCGTGTTTTCCATTTCCACCTGGCAGGGATTGCCCGTCAGGGAACCCTTTTCTTTCATGGCTGATTGTTCCTCTTTTCCTTCCATCCCTAAAACCCTTTAGACCCTTTCATTTTATTCTTCCGGCGCAGGTTTGCGGTAAGAGCGCGCCTGAAAAAGAATGAGGAATAACAATCCTGAAACCGCCACAATCGTTCCCGAGGCCGGCCAGTCTAAGTAGAAAGAGATCGTCAATCCGGCGATGGCCGAAACCCCGGCTACTGCAGCCGAGATCATGAAGGCTTCTTTGAAACTTCTGGCAACCTGGAGGGCCGCCGCCGCCGGTATGACCAGTAAGGCGGAAACCAGAAGAATGCCCACAACTTTCATCCCTAAAACCACTGTTACGGCTGTCAGTATAGCCAGCAATTTATCCAACCGCCTGACCCGAACCCCGGAGGTTCTGGCCGATTCCGGGTCAAAGGTGAGAAAAACGAATTCCTGGTAGAACAGGACAATGGTGATTAACACGACCAGGGCCAGAATAAGAGCCATCCAGACTTCTTCCGGGTCGATGGCCAGAATATTTCCAAAGAGATAACCGAACAGGTCCACATTGAAACTGCCTGCCACGCTAACCAGGAGGATTCCCAGGGCCATCCCCAGACTGCTGATAATGCCAATGGCCGTGTCTCCGTGAAGTCCGGCCCGTTCCTTAAGTTTCAGTATACCCAGAGCCGAGAAGACCGCCACTACCAGAGCCACCAGAAGCGGAGTAAGGTATAAAAGAAGACCCAGGGCCACCCCCCCGAAGGTGACATGGGCCAGACCGTGCCCGATCATGGCATCCCGCCTTAACACCAGAAATACTCCCAGGATGGCGCAGGTTATAGAAATCAACAATCCGGCCAGCAGGGCTCTTTGCATGAAGGCGTATGACAGAAGGCTTTCCATAAATTATGCTCAATGCCGATGGCAGACAAGATGGTGTTCGCCGCGGAGAAGGTCCTGGACGGTCTGGGAACTGCAAAATTCCTCATGCGTTCCGTGGAAAAAAAGGCGCTGGTTGAGGCAGGCAACCTTGTTGGCGTGCTTGGTGATGACCCCGAAGTCATGGGTGATCAGAACGATGGTCAGGCCCTCCTTGAGGTTGAGTTCGGCGAGCATGTCGTAGAAGCGGGTCTGAGTATCTGCGTCAACGCCGGCTGTGGGCTCGTCCAGAAAAAGAACGTCCGGGCCATTGACGATGGCCCGGGCGATGAATGCCCGCTGCTGCTGCCCCCCGGAAAGCTCCCCGATTCGCCGGCTTTTCAATCCTTTTAGCCCGACTCGGTCCAGGGCTTTATCGATAGATGACTCGTCCTGTCTTGTGAGCAGACGCGGAAACCGTTTCAGGGAAATGAGGCCCATGGCCACCACTTCCCGCACAGAGGCGGGAAAGTAGGGATCTAAGAGGATGGCTTTCTGGGGGACATAGCCGATGCGCTGCCATTGGGTGAATTGATGAAGTTCCTGGCCTATTAAGACGACCCGCCCGGAAGATGGTTTGAGGATCCCGAGAATAATGCGGATCAAGGTTGTCTTGCCCGATCCATTGGGCCCGATCAATGCCAGAAAATCACCGGGAAAAATCGAGAAGGATATATCCTGGAGAACTTTTAGGCCATGGAAATTGAAAGAGACATTATCGACCTGGATCAGAGAGGAATTAGCGCTCACACTCTAACCCTCGGCGCAAGTTTTCCAGATTCGTTTCCATCAGGTCCAAAAAAGTAGTTTTATTTTTTAATTGCGCCTTCGTCAGATTCGCTCCGTCGCTTAGAGCCAGGGTGCTAATCCCCGCTTCTTTGGCCAGCACCTGAGCCAGTTTGGGGTTGACCAGCCGTTCGAAATAAATGAACCGCACCCCCTGATTCCTAACTGCCTGGATGACTGCGGCCAATTTTTTCGGCGTCGGTTCAGCGTTGGGGCTTACTCCATAGAGGGCAATTTGCTTAAGACCGTACCTTTGAGCCAGGTAGGCAAAGGCCGAATGCCCGCCCAGGATGATCTGGCGGTGGCGGCATTTGGACAAGGATGCCCGGTACTTTTGATCCAGAATATCCAGCTTGGCTTTGTAATCTTCGGCGCTGGCCCGGTATCGGGCGGTATTTTCCGGATCTTTCCCGGAAATTACGGAGGCGATGCGATCCACAATATTCATGGCCAGAGAAAAATCCAGCCAGACATGAGGATCAAATTTTTTCCCATGCCCGTGGCTTGAGGCAGGTTTAGTCCCGTGGGAATGATCCTTCGCTTCCATCAAGGTCATTCCCCGGCTAACTTCCAGCACGCGCAGATTATTGCTTTGGGTGGCCTGCAAAAGGTCAGTCACCCAGGGTTCCATATCCCGGCCGCAATAGATAAAGATGTCCGCCCGGTTGATTTTGGCCACATCGCTCGGCTTGGGTTCCCAGTTATGCGGATCCGCTCCAGGGGGAAGAAGCAAATCCGCCTGAACCCATTCTCCGCCAATGGCTTTGGCGAATTCTTGCAGGGGGAAAAGGGTAGTAATGATTTTTAACTTCGGCCGGGATTGGGCAAAAGAAGGCGCAGCCATCCAGAGTAAAAAAAATCCCAGAATAAAAAAGGATAAAGATCTTTGGCATGAAAGGCCGAAGGTCTCACGTCTCATTACAAGCGGTTCTTCCTATTGCCGGCAGTATATTTTTCCTGAATTTCTATAAAAGGCAAAAATAGACGCCCGTTTTTTTACCTGGTTTAAATTTGATGGCCTCGTAAAAAGTCGCGGAATGGTCATTGCGAGTCACGCCATGGGCGTGACGAAGCAATCTCGTTTTTATAAGTCCTTGACAATACGGAATTGCTTCGTCGTCCCGCATTGGCGGAACTCCTCGTAATGACGAAAACGGGACTTTTTACGTCTCCATCAAATTTACCATGGATAAATTATTTACGATAGTCGTCCCCCAGCTTCGTTATTTTCCATGTGAATTATCGTATCGATTTATTCAATGAGTTGCAAGAAGTATTTGGAAATTGCCACCCCCCAGTTTTTTCTTAGGGCCCAGGCTCTGGCCCGGAGGCGCTTCGTTCGGAATAATGAGGCGGGAGTCCTTTCATAGGAGGGGGCGGCCGGGTGCGATTTAAGTGGCTTTTTAGATAGGCTTATCAATCAACTCACCTGGCCGATCTCCTGGCCGCCTTACTTTGCGGAAGGCGAGAAGGGCATCTTGAGAAAGTCTAATCCCGGCCGATTCTTCCTTCTCTCAGCGCCCCCGGGCCAGAGCCACGATAAAAGAGGAAGCGAATAAACTGGGGGGGTGGCAATGTATTTGGAAAAGCATCCCCGTTCCGCAGTCAAAAAAGATAGACATAGCGGCGATATTTTTATAGAATGTTTCTGGGGTTTTAGTTTGGACTTTGATAATTCCCTTATTTTCCGCCTGAAATCGTTTTACTCTGATTCAATAGCAGAGAGCCTGAGATTCTGATGACCTCATTTTTGAGTTCCTGGGATACTTCTCTTTTCCGCCTCATTAACGGGCAAGGGCAGAATTATTTTCTGGACTGGTTCATGCCTTTCATGACCGATCTTAAGAATTTTACTTATGTGCTTATAGTTCTATCGGTCTGGGTGCTTTATAAAGGAAAAAAGGCGGGGGTTGTTTTTCTAGTTTTTATCGGGATCACCCTGGCCATCACGGACCAGTTTTCCAGCCGCTTGCTAAAGGAATGGCTGGGACGAGTGCGGCCCTGTCACGTGCTCGAAGGGGTGCGCATGCTGACGGACTGCAATACTTCCTATTCCTTCCCTTCTTCCCATGCCGTGAACATTTTCGCCGCGGCCTTTTTCCTCTCTCAACCTTTGAAAAAATTATCTCTTTTATTCTTTGGCATTGCCGCAATTGTGGGGTACTCGCGGATCTACATTGGCATTCATTATCCTTTTGATGTAATCGGAGGAGCAGGCATCGGCCTGCTCATTGCCTGGCCGATGCGCCGGCTGAAGGATCAAGTGGCGGCCCGATTGATTAAGTCGCCCGATGGGGAAGTCGGCAAAAAAAACAGAAAAATTAATAGGCGCAGATTCACCCTGTTAGATTTTTAATATCTAACAGGGTAAACGCAGATTTTCAGGATTGAAAAAACGGCGCAAGGTAAACAAGGCTTTATGGCAAACTGATTACTGATGAACTCGTAAAAAGTCGGCAGAAGAGTCATTGCGAGTCACGCCTTGGGCGTGGCGAAGCAATCTCTTTTTTATAACTCCTTGAAAATACGGGATTGCTTCGTCGTCCCGCATTGGCGGAACTCTTCGCAATGACGAAAAAGTCCGAAAGCTCCTTTTCCCGTCATTCCGGCGAAAGCCGGAATCCGCGCGCCTGGGAGCAGGCGCGATCTGAGGGGCGAAAGTCCCCTCCCCGGGAGATGCCCGCTCCCGGGTAGTCAAAGGTAACTGCGTCGCCGCAACGCGGGGTGGAGAGCAACCCGAGACGAACATGCAGTCCGTAGGATAATGACGAACACGATTCGGCCGTGCGTAGCGACGAGCCTGCGGAT
>Ga0194126_10002963_pt1 | contig 27258 bp, 23 predicted proteins | sample TA2KigC150mmetaG_FD_148641 | JGI IMG/M metagenome (GOLD analysis project Ga0194126, IMG submission 148641) | Freshwater microbial communities from Lake Tanganyika, Tanzania - TA2015035 Kigoma Deep Cast 150m | ecosystem: Environmental > Aquatic > Freshwater > Lake | place: Tanzania: Lake... | reverse complement strand
GGCCGCAACTATCTGGATGGTCGTGGTGGCATGCGCCGGCACCGCGCAGCTCTCCCCGAAGATAGGCATCCAGAACATCTTTGACCTTGCCAAGGGCCCCGGTGACCGCCTCGATCCCATACCCGTCGAAAAACTCGATGGCCCGGGGACCCATCCCCCCGGTGATCATCACATCCGCTTTCTGGGAATGGATGAATTCCGGGACTTTTCCGGGAACGTGATTCTCGAAGTAAGGGTTATCCACCACCCGCCAGGTTTTTACCTCCTGGCCATCGAGATCTAAGAAGGTGTAATAAGGGCACCTTCCGAAGTGCACGCTGACTTCCCCATCCAATCCCATTTTGTCCTCACTGGCAAAAGCAATACGCATCACACCCTCCTTTGTCTGAGCTTTGTTTTTTCCCTGCAGAGAGAACGTCTTCCCCGGCGATAACGATTTCGCCCGCATCCCGGACAGAGGTTCGAGCCGGACTTCAACTCCCCCCGTAGGTAATATTTCATGGCCTCTTCGGCCTCCCCGGCAACCCAGGCGGTCACCTGGATCTGATGGGCCTTCAACACCTGCGCCGAGTGGGCGTCGATTCCGCCGCAGATCAGGGTCTCAATGTTAAGCTCCCGGAGTCTCTCCACCCGTTGCCCAAGACCCAGGGGGCAAGGGAAATTTCCCTGCGGTCAATCACCTCCCCATTTTCCAATGTTAAGAGGAGAAGGCTGGAAGCACAGTCGAACCGTGGGGAAACCCTTGGGCCGAAGGTTGGAATGGCGATCTTCATAAGTCCTCTAATCAGGAGGCAGCAAGGCTCATGCCGTTCATCTCCCAAGGAAAAATAGAGAATGTTTCCCCATGGTTAATATTGAGAAAAGCTGAAGCGCGAGAGGAGGGAGCCCCACTAAAATTTTCATAATTGAAATAAAGAAATGAAATATATTTCAAAAATGAAATATCCGAGAAAGAAATCTTTGACGGGGGTCCGCCGGAAAGTTATACTTACCAAGGAGTTAGTAAGTAAAGGGACATGCGGTGGTCATCATGTCATTCCTGGCTTGACCAGGAATCCAGCATTTTTTCTGGATTCCCGCTTCCGCGGGAATGACGAAAATGTAATCTTACCAATGAACTTCTTAGTAAAAAGAGGATCTCAGAGGGATGAAAAAGGGGGAGGCGGATCAGGTACGTTCCAAAGAGCAGAATAAAAGGGTGGGGGATGAATCCCGGCTTTCGACCATTCTGGAGAGCATTGCAGATGGTGTGTTCACCATCGACCATGACTGGCGGGTCACCCCCTTTAATCGGGCCGCGGAGCGGATTACCGGGGTTCCCCGGAAAAAGGCTATCGGCCAGAAATGCTTTGATGTTTTCCATGCCAATATCTGCCAGACTGCCTGCGCTCTGAAGAGAACGCTGGAAACGAAGGAAGAGATCATTGACTTACCGGTGGACATTCTCAACAGCCGGGGTGAAACCCTGCCGATCAGCGTTAGCACCGCGGTCCTGCGGGACCGAAAAGGAAGAATCATCGGGGGGGTGGAAACGTTTCGCGACCTTTCGGCCATTGAAATGCTCCGCCGCGAGCTTTCCCGGCAATACACCTTCGGCGACATTGTCAGTAAAAACGACAATATGCAGAAGATCCTTTCTCTGCTTCCGAGCATTGCTGAAAGCAATAGCACAGTACTCATCCAAGGGCCCAGTGGTTCGGGTAAGGAACTCCTGGCGCGGGCTATCCATTCCCTGAGCCCCCGTAAGAAAGGACCTTACGTGATAGTGAGCTGTGGAGCTCTTCCCGATACTCTTTTAGAGTCGGAATTTTTCGGGTACGTGAAGGGAGCTTTTACGGATGCTAAAAAAGACAAACCCGGACGGTTTGCCTGGCGGAAAAAGGCACACTATTTCTGGACGAAATCGGGGTTATCTCCCCGGCCTTACAAGTTAAACTCCTGCGATTCCTCCAGGAGAGAGAATACGAACCCCTGGGAGCCGTCAAGCCCATCAAAGCGGATGTCCGCATCGTGGCTGCCACCAACAAAAATCTTTCGGCGATGGTCGAGGGAGGCGATTTCCGGGAAGACCTCTATTATCGGCTGAATGTAGTCAAGATTGAGCTTCCATCCCTGGCTGAACGGAAGGAACACATCCCCTTGCTGGTAGAGCATTTTATCCATCGTTTTAATCTGAAAATGAACAAGCGCATTCACTCCGCTGCTCCAGAGGTGATGGAATTATTCATACGTTATACCTTTCCGGGAAATATTCGAGAGCTGGAGAATGCCATCGAACATGCCTTCGTCCTTTGCCAAGCCGCGCAAATTAAGCTGGACCACCTTCCCAACGAACTGGTGGCGAAAGCGAAAGAAGCGGCCAGGCCTGCGTCGATTCCTAACGATCCTCTGAAAATGGCGGAAGCCCAAACAATCCTAAGAGTATTAGAAAAGCACGGAGGCAATCGAAAAGCGGCGGCTGAGGAACTGGGGAGCTCGGCGGCGACTCTTTGGCGAAAGAGAAAGAAAATGGGGATTTGAGGGGGCTTCAATATATTTTTAGGATTTCGCATACATAACATTTTGGCTGGTCAATCAACTGTAAAACATGGAAGCCATTCTCTTCCAGCAATTTTCTCATTTCCACTTCTTCTGGCAGGCAGTCCTGACTGACGGGCGAGGCCCCCTTGTGGCGGGTCTTAATTTCTTTGCTGCTTAAAGCATGAGCGATAATCAAAGTTCCCTGGATCTTTAAGACCCTTTTCATCTCGCGAAGCGCCTGGGGACGGTCATCAAAGTGCGGAAAGGCTCCGTAGCAGACGACATGATCAAAAAATTCGTCCTCAAAAGGGAGTAATTCCACGGAGGCCACTTTAAAAATAACTCTAGGCTCTTGCCCAAATTTTTTCTTTCCGATTTCCACCATTTTTTCGGCAAAATCGATAGAGAAAATGCAACCTTGAGGCCCGACAGCCTGCAGTAGATGGGGAATAATTCCACCCGTTCCACCCCCCACATCCAATACGCGAGAACCTGGACGGAGATGGAATAGAGGAACCAAGTGGTTATTAAGATGCTCCTTTAATTCAGGGGTATAGAAGCGCTCATCCCAGCTTGCGGCCATTTCGTTGAAAAAACTCTTTTTATCCATTTATCCCTCCTTGGGAACTCTCGGCCTCTTGGGGGAAAAGAGGACGCAGAGAGCAAATTCTAAAGAAGAAAAGATCGCGATGGAAGCTCCGGTGGGCATGGGCCAAGTGCAGGTATAGAGGAGGAAAATCTCCCGGCCGATGCTGCTCCGCCTAAGGCGGACTCAGCCCCCTGGCCCCCGAGCCACGATATAAGCTGTGTTTAACAACAACATGAATCAAATGGAAAAGCAAAATGCGCTGATCCAGAGAAATTTAAAAAGCCACATTGGCTCCCCCCATGATGGTGATTCCCGGGGCCGGGTAGCCTTTAAGATATTCATAACGTTGGTCAGTCAGGTTTTCTCCTGCCAGGAAAAGGTGGCTCGGCATAGCGGCCCCTTTGGGAGTCAAGCGGAAGGTCAGCTTGGCGTTTAGAGATTCGACTTGCTTTTCGGTCACGGTGGTTACCTGACTGGCATAATCCGTGACCAGATTCCCTTCGCTGATCGGGGAGGCCACCACCTCCACGGGTTCGAGTTTCAAGGGCTCCCCAGACTTTTTCTCTTCGGCGAAGGCCGAGGGGATACAAAACGTCCATACCAAAACGAAGGCCAGCATAATTTCTTTCCACTTGCTCATTTTTTCTCCTTTCTTATTTTTTTCGATCGATACTGAACAAAATAGGGATTTGCAGTTCCAAACTTTCTTTTTCCCATAAAGGCGGCAGGGGCAGAGGAGAAGCCCGGCGGAGGATGGCCTTTCCTTCTTCGTCCAGAATTGGGTGCCCGGAAGATTGGATAAGTTTTATGCCATTGACCTCTCCCTGCCAGTTAATTTGAAAAGCAAGAACTACCGTTCCTTCCCAATTTTTTCTCAGGGCCTCCTGCGGGTATTTTTTAACTTTATCGATTTTCAACCGCACAGCGCTTAAATAAGTGAAAAGATCACCCTTTCCTTTTCCTGCTCCCGGAGGAGAACCCGGAGATCCGGTTTTTTCTCCTTGACCAGAACCAGGAGATCCCATTTTTTCTCCCTGACCAGAACTCGGAGATTCCGGTTTTTCTCCCTGACCTGAACCCGGAGACCCCATTTTTTCTCCTTGACCAGAACCCGATTCTTCTGTCTGTTTTTTCTCCGGACTTTTGCCTGTTGATCCGAAAGGCCCAATACCCTCTGATTCTAATGATTCAGACCAATTTTTTCCTTGCGGCGCCGGCAACCCTCCATCTCCGGGCTTTTCCGCCAGTGTTAGAGCAAAACCTTTTAATTCTTGGCCGGCAGTGGTTGATTCCGCCGGGCTTTCGGCAATCTCAGCGGAGTTTCTCTCTCCTTCCGGCTGGGGCAGTTGTTCTATGATATCCTGCCTTAGGGAGTTAAGCGTCTCCGTGGGGACGTCAGACTGTTCTTCTTTAGACGGGGTCGCCGTTTGTTGGGCAAATTCCCGCTCCATGGGGAGAAAGGAAGGAAACAATTCTTTTTCTGTAAATTGCGAAAATATCTTTTTCATCTTTGGGACAGAAGATAGAACCCTTTTTTCTTCCCGGATTTCCGTCGCCTCGACGATCCGAATAGGGATGACTCTTTCGGTGAAAGGAGGCTTCGGAGAAAGGGCAGTCTGCACCAGGATTAAACCGAGGAAGCCGTGAAGAGCCAGCGATGGGAGAAAGAATGACCAGAGAGAAGAACCTGGTAATATTTTATTAATAATCGTGCTATTCATGGATAAAATTTTTTCAGCCCCATTCGGCGTGCCTGGACAGAGATTCTTCATGGAAATTGCGATGCGAATTAATGAAAGCATGGACCTTTTCAATCGGTGGCATTAAAATAAAAAAAATAGCAACTTTTGTCAAGGAATATTTATAGTTTGCCCCCCCTTCACTTTTGATTTTCATTCATGATTTTAGAATGATGGTCAGGACCCGGACTGGACGGGAGGGGGAATTTTTCGGGAGCACAAGGCAGTATTTCTGCTCCCTCTTTCATCCCCTCCCGGCCGGCTTCGTCTATCGCTTCGAATTCATTAGTTTATTTAAAAGTGAAGAGGGACAAGTTCATTTTTATCGTTCAAATTTGACTTTTTTTGTATAATATATTTTAATCGATCTTGAAAGTAAAGGTGGGCTTTGGAGTCAAGAAGAATTTCTCTGTGATTCATGAGGCTGTATTACCCCGCTCATTTATCACATTCAACTCAACCCAATACTTAGGCCCTATGCTTTTTCCCCGACTGCGCGCAGGAAAAGTGGCCCGCCCCATGCGGGCAGCGAAAATTCCTGAAATCCCCCCTATCCCCCCTTTAATAAAGGGGGGGAAGGGGGGATTTATGGAGATCCAGGGGAAAATTCGTTCTTACCAACATGTTGGTATTAATAGAGGCTCTTGCAAAACTCTTGAAAAATAGAAGAAATCGTCATTCCGGGCAAGCGAAGAGCGACCCGGAATCCAGGATTTTCAAGAAATTCTGGATTCCGGCTTTCGCCGGAATGACGGAGTAAGTGACTTTTGCAAGAAGCTCAATACAGACGTAATAAATCCTTTGACATTGGCCCCCTTACCCTTCCCCTCTCCCCCGTTGGGGAGAGGGATGGGGTGAGGGGCCATTTATGTTCATCATGGAAAAGGAGCTTGAGGATGTCGGATGAACTGAAAGTCAAACAAAGCGTTATTCGTTTAACAAAAGGCGACATTACCGGCCTGCAAGTCGAGGCCATTGTTTTTTACGCCCGGCCAGACCTGTTGTTAGGTTCAGGGTTCGGCGGGGTGATTGCCACCCGGGGGGGGCCAAAAATTCAGGAAGAGCTGAAAAAAATCGGCGCTGTCAATGTCACGGAGGCCATGGTCACCTCGGCGGGAAACCTGAAGGCCAAATACATTATCCATGCCGTAGGGCCGAGGTTCCAGGAAGAAAAGCTGGAAGAAAAACTCCGGAGCACCATGCTTAATGCCCTGCGCCGGGCCGAAGAAAATAAGATCCGGAGTTTGGCTTTGCCGGCCATGGGAGTCGGTTTTTACGGAATTCCCCTGGAGGTATGCGCGCGAGAAACATTGGGTACGGCGAAGGAATACCTGGAGAGCCCTACGGAGCTGCGAGAGGTTATTTTTTGTTTAAGCGACTCTCGGGAGATGAAAGCCTTTCAAGATCAGATAAGAAAGATGGTAACACTTTAGCTCTTTGAAGAAAGGTGTGTTCCCAGGGGTCAAGGGCTTCCAGGGCCCGGGGGCCAGGCCGGCCCGCTTGGAATCATAAGGCGCTGATTTCTTCGTGGCGGGGGCGCCTCCTCTTTAGGAAAAAAGCTTTGGTCTTCGGGGCCAAGGGGCAGCCCAACCGATGCTTCCGGCGCGTTCCGGCCTGGCCCCCGGGCCCCAACAGAGGCGGTCACACCATTTTTTAAAAACTCTAAACTGATACGAAAGATGCAATAAAATTAGGAGGAGATGATGAGCGAGACGCTTCGATTCGTTTCCGATGATCTGCAATTGATGGCCCTGACTTTTATGGGCATTGTCTATATTCTGCGCATCCGCTGGCTTTTGCGCTTCAAACCCGGGCGGGAACGGCAAGCGCCGACTGGCGCACCAGACACCTCTTCCTTTAAAGGAATCATCTATTCCTGGGGGAATATCGCCATGCCCTGGGCCATGGAAAGCACAAGGCAAATGTTATTCTTTTATGTCCAGTTTGTGCTATTTCACCTGGCGGTTGCGGCTTCGATTGCCATGTCCTTTATCATTCCCTATGCCCCAGGCTTGATAAAACCAATGGTGATTGTTTGGGGCCTGCAAGGGCTTTTTGCCGCGGGGTGCTTGATCGGATGTTACCGTTTATACCGCCGGCTGAGTAATCCATATATCCGCCAGATCAGCACTCCGGACGACATATTTTCCCTCGTGCTTTTGACTGTCTGGCTCTTTGTTTCCATCTGGGCTGCGCCCAATCGTACGGATCATGGTGAGGGAGCTTTAATGACCTATTTCATCATGACCGCCTTCTTCCTGGTCTATGTGCCTTTCAGCAAAATCTCCCATTATCTTTACTATCCTTTTACCCGTTATTATTTCGGCAAGAGCATGGGACACCGGGGAGTTTATCCCATAAAACGGGCGCCTCAGCCCAAGCCGACCAAAGTTTAATTTTGGTAACACTTTAGCTCTTTGTAAAAAGGTGTGTTATAAGGGCCAAGGGGTTCCAGGGGCCGGGGGCCAGAGCGGAACGCTTGGAACCATAAGGCGCTTATTTCTCCGCATATGGGGCGGGCAAGAACCCCCGCCTCCTCCGGAGGAAAAGATCTTTTGTCCCAGTGGCCAAGCGGAAACCCAACCGATGCTTCCGGCGCGTTTCGCTCTAACCCCCGGCCCTCAATAAAGGCTTTTATATCATTTTTTCAAGTCGCTAAACTATTACTAATTTTAAAAAAACTGATCTTCAGGAGTTAATGATGTTAGGAAAAGAAAAATCCCATAAAGTGAAAAAAGTCATCGAAAGAATGGGCAAGAAACTGAACCGCCAGATGGTCGGTTCTCTAACTGCTTGCGTCCACTGCGGCATGTGTACCGAGTCGTGCCATTACGTTCTGGCCAATCCGGATGATCCGACGTTCGCCCCGGCTTACAAGGCCGAGCAGATCCGCAAGATTTTTAAAAGTAATTTCGATTGGACAGGCCGGATTTTTCCCTGGTGGGTGAAGGCCAAAGACCTTTCCACGGATGAAGAACTGGAAAAGTTGAAAGATATTGTTTTCGGAAAATGCACCAATTGCCGGCGGTGTTCGATCAACTGCCCCATGGGCGTGGATTTTGCCACCTTAAACCGCATGGCCCGGGGATTATTGGTGTCGGTTGGGGTCATGCCAGAAGGCGTGGCTGTCGTCAGTAAGGACCAGTGGGAGATCGGGAATCAGATGGGGGTTCTCAAGGAGGACTACCTGGAAACGCTGGAGTGGTTGTCCGATGAATTAGAAAATGAATTAGGCGACCCGGCAGCCAGGATTCCCATTGACAAGATGGACGCAGATGTGGTTTACGCCATTAACCCCCGGGAGATCAAATATGACCCTCGCACCATTTCCGATGCGGCCAGAATCTTTTATCTGGCAGGGGAGAACTGGACCATGGCCAGCGACGGATGGGATATGACCAACTTTGGCCTCTTCTCCGGGGACGATGAACTGGGCGGTACGGTGGTTCGCAGACTCTTTGAGAAGGTGATTGAGCTCCGGGGGAAAAAACTTGTATTATCCGAATGTGGCCATGGCTATCGTTCCACCCGCTGCGAAGGTCCGAATTGGGCGGGAATGGATGTTCCCTTCGAGATGGAAAGCTCTGTTTTGACCATGCTCCGTTACGTCAGGGAAGGGCGAATCAAGGTGGATATAAACAAGAACGATCTTCCGCTCACCTTCCATGATTCCTGCAATAATGCCCGGAGCTGCGGATTTTTCGAAGAACCAAGGGAACTCCTGAATCTGATAGCCACCGATTTTCGCGAGATGTATCCCAACCGGGCGGAGAACTATTGCTGCTCCGGGGGCGGGGGGGCCATGTCCATGTCTGAATATACGCCTCTTCGCCTCAAGGCCGCCAAGGTCAAAGCTGACCAGTTAAAAGCCACCGGAGCGAAAGCAGTCGTCACGACCTGCCACAATTGCGCGGATGCTTTGAGCGATCTGATCCGTCATTATAAGTTGGGCATGCAAGTCACCCACCTGGTCAGCCTGGTGGCCAACGCCCTGGTTATTGAGGAAAAGGTCTTAATACCCGTTGAAGTATTGAGCCTGAAAGGGTATAAGATCCTGGTGGTTGATGATGAGCCCGATATCCTAACCTTTATTTCCACGGTACTGGAGGATCAAGGGGCGACGGTGATTCAGGCCATTGATGGGGAAGAGGCCCTGGAATTAGCCTTCAAGGAAAAGCCTGATCTGATGACCCTGGATCTTTCCATGCCGGGGAGAAACGGCGGTTATGTCTTTGAAGCGATCCGGAATAACCCGGAGCTTTCGGCCCTGAAGGTCTGTATCATTACTGGCAAACCCGAGCTTAGGCGTCTGATTTATGATCGCCCGGTTCGATCCCCGGAAGGGTATCTGGATAAGCCGATCAATGAAGAAACCTTATTAGTCAATGTGCGGAAGGTTCTCGAAGTGACTCATGACGGAATAAAACCAGTTTAAACTCTCCGATAGGCCGGAAGGTAAAAAATGGATCTAAACTATAAAGAGTTTTTCGAATTGATGCCGGCTTACCTCACCATCCTGGATCGGGATCTGCGCATACTCGCCGCCAACCAGAGGTTTCGCAAGGATTTCGGAGAATTTGAAGGGCGGTATTGCTACCAGGTAAACCGCCACCGGTCGGAAAGGTGCGAACAATGCCCGGCCGAGCGGACTTTCCGGGATGGACTCCGGCATGGAAGCGAAGAGCAATTCCAGAATCTTTCCGGCAAGGAAGTATCCCTCATCGTTTATACCACCCCCATCCGCAACGGGGCCGGAGAGATAACCGCCGTGATGAAAATGGCCACGGATATCACCGAGATCAAACTATTGCAGAACCAGCTCCGGGAGAGCCGGGAGCGGTATCGCCAGCTCTTCGAAGAAGTTCCTTGTTATATATCCATCCAGGACCGGGATCTGCGCATCATCGAAGCCAACCGGCAATTGCGGGAAGACTTCGGGGATGTCCTGGGCTGCAAATGCTACCAGGTGTATATGCACCGCACGGAGGAGTGCGTGCCCTGCGCGGTGAAACAGACCTTTCAGGACGGGCAGGTTCATCAGATCGAGGAAGTGGTGACTGCCCGGGACGGCCAGCAGATGAATGTTCTGGTCTATACGGCGCCCATCCGCAATGGCCAAGGCCAGATTAATAACGTGATAGAGATGAGCACCAACATCACTCAAATTCGCCAGCTTCAGTCCCAACTAACTTCTCTTGGGTTGGTGATCAGTTCCATTTCCCATGGAATCAAGGGGCTGCTGACCAGTCTCGACGGCGGCATTTACCTGGTTAACTCCGGTTTGGAAAAAAACAGCCAGGAACGGGTGAAACAGGGATGGCAAATGGTCGAGCGCAACGTAGCCCGCATCAAGACCATGGTTCTGGATCTGCTTTATTACGCCAAGGACCGGGAACCGGATTTAGAGTGGATCCCGGCCCTGATGGTAGCCGAAGAGGTTTGCGGGCTGATGAAGGGGAAGGCGCGCGAGTATGGCATCGAGGTCCAGTGCGCTTTTGACCCGGGAACGGGCAATTTTGCAGCCGATGCCAAGGCCGTCCGCTCGCTCCTGGTTAACCTGGTTGAGAATTCCCTGGACGCCTGCCGGGTGGATAAGAAAAAAAGAGCCCATCAAATCAAAATCGGCCTTAAAGGCTATCCCGAATACATCGAATTTGCAGTTGAGGACAATGGCATCGGCATGGATCAGGAAACCCGGGAAAGGGCTTTTAGCCTCTTTTTCTCGTCCAAAGCAGGCGACGGGACCGGCTTGGGCCTGTTTATTTCCAATAAGATCGTTCAGGCTCATGGAGGCCAGATTCAGTTAGAATCCGAATTGAACCGGGGGACTCGCGTGACCGTGAAATTGCCCCGGAGACAGTTAGCCTTAAAACAACCTTCATCCAAACCTTGATGGCTTCGTAAAAAGTCCATCTGCGGCGTTGGGCTGCATCCTTCGTCGTTGCGGCGTACCTCTAAGTACGCCTCACTTCTCAGGATTTGCGCGCCTTGCATATGGAGCTTTTTACTTTGCCATCCCAATTTGGACTTTTTACGAGATCATCAAACCTTTGTAAAGGAGGGATCATGGCCAATAAAAAGAAAATTCTGATTGTAGATGATGAACAGGATATTCAAACCTACCTTTCCACCCTTCTTGAGGACAACGGCTATGATACGCTTCTGGCCAATGATGGAGAAGAAGCCTTAAAGCAGGTCGAAGTTAGCCTCCCGGACTTAATCACCCTGGATATTTCCATGCCGGAAAAGTCAGGGATCAAGTTTTATCGGGATATGAAAGCGGAAGATCGCTTAAAGCATATTCCCATTATAATTGTTACGGGTATATCGGAAGACTTTAAAAAATTCATCTCCACCCGCCAGCAGGTTCCTCCGCCGGAAGGTTATCTTTCCAAGCCGATTGACAAAGAAGAAATTCTTACGCTGGTGAGAAAGTTTATATCCTGATTCCGCTAAACCCCGAGGATTTTATGGCAGGTCTTGCAGAACTCAGGGGGATCAGGAAAGCACCCTTCAGAAAATCCTTTTCGCTTATCGGGGTCCAAAAGAGACAAGGCCATTTCTTCGTACTTTTTCTTGCGGCGCTCAAAACAATTCCGAAATTCCACATAATTTCTATCGTTCCATATCCCCTGCAGAGGCTCCCGGAAGAGATTCCCGAAGTTCACCCTATCGACCAGAAACTCCTTTCCCTGGAAAAATCTTTTGAAGGGAGTGGGCAGGGGAGGGTTTAAGTAAACGCAGGGAGATACTTCTCCGTCTGAGGAAATGTATAGATTTCTCAGGGGGTTTTCTGCGCATACGGGAACATCCCCCGGGGAAAGGGATGGAAGTTTAAGTTTTATTTTATGTTCCCCGGCTTTCCTCTTGGCTTCCTCCAGAATTTTTTCGAAATCCTTAAGGCCTTGATGTCCGAACACTTTTTGCTCATCCTGCCAGGCATTGGTCACGTGGATCAAATTGATCAGAACGACTTCCTCGATGCCCAGCTCCTGGGCTATTTTTATAAGGAGAGGGACTTCCCTGATGTTTTCCTTAAGAAGAAGGTAAACGATATGCAAACGCGGAGCGGGGAATTTCAGACGGGCCTTCATCTCCTGAAAAGCTTGAATGTTATTGAGCAGGGTGGGCAGGTGGGAATTGACCCGAATGGAGTCGTGCGTCTTTGAGGTGGCCCCTGCCAGGGAAAAACCGATGAAATCAACTTCAGCCTGAATGAGTTCGCAGATGTAGGTCTCATTTAATCCCTTCCCGCTGGTTACAAAACCAACCTGGGGCCCTTCTTTTTTTACCAACCGGATACATTCGATGAGATTTTTATGGAGCAGGGATTCTCCCCATCCTTCCAGAACCACAGCTTCCACGTCTTTGAAATAGGGAAGAAGCCTTTTAAAATTATCGAGGCTCATATCCTTTCGGGGAAATTCTTCATATTCAACTCGATTGCACATCCGGCATTTAAGGGGGCACCTGGAGGTAAGCTCGACCTGCCAGGCAGAAAAATCTTTTCCGGCAGATCCTTGAAAAAAATATTGCCAGAATCCTTTCTTCATGGCCTGAAGAGTCCTTGCCAGAGAGAATCAATGATGGATGAGGGGGAAGGCCGGTAAAGAAGGGATTCATGGTTGAGAAAAGGTAAGCCTCCCCATTTCTTCTTGAAGAAGGCCACCCCCGGGTTTATGCCCAACCCCAAATTCACATAGCGTTTGCCCTGTTGCCTGGCGTCTTTTATCAAAGAGTAGAGAAGAAGATCTGATGCCCCGGGAACCTGGCGCAGCCGTGATTTGAAATTGAACATGTAAAAGGCATAATTGATCGCGCCGAATTCAGCCACGTCAAAGGCCAGCAGGTTTCCGGCCCGGTCTCTGGCGCTGAAAATCCAGGCAGTGGGGGCCGAAGATAGGTATTGGGGGATTCTTTCGAAAATGGCCCGGGTCTCCTCTCTTAGGTTCCGGGAGTTTAAAAAATCCGCAACAAGGCGCCGGTGCCCATCTTTGAATTCCCGACTTTTCTCCACCTCCAGCCCTCTTAAGGCCCTTTGGATCATATTCTTTAATTTCGATCTGATCCTGAGATTCACCAGATCGAGTTTATAGTAAATATCCGTTCCGCTCAGCTTGCCAGGCCGGGGAGAGATGGCCGGCGCGATTAAAGCTACCTGGTCGGGTTTAAATCTTTTTACACTGCCTTCAAGGACCTCGTTCATTTTATTTTCATCGAAGGTTTCCTTCAATGGAAAGCCTACGAAGATAAGCAACCCTTTTCCATTGTAACAAAGGTAGTCTTCCAAAAGGAAGGGCTCTCCGCCTGACATAACCGAGCCGTAGCCCGGCATGTGTTCCGGCACATAGGCATAGTTTTTGATGAATTTTTCTTCAGAGGGACTGATCATCATCTTTCATCCGCTTGAAAAATTGTATACCCTTCTTCCAGGAACCTCTTTTTGAGGCCCGGGATATGGGATGTGCCCACAAAGGCAATTGTCCCTTCTTTTTCAAAAAAGCCTTTCATCCTTTCAAATAAGACCGGGTCCCGGTTCTCCACAATCGAAGGGCAGCGGGAGGGAAATTCATTGGTCACCGCCATTATGGCTTCTAATTCCCCCTGCAAATAAAGCCGGGCATGGCCCTTGGCCCATTCTTCCCATTGATCGATTTTTTTGAAAAAATTGACAAAGCGTTCCATGGGAATCCCTTCCATTCCGGCGATTTGCTCTTCGATGGTTTCCAGAAAAATGATCTCTTTTCTAAGAGAGGCGGCTATTTTTAGAGCTTCCAGATCCACGGAATGTTTCCACCCTCTTTCCTTTAAAAAATTAGACCAGATATGGAAGAAAGCCATCCAGGGACGGAGGTTTTGAAAATGGGCATACAAGGGATCCTGAACCTTGGTGGCAAAAGGAAGGATCAAAGGAAGAGAATTGGGATCGTTAAAGAGAGAGCCTGTGCTCTTCTTGATTTTTTTGATCGTCTGGGCATCCAGGGCTTCTATAAGCGCGGTTGCTCCTCCGGCCTGTGATCCATTTTCGATTACTTGATTCATGCTTTGATCATCCAGAGGGCCCTCGAATAAAACAACCTTTGCTTTGCGGATATAATGGAGTAAGGATTTTTTTAGACTATAGGGAAAAAAGTGGGCTGTTCCGGCTAAATATCCCCCTTTCCCATCGCGTTCAACTTTCCAGATCGTTTTGAGTTCTTTTACGGAAGAAAAGAACGACAACATCTCTTTTAGCTTCATAACCCGGCCTTAAGGGCTCTGATCCAGGAAAGAGGTCCTGGAGGTCTGCTGACCAATTGCCCGGATTCATACTTCAGGAAGGGGAATCCCCCCCATTTTCTTTTAAACCTTCTGATGCCTTCGTTTACGCCCAGACCCAGATGAATATAGCTCTTGTGGTTTTCTTTGGCCAGGTTGATCATTTCGTAAAATAGGGCATCGGAGGCATGGGCCACGTAATTTGTCCTGGAAAAACACCCCACCACATAGGTGGCGAAATCCTTCGCCGCCATTTCAACTACGTAATAAGCGGATAATCTATTTTGCTTGTCCCTAGCGTTTAAGACTATGGAAGTCTGGGAATGGGCGACATATTCAGGCATAAGCAGGAACAATTTCTTTACCCGGGGAGGGAGGTTATCCCTTTCCAGGAACTCCTTAGTCAGGGCAAGATGTTCCTGGGAAAATTGGCGGGATTTTTCGATGGTTAATGATTGGGAGGCTTTCTCAACGATGCGGAATAACCCTTGTTTTACCGCGCGATGCAAAATTATCAGTTTATAATATTCATCTGTCTCTCTTTGTTGGGCGGCCTGCAGAAGCGAATCAGGAACCTCAGGGGCGATGAACCATGTATAGGCCGGTTTGAATTTTTTAATGGTTTCTTTGAGGGTGACGGAAAAATTTCCAGAGCTGAAATCCCGGCCCAGAGGGAATCCTACAAAAATGAGCCAATCTTCTCCTGTAAAAACGACATAATCCTCCACTAAATAGGGCGCTCCTTTTGAGATTCCCACCATTAAATTTATGATGTGTTCAGGGACGTAGGCTTTGCCCAATATTTGTTCTTCTTGCTCTGCGGTAATCATGCGGGGGAACCGATTTTTAAATTCCATCCAAAGATATTTGAAATTTCCATCTGATCCCCTCCCCCTTTGATGGGGGAGGGTGAGGGTGGGGGTAAATAGAAAAATGATCCCCCTCCCCTTCATCCCCTCCCGCCAGGGGAGGGGAGATTTTAAAAGTCTGAGAAGAAAATTCTCAGATTGAAAGATGTAAGAATCTATGCTTTTTCCGCGACCTTGCGCGGAAAAAGTGGCCCGCCTCAGGCGGGCAGCCAAAATGCTTCAAATCCCCCCTAACCCCCCTTTTTTAAAGGGGGGATGGGGGGATTTTCTGGTGCCAAGAAGTTTCCTTCTTACAAACATGTTTGTATTAATGAGGCGCTAAGCGCCTAAATGCTGCAGCGGATATAAAAATAACTTTATCCCCTTCTCCCGGGAATTGCAAGAAACCGATTCTTTTCTCGCCTTCCCTGCGCATTACAAAAATCCTATTCGTGGCTCGGGGTTCAGGGCGATGAGCGCGGGCAGCATCGGCCGGGAAAGAGCTTTTTCAAAGGTTTCATCCGGGTTTCCGCAGAATGAGGCGGGGCGTCTTTTCCCGCCCCATCTATGATACGACCAGCGCCTCATGCTGCCAAGCGAAGCGCCCTGGACTCCGAGCCTGGGAAGGTAACCCAGGGCCAGGAACGGGCAAGAGGGTGATTAAAAAATCCCCCTCCCGTCCGGGCTTCGTCTATCACTGTGAATTCATCAATTTATTCAAAAGGTAAGGAGGGCCAGCGATTCTTTTCCGTTGACAATATCCGGAAAAGGGATATATATTTTCTCATTCCCCGGGAATAACCCGGAAGGGAAAGGTTTTTATGATTCGGGTCATGAAAAAGAAACCCGGGACAAATTAATATTAAAAACATGAAGGGGAGAAGCTTAAATTTTAAGGGAGGAGGTGAAAAGGAGAAACTATGTACCAAGTAACAGTCGATCATAATAAATGCGACGGCAAAGGAGAGTGTGTTGACACCTGTCCGACCAACGTGTTCGAGATCAAAGACGGCAAAGCTGAGCCCGTAAATATGGATGAGTGCCTGGGCTGTGAGAGCTGCGTCGAGGTATGCCCCGCGAGCGCCATAACCGTGAAAGAAACGTAATATTTCCAGCAAACCCGCAGAGGAGTATCTCTGGATAAGAAACCCCAGGATAAGCGATGGAAGGCGTTCAAACCTTTCATCGCTTATTTATTTCGGGGAAATCTCCGGCCATAAACCATCAGATTATGGACGAAAATTCTTTTCGACAGACCCTGGAGAAAGTTGCCCAGACTTCTTTCCTTAGCGGAAATTCTATCCAGGTTTTAAAGGATGGCGTTTCCGCTTTTGAAGTCGTGTTCCGGGCAATAGATGCGGCCGAGCGGATGGCCTGCCTGGAGTTTTACATTTTCCGGGATGACCAAACAGGCTGGGAGTTGGCCGAGTTGCTGGCCCGGAAGAGGCGGGAGGGGGTCCGGATTTATTTGATCTACGATCATTTTGGCTCTCTTTCCACGACGGATCGTTTCTGGAGATTCCTGAAGACTGCGGGAGTGGAGATTCGCCCCTTTCATCCTCCCCGCTTAATGAATCCCAACATGTATTTCCACCGGAACCACCGCAAGCTGGTTGTTGTGGACGGGCGGGTGGCTTTCACGGGAGGGCTGAATGTCGGGGACGAATATCATGGGTTCAGGAAGAAAAAAGTGGGGGGTTGGAGAGATACGGGCGTGATGGTTCAGGGTCCCGCAGCCGCCTTTATGTTAAAAAAATTCCTGGAAAGCTGGAAAGAATGCGGCGGGGCCAGAATCCATGATCTGCCTGCAGGCGCAGGACGGAATCAAGAACAAGATAAAGCCGTGCTTCCTTTGTTCTCTTCATCCAGGAAGAGCATACGCTCCCTTAGGCAGTTGCTCCAGTTTAGCGTCCATGCCGCTAAGAAGTCTGTTCACCTCACCATGGCTTATTTCATTCCTAGCTGGAAGTTCCTTAAGGTTCTTTTAAAGGCCGCCCGCAGGGGCGTGGACGTGAAGATCATCTTGCCCGGCCAGACTGACTTGCGCATAGTTGCCTACGTGAGCCGGACTTACTATAAAACCCTGCTGCGGGAAGGAGCGCAGATTTATCATTACCAGCCCCGGGTGCTTCACGCCAAGACCCTGGTTTTTGACGGGATATGGAATATTGTGGGTTCGGCCAACCTGGATGCCCGCTCCCTCAATTACAATTATGAATGCGGCGTTGGGATATTGGACCGGGAGCTCGGCAATGAAATGGAAGAAATGTTCTGTCAGGACCTTAAGGATTCCACCCCCATAACCGAAGAGGATCAATCCCGCTGGCCTCTCCATGAAAGAGCCCTGGGAACTTTTTTCTCCTGGTTCCGGTCCTACTTGTAAAAAAGGTGTAAGTGATCAAAAAAATAAATGCACGTTTGCAAGTCTGACCCCTACCCCCTTACTCCAAGTTTTCCAGTGCGCTGAGCAGATGGCGCCGATAATATCCAGTACGCCGATCCGGGAGTCTTTGAGTAGGCATTTGACATAGATACTCATCTACCCTGTTGTGCATGCGGTGTTCCAGGATTTCTTGGAGAGCTTGGCGGGCGTCGGGCTGGTAGCCCCCCTGCCAGTTCTATCTTCCAAATTGCTTGGTCTCTTGAAAGCCTTGGTTTATGCTCATAATCGTTGCCGGCAACATGGGGTACCTTCTATTGAGTTGTTTTGGGTTAAATGACTCGATAGCCCACCCCATTTCTTTTTCCTGACACAAGAAGTGATACATTACCCTGGGGCCAATTAGGGCTTGACAAGATCTTTTGGCGGGTTAAAATACACTCACCTTTCTTCCGCAAATATCTCCATCCAAACCAACCTTTTAGAGCGGATCAGGAAAGGGATCTTTAGAAGAAGCCAATCTAGCCTTGAAGATGATTCTACTGCTCGTAGGGATACTTACATGATTTTGAGCTTATAGAGGCAATGGATTGGATTTCAGGAGAATGGATAATCCCGGATGGCTTTTATTCTAATGACCGCCACTTGCGCGGAATATCCCGAGAAATCCGTGACCTTCATTTTCAAGGTTCAAACCTGAAAGACAAGGCTTTTGGCCATTTTTAAGGATTTTCTAAAATCAGAGGGGGAGTAAATTATTGCTACTTTTATTGAGCCGGAGCCTTCTTCTCTCATGAAAGCGAAGGGATTGGCAAAAATCTTCAGGATTTATAACCCCCAGCATCGGCAAGAAAGGAGGAAAGAAATGAGTTCCGTTGACCTGACGAAGATCGATAGAGACAATTGGCTCCGGGACGTCTTCCCAGAATGGGGAACTTATTTAAACGAGGAGATCGAAGAAACCAAAGTCCCGCCCGGGAAGTTTTGCATGTGGTGGCTCTGTTGTACAGGTATTTGGGTTAAAACCCCTGGCGATGCTGATATCGCCGTTGATTTTTGGGCCCAGAGGGGGATGGCCACTAAGAAGTCCCCGCCCTATGAGGAAATCAAAGATACCCAGATTGTGCGCATGACCGGCTCCAGGGTGCGACATTCCTTCATCCGCGTCAGTCCTCAGGTCATCGACCCCTTTGCGGTAAAAAAACTCGATGCGGTTCTATCCACCCATATTCACCGCGACCATATCTGCCAGTATGTGGCCGCCGCTTCTCTGAAAAACACCGAATCCATCTTCATTGGCCCCAAAATGTCCGGGGACATTTGGGCTGGCTGGGGAGTTCCGGAAAAGAGGATCGTGCGCATGAAGCCGGGAGATCATTATAAAATTAAGGATACGGAGATCTTTGCCCTTGAATCATTCGATCGGACAGCCCTTTTGACCCCTCCACCCACCGGGGATCTCAGAGGGAAGTTCCCCGTGGACATGGACGAACGGGCGGTCAATTACGTGATCAAGACTCCTGGGGGAGCTATCTACCACAGCGGCGATTCCCACTTTTCTAATTATTACCTGAAACACGGCCGACAGCATGAAATTGATGTCTGCCTGGTTTCTTATGGAGAGAATGGCCCGGGAATCACCGACAAAGTGACGGCCTCTGACACGCTGCGCATTGCTTGGAGCCTTAACGCCAAGGTGCTGATCCCAATCCACTATGATCTCTGGTCTGCCCAGAACGCCGACCCCAATGAGTTAGTCCTTCTCCATGACTTCAATAAACATCTGATGAAGTTTAAACTCTTTATTTGGAAGGTGGGGGGAAAATTTACTTACCCCGATGACCAGGACAGAGGGAGATACCAATATCCCAAAGGGGATGAAAACTTCTTTGTAGATGAACCGAACATTCCTTTCCCCTCCTTCCTGTAAAGATGGGGGATATTTTGGGGGTTGGGGAGGAAGAGGGCACCGAAGAGAGTATCTTGGAGGGGGCAAATTTTTTTCCATGAAGGAGGTACCATGAACATTGAAGAAACTGCCGCTCATTTAGCCCGGGGGCGAGTCGTGGATTTGTCTAAGAAAGTAATGCCTGGAAATGCCGAAGGTCCCTTGGATACAGGGAAACGAAGGTATGAAATTCAGATGTTCACCTTCCCCCCGGGGGAGCTCATGCATAACATTGAGATGGAGAGCCATATCTCCACCCATGTGGAAGCCCCCTCTCATTTCGTCCCCGCCCTGCACAAAAGAAGCGCCAAAGACGTTAGCGAAGTGGATCTTTCCCGTTTTTTCGGCATGGCGGTGGTGGTGGATTGTAAAGATCTATCCCCCAGGACCCCCATCGGGAGGGAAGTGCTGCAGAGGTTCCAGGTTCGAGAAAAGGACATCGTTCTGGTTGGGAAGTGCACCCACCAGAAAGAGGATCGTTGTTATCTGGCCAAAGAAGGCATAGAGTATTTAGTCCAGAGGAAAATTAAAATGGTGGGCGTCGATGATACCGTATTCCCCGAAAACCCGGAATTTCGCCGCAAGGCTCTGGATAAGTATTTTACCCATGACCTTATGCTCTCCAATGACATTCCCATTATCGAAGGGTTGGCCAATCTGGCCGAGCTAAAAAAACCGCGGTTTCTTTTCTTTGGCTTTCCGGCGAAGATGGGCGGCCTGGAGTCTTTCCCCATCCGGGCCGTGGCCATCGAGGTAGATGAGTAGGGACGGATGAATGAAAAGGGGAAACGAGAAGGAGAATGAATCATTAACTGCCGAGCCTATACAAGGGTAATAAAAGGAGTGATTTCTATGCGGGGGGAAAGAAGATTTTGCCGGTTTTAAGAAAAAAAAGTGTTGACTTTTCCCCCCGTGGGTGTTGAATGCGATTACATTCAAGGCAAACGCCTAAAATAAAAAGGAGGATTCCGATGCTTTTGAATAAGGAAAGAGCGTTGCAGAAAATGAAAGAGTTTAATCTGGATGCCATTATTGCCTCCCATCCAGAGAACGTAAGTTACTTGGCTGATCATCAGAGTCATCTTCCTTACATGTACAGGTTTTTAAACGTGGAGAGTTTTGCCCTTTTCCCCAGGAGGGCGGACATTGCTCCAGCCTTAATTATCTCCAAGGGGGATATTGCCTGGGCCGCCCGATATCCATCCTGGATGCCCGAGGTCTACACCTTCGGCAATGATTTCTATATAGTGAATCCCGAAGGAACCCTATCGAAGGGGGAAGGGAGATACAAGGAGATATTGGATGATCGTGGGAGGCACGCTCCTACCGCCGGAGAAGTGATTGTCAAAGCCTTGAAGCAGAAAGGCCTGGATAGGGGGAGGATCGGATTGGATGAGAAGAATGTTTATCCCTCGACCAGGGAAGAGATCCAAAGCGGGTTGCCCCATGCGACCATCCTCGATGCTTTTGAACTTTTCCGGTTGGTTCGAATGGTGAAAACTCCAGAAGAATTGGAGCGGATTAAGACCGTGGGGCTTTTGAATGAGAGATCGGTGCAGTCCGTCCTCAATCGCCTCGCCGAAGGAGTAAGCGAAGATGAGCTTACCCAGCATTTCTTGGAATGCACAGCCAAGGAAGGGGCCGTTTTCGAATTCTGGAACACAGCCTCAGGAACGCAGTCTTCCATGACCATCATGTCCTTTGGGCATTTTCATCCTCCTTCTGGGTATCGGCTAAAGAAGGGAGATATGTTCCGGTACGACGGGGGAAGCATTTACCACAAATACCATTCCGATGCCGGCGGGTGCGCCGTTCTGGGAACCCCCACTCAAAGGCAAAAAGCTGCTTATCGGGCGATCGAGGCGGGTATGGAAAGGGCCATGGAGTTATTAAGGCCTGGGGCCATTCCCTCCAAGTTATTTGAAGAGGCGGCGTTGGCAGTTGAGAAAGCCGGGCTAAAAGGCTATACCAAATTGGCCCATTTTTGCGGCCATGGGATCGGGATTGAAGCCCGAGATTATCCTATTTTTACGAAGCCGATGAAAGCTACGAGTCCATTTCTTCCAGGGAACTACGACCTGCCGGTTGAGGAAAGGATGGTGATCAGCATCGAAGTTCCCTACGGGGAATTGGGTCTGGGTGGGTTCCAGGTAGAATATACTTTGTTGGTAAAGAAAGACGGGTGCGAGAAGCTCTATCCCCACCATCGGGAGCTGGTGGTTCGTTAAAGTCCTCCGCTCCTCACGAAAGGGGCAGGTTTATTTTTAGCCGCCAAGGATGAGCGGAGTTTTGAATTCGGTACCACAGGGCTACCCAAAATAAGAAGTTGCCAAATCCAAAGAGGAGGTCAAGGGAGTGGTCAAAATAAGGGATTTGAGTTACACGATGAAGAATTACAGCATGGAACCGAACGAGGTGAAGATCACCCACATGAGTCATGCCGAAAGCCTGAGAAGGCAGGCCAAACGGGTCGGCCTCCGCACCGATCAAGTCGCCCCTTTCGGGGCCAACGATCATGTGATTACCCTCAGCCATGCGGGCACGCACGTGGATGCTCCCTGGCATTTCGGGCCGACCTCGGAAGGCAAGCCGTCGAAAAAGATCGATCAAGTTCCCCTGGAGTGGTGCTTTGGCAATGGGGTCTTCCTGGATTTCAGTCAAACCCGGAAACCCGGGGAGGCCATCTCCACGGAAGACCTGAAGAAAGAACTCCAGCGGATCGGGTACACCCTGAAGCCGATGGATATCGTGATGATCCGCACGGGGGCGGAAGATTACGAAGATGATCCCCGATTCGGGGAGATGGCCTCCGGTCTGGTCAAGGAATCCCTCTACTGGCTCCTCGACCGGGGGATCAAGCTGATCGGGACCGATGCCTATACTCTGGATATTCCCATCCCCCGCATGGTGGAGGAGCTAAAAAAGGGCAACAAAGCCGCCTTTTTCCCCGTTCATTATGCCGGGCGGGATCGGGAATACATCCACGCCGAGAAGCTTTCCAATTTAAAAAGCCTGCCCCAGCCCTTTGGTTTCAAGGTGGCCATCTTCCCCATCAAAATCGACGAAGGGGCCGGGGGATGGAGCCGGGCCGTGGCCATTGAGGGGGAAGGGACGCTCACCAAAGGGCCTGAGATTCTCGACCTCAGCGTTCCCATCATGTCGCAATCCATGGAACGGTATGATATAAGCGTCGATCATATCAGCCATGAGGAGGGAGCCCGGAGGCTCGCCAAGAGGTACGGGATCAGCCTAAAGCTCCTGCCCACTCCGGACCTGTACGCCAATGATGAGGTTTCTTGTTCCAGTCACGCGGGCACTCACGTGGATGCCCCCTGGCATTTCGGGTCGGTCGTAGAAGGGAGGCCGGCCAGGACCATCGATCAGGTTCCCCTGGAATGGTGCTACGGAGACGGCGTGCTCCTGGATTTCTCCCATAAGAAGGCCTGTGACCCGATCACGGTCATCGACCTCATGAAGGAATTGGAGCGAATCGGTTATACGCTCAAACGCGGGGATATCGTGCTGATTCGGACCGGAGCCGAAGATCACTTTTTTGACGACCCGAATTTTAACGAGGTGGCCACGGGCCTGAGCGGCGATGCTCTCATGTGGCTGTACAGCCAAGGGGTCATCATGACGGGAACCGATTCCTTCACCATGGACATCTCCATCGATATCATGTGCCAAAAGTTAAAGGGCGGCGATACGGCCGCATATTTTCCCGTGCACAAGGGGAGTATCGTGAAAGATAGCTGTCACGTGGAGAAGCTGTATAACCTGAAGAAACTTCCCCGGCCTTTCGGGTTCAAAGTCGCCATGTTTCCCATCAAGCTGGAAAATTGTGCCGGAGGGTGGACCCGGGCCGTGGCCATTCTTTAGGAAATCGGGAAGCAGAGGGTCCTGAAAGGAGAGGCCCAAAGCTGTCTTCTCTCTACTCCAAACACTGTAGACACCATGAAAGGGTTGAATTCTATGCGCGCTCTTTTCGTTTTTACCCCTGCCGAATCCAAAAGGCTGATCGGGAAAGCAGTGGCCAGTATGGAAGAGGTAAAAAGGGCCAAAGAACAGAACAAAATTCTCGTCGGGCACGGCTCAACGAATGTTTTCGTGGCCGAAGAGATCCTGGGAAAAGAAAAAATTTCCGAGCTGCTGAACCGGAATTCTTACCTTTCCGGGGTGATTCTAAGAGGAATTCTCTGCACCACTCTGGGCAAAGAGAAGCCTCCCATCCTGGTGCTGAATCGCGGGAACATCGAACCCCCCGCGGCTACGATGGCTGATATGTTAAAAGACTTCGGGCGGGACTCGATCTTCATTAAAGGGGCCAACGCTGTGGATATTGAAGGAAATGCGGCAGCTTTCATGGCCCACCCCGAAGGGGGGACGATCGGCTGGGCGATCGGCACGATCCTGGCCCGGGGGATCCGCCTGATCGTCCCCGTTGGTCTCGAGAAATTGATTCCATCGGTAAAAAGAGCTGTGTCTTTGTGTGGCCAGCAGACTTTCGATTATTGCCAGGGGCTTAAGGTTGGCTTGATTCCCCTGCCTGGGGCCAAAGTGGTCACGGAAGTTGAAGCCTTAAGGACCTTGGCCGGAGTGGAATCCTTCCAGGTGGCCTCGGGAGGGTGCAGCGGCTCAGAGGGAGCGGTCACCCTGGTTGCGGAAGGAGAAACGGCGAGGGTCAAAAAGGCCATCCAGATCGTCGAAGCAATTAAGGGCGAACCCCCATTGAAGCCCCGGAAAGGGATTTGCCAAACGTGCGTCCCTTCTTCTCCGGCACAACCCAAGGATTATAAATTTGATGGGCTCCCCTCGCGCTGCCCCCATGAAGGAAAGGCAGAAGAGGAAATCCCCCCATACCTGAGGAACCGGTGAGATTTCTCTCCGAACGACTCTCGACTCACACCAACGTGAAGGTGTATAGTTTCTATTCTCGGTTTTTTAAATGGACAATTCAGCAGTCGACAATTAAAATTTGACCCACTTCAAAATACTTCTTTGGAGATGAGGGAAGGAATCTTCCTCATTAAAACTTTTTAAAAGGGGGGCAAAGGTCATGGAAGAGGAGAGGAAAGATTTTATAGGGATGACGCGGAGAGAGTTCCTTTACGTGAGCGGGGCTGGGATAACTTTGGCTATCTTTCCCGAATTAGCCATTGGAGCAGAAAAAAAGCCTAAATACGGGGGTCGGTTGCGGGTCGGTGAACGCTGGGGTTCGCCAGGGCTGGATGCCCATAAGAATTACCTACCCCTTGACATGTTCAGTTATACCCTGATGTACAATGGCCTTACAATCATGGGTCCCCTGCCGCAAGTGAGAATGTATCCCGATCTGGCCAAATCCTGGAAAATCTCCACGGATGGAATTGAGTATACCTTTTCCTTGAGGGAAGGAGTGAAATTTCACCATGGGAAAGAACTAGATAGTGCAGATGTGAAGTACTCGATGGAACGGGTGATGAATCCGGCCACCCGATCGCCCAAGGCGTCTGCCTACGCACTGATCGATTCAGTCAATGTCATCGACAAATATCATGTCATGATCAGGCTGAAAGAGCCTTTTGGCCCGCTTTTAACCACCCTGACCGTCCAGAACTGCTCCATCATCCCGGCGGGTTGGGAGCCAACTGCGATTAAGCCGGCGCCGGGGACAGGGCCTTTTGTTTTCAAGTCACTTGTTCTACATGAAACCATAGAATTTACCCGATTTGATCAATATTGGGAGGTTGACGAAAAGACGGGGGACCGCCTTCCTTATTTAGATAGCATCCATGTGCAAAAAATTGCTGATCCTACGGTCCGTTGGACTGCCCTTAGGGCAGGCGATATAGATTACACCATGGATATACCTAGAAAGGCCAGTATTGAGGCCATGAAGAATCCAATACCTGGGATAACGATAGTACTGCCCCAGCCTGTTGGTAATACGTGGATATGGTTTAATGTAAATACCCCCCCTTTTGATAACAAGAAAGTGCGGCAAGCTATTGCCTATGCCATTGATAAAGAAGAACTTATCAAGGCTTCTCTATGGGGTTTTGGAGAAAAAATCAACAATCAGCCTTTCCTGAACCGTTCGCGGATGTATATTCCTATCCCGGACAGGGAAGTGAATTTGGCTAAAGCAAAACAGCTTCTCGCTGAAGCAGGGTACCCAAAGGGATTTAAAACAGAATTTTTTGTACCAGCCGGTATGGTCTCTGACTTGGATGGTTGTCAAGTCGTTATAGGTCAATTGAAAGAGATTGGGATTGACGCCACGATGAAAGTTATAGACAGACCAGCCTGGGCGAAAAGTATGAGAGATGGGGACTATGCTGTTTCGTTAAGAGGGGATACTGAAAGGGTTGACCTAGACGACGCCTACTACATGTATTTGCATTCAGGGGAGATTGGCAAGAATAATTGGTCCCGATACAGCAACAAGGAACTCGATAAGTTGCTGGAGAAAGGGCGAGCGACCTGGAAAATGGAGGATCGAATTCCTATTTATAGGAAAGTGGTTGAAATTATAAAAGAAGACCTTCCCATTCTGTACCTGGCCAAAACCGTTATGCCCCTTGTCCACCGAGATTATGTCAAAGGGCATGAATTTGGTGCGGCTACCTGGTTCGGCTATTACGGCGGCGGGATGAAGAAAGTTTGGCTGGACAAATAAGGGAAAAAGAGAATCCTGCCGGCATATCTCCGGCTGCAGGATGTACGCTCAACAAGGCCGGTCCTTGCGTATTTCCTAAGGCATCCTGGAGGATTGATTTCTTTGCCCTCAGGAAATAGACGGATAAGCTTATTCTTCCTTACGGAAAGGAGTTGGGTCATGAAATGTAGGGTCTTAAGTTTTTTCCTCATTGCGACTCTCATCTTTCTGGGCGCCTGCCAGAAGAAAGAACCGGAGAAGAAGGAGGCGGGTAAAAAAGTTTCTGCCGGTTATGTCATCAAATTTAAGCCCAATGATAGCCTGGAGTTAGTCCCCGCTAAAACCTTTATTCTACAGCCCGGCCCGGTTGAAGGAGCAAATAAATTCTGCATTGATGTGGTCGCGAAAGGGATCGATCCCCTATCGGCATTATCTTTTGATTTGAACTTTGACCCAGCCGTCGCCAGTTATCAAGAATATAGACCAGGATTTTTGTTGGAACAGAAGGGGAAGCCCCTATACAAAGTTGGGCCCAAGGGTGAGCAGAAGGGAAAATTGGAAGTGAAGGTATCCTATGAGTCTGGAGAGGGAGCCAGCGGGACTGGTAAAGTCGTCACCCTTTGCTTTAAAGCCCTTGAACCAGGGAGGAGTAATTTCTTATTTGAGAATGGCGAGCTTCTAGGTTCCCAAAAGAAAAAGATGCCTGATACCGAGTGGGTTGGGGGTCTGCTCTGGATTTTGGAAACCAGGTGATTTCCCTTTTCCACTTCAGGATATCCGGTTGAGCCGGGGATCTTCTTCAAAAGGAATGGATGATTTTGGGGCTTTTTAAAAAACTGGGAGGGTTGGAATTCATAAGTGCTTAACTTCCCTGCATCCGCATCCCTTGTAAGCCCTCCGTCTCCTTTCCCTTATATCAGGACATAAATTCTCTATTAGCAGGAAAAGACATTTTTTCCTGCAGGCTCGCAGGAGGAAGGGGCTTCGTTTAACCCAAGAGGGATCGGAAAGTTCGCGCTGGGTGAGGATAAGACCAGAAAAGGCTCAAAAGAAAGATACGCAGGCGGGAGATAACGAAGGAGCAAGAGTGAACCTGAATATCTCCAGAGAGGGGAGCACTGGTTTGCTTTGCGGGTAAAAATACTGGGAGGAGGCGAACGATGGCAACCATACCTAAAGAAACGCTGTTAAAAATTTACAGTAACATGGTGCGATTGCGGCTTTTTGACGACAAGGTGAATTTACTCGTGGAAAGCGGGATCCGCATAACCCAGCATTCCACTCGGGGACAGGAGGCGACCCAGATCGCCGCGACGGCCGCCCTGGAGCCCACCGATTA
>Ga0194126_10002958_pt1 | contig 27271 bp, 21 predicted proteins | sample TA2KigC150mmetaG_FD_148641 | JGI IMG/M metagenome (GOLD analysis project Ga0194126, IMG submission 148641) | Freshwater microbial communities from Lake Tanganyika, Tanzania - TA2015035 Kigoma Deep Cast 150m | ecosystem: Environmental > Aquatic > Freshwater > Lake | place: Tanzania: Lake... | reverse complement strand
GAGGAGCGGCCCGAAGAGCAGAAGCGCCCCGAACGAGAGGAGAGCTCTTCTTCGATCCCGTGCGAACGCGGATACGATCCCGAGGGGGATGAGCGGGAGGAGGGGGAGCGGGATGCTTTCCGAGATCGCGGCGCGGAAGATCGCGGCGAGCTCGCGGAGAAAAAGCGGAAGGGATGCGTCCGGCTTTGGAACGTCGTGGTACCGGAGGCGAAGGAGATGCGCGAGGAAGCCCTCAAGTGTCTCCGGATTCCCCCAATCCGCCGGAGGATCGAGGGACGATCGGATCGGGAGGTAGAGGGTGAGCGTGAGCGGGATCGCGAAGAAGAGCACGGACCGGGCGATCGACCGCGCGCGTCCCCCGGCGGTGACCTTCGCGGCGGGGGCGAGAAGGAGAAGGGGGAGGACCCCGATCCCGAGCGGATGGAGCGCGGCCGAGAGACCGCCAAGCGCTCCGGCGAGCGCGAGATCTCTCGCGGAACCGCCGCGCAATAGGAAGAAGAGGGCCGCGAGGAAGAACGCGAGCTGAGGCGCGTAGACCTCGGCGACGACCGCGTGCGACCAGAGGAGCGAGGAGGACCCGACGAGAAACGCTCCGGAGAGCGCGGCGAGTCGCGAGGTTCCGAGCCGGGCGACGAGATAGAAGATCCCCGCCGCGGAGGCGGCCGCGACCGAGGAGAGCGCGTTCACGCGCGCGGCGACCGATCCGACCCCGGCGAGGGAGAAGAGACGCGCCAGGAGGCAATAGAGCGGGAAGCCCGGCGGGTGGGCGATATCGAGCAGATACCCCGCGGCGGCGAGCTCGCCCGAGTCGCCGAGATAGACGCGCGGGCAGAGCGTCGCGAGGTAGAAGACAAGAAAGAAGACCGCGATGAAAACCGCAAGAAGACGGTCGTTTCTTCCCACGATCTCCTCCCGTTGGAAAGGCGCTCGGCCCGACGTCGCTCCTCGCTCCTCCGACCGGAGCCGGTGCGCGCCGCGGAACCCGTGCGCGTTCGAACGGTCCCGTTGTGAATTGTACGCGTTCGAGAGGCTCCCTCCAGCCCGAAGTTGCGCCTTCCTCGCCAACGTATCCTCGCGCCGTCGGTTCCGGCCGCCGCTTTCCGAGCGCCAGCGGCACCACTCTTGCAGAAGTCGAATCGAATAGGGAGGTGCGCCCTGCGTCTTGCGATCACGATCGTTGTTCTGTCGATCCTCTCCGCGGGGTGCGCCGTCTACACACGGCCCGCGCCCCCGTCCGCCCGCGTCGAGCTCCGAGCGGCCGCACCTTGCCACGGAGGTCGGCGGGTCGCCGGGCATTGGCGCTGGGAGGGGAAGCGGATCGGGTATCGCTGGATCCCGGGGCACTGGACCTGCCGGTAGCCGGAGCTGAGCGACGAGCGATTGTCGGCGCGGTCCTCTCCGCTCGGCGGAGCGTTCGGCCCGTCGCGCTCGCACTTTCTTGGCGCACGAGGCCCGCCTTTCCATCAGAATCCTCTCGTGGGCGAACGGTTCCCATCGAGGCCCACGGAGGGCTCATGGTTTCCGACGAACTCCGCTCGTTCCTCGAGCGTGTGTACCGCAAGTACGCGAGGCCCGAGTATCTGGAGACCGATCCTCTCCCGATCGTGCGGCGCTACGAAAGCCCCGGGGACCGGGAGACGGTCGCTCTTCTCACCGCGCTTCTCTCCACGGGCGGGTGGCGGCGATTCGCCGCCATGTCGAGGAGGTCCTCGCCCTCATGGGAGGTTCCCCCGCGCGCTTCGTGCGCCGCTTCGATCGGCGCCGCGACGGGAGGGCGTTCTTGGCGCTCCGCTACCGGTTTCACACGGGAGCCGATCTGGCCTTTCTTCTCGAAGCGCTCGGCGACGTCTATCGCTCGCATCGAAGCCTCGAGGAGGTCTTTCTCGAGGGGGGCGAAGAGACGCGCGACCGTCTCGGCGCCCTCGTCGGCAGGATCCGTCTCTCTCTCCGCGGGGGTGGCGCCGACCTTCGTTCGTCCTACGGGCTCCGCTTCCTTCTCGCCTCCCCCGAGAAGGGGGGAGCCTGCAAGAGGTGGAATCTTTTCCTTCGATGGATGGTCCGGCCGGATGACGGGATCGACTGCGGCGTCTGGAGGAGCGTCGACCCTGCGGAGCTCATCGCTCCGCTTGATGCACACCTTCACCGCATCGGTCGAAGGCTGGGCCTTGTTTCGTCGCGCGCGGCGAACTGGGCCGCCGCGGAGAGCCTCACCGCAAGCCTGCGTGCCGTCGATCCGCACGACCCTCTACGCTTCGACTTTCCTCTCTGTCGTCTCGGCATCCTCGATCGATGCCCCGGCTCCGGGTTCGTCGCCCGATGCGGGAGGTGCGAGCTTTTTTCTCTCTGCGACCGGGTCCTCGGGTCCGGACCGCTCAAGTCGGGGAAGAAAATGTTCGATACGATGTACGAAAAGAGTTGACAGGTTTTCGCGGAGCTACATATATTGTGCCGTGTTTCGAATTCGCGTTGAGGTGTGAGATGCGCGTGACCCCGAGACGTTCGTTCAACATCACCCGGCTCGAGCGTTCGAGTCGCGAGTGTACTCATAGATCGAATGATGATGGGTGGGTGTGGGGAAGATGTGTCGGGTTCGGCGAACCCTCGTACAGGGTGAATCCACAGGTGTCCCTTCTCCGGTTCGCCGAATGCAGCGAGGGGTTCTTTCTTCAACCTTCACACGGGAGGTGAACGAAGGTGGCCACGAAGAAGAAAGCCAAGCGCACGGTAGCGAAGAAGAAAACCAAGAAGAAAGTCACCAAGAAGAAAGCCACGAAGAAGAAAGCCCGCAAGAAAGCGCGCAAGAAAGCCGTCAAGAAGGTCGTGATGTAGGTTTCTCTCGCGTGTCTTGATAGCCGATGGGGGGCGGGTCCGAGGGACCCGCCCTTCTCGTTGAGGGGAAATCGGATGGGTCGGCTTCCGTTCGCAGTCCGCCTCGCGGTGTTCGCGATCGCCGTCTTCGGGTCTCCCCTCGTCCTCTCCTGCGGCGGCGATGAACGGCCGAGCCTCCTCCTCATCACGATCGACACCCTCCGCGCGGATCGCCTCGGCTGCTACGGAGCGCACGGCACGCGCACGCCCCACCTCGACCGTCTCGCCGCGGAGGGAACCCAGTTCGCCGATTGCTTCACCCCGGTCCCGTCCACCGCGCCCTCGCACGCGACGATCCTCTCCGGTCTCTATCCGCGGAATCACGGCATTCGGGACAACGGCGCCGTCCTCGCCGAGTCCGTTCCTCTTCTTTCGGAGGCTCTCCGGTCGGCCGGGTACGAGACGGCCGCCTTCGTCAGCGGGTTTCCGCTTGAGAGGCGTTTCGGTTTCGCCCGAGGTTTCGATCACTTCGATGACCGGCTTCCGGACGGCTTCACGACCTCCGAGGGGCGGGTCCGCGGCACCGAGCGGATCGCAGAGAGGACGGTCGAGGCGTTCCTCCGTTGGCTCCCCGAGTCGAAGGGCCCGTTCCTCGCGTGGGTTCACCTCTTCGACCCGCACTCAGTCTATTCCGCTCCGCCCCCCTTCCGGCGGATGTACTACGAGGGCCGAGAGAGGGATCCCTCGAACCGCAGCCTGGAAGGGATCGAGATTCCCGCGTATCACGGGCTCGCCGGGGTGACCGACGTCCGCTATCCGATCGCCCTCTACGAGGGAGAGGTGACCTACACCGATCGCGAGATCGGCCGTCTTCTCGACGGGCTCGAAAGGGGGCGGCGTCCCAGGAGCGTTCTCGTCGTCGTGGTCGGGGACCACGGGGAGAGCCTCACGGAGCACGGGTATTACTTCGGGCACTCGCATTTCCTCTATGAACCTTCCCTGAGCGTTCCCCTCGTCTTCCGGTGGCCGGGGCGCCTTCCCGCCGGCCGGATCGTCGCCGAGCCGGTCTCGCTCGTCGACCTCGCGGAGACCCTGCTCGATCTTCTCGGCCTCGGCGCCGGTTGGGAGACGGACGGGGCGAGCCTCGTTCCTCTCCTCGAGGGGGAGGGGCGCGAGCCGCGCGGGGTTCTTCTCGAGCGCCCTCCCGTGCCGAGCGGCCTTCTCTTCGGGCTTCGCGAGGGACCGTGGAAGTACCTTCTCTGGGAGGACGGAACGGAGGAGCTCTATCGCCTCGATCGAGATCCGGGGGAGACGAGGAACTTGGCTCCGATCGAGACCGAAAGGACCGTCGAGTTCCGCGAGAGGCTTCTTCGCGAGCGGATCGACGAGGTGAAACCGGACGAAACTCCCCTCGACGACGAGACGCGCGAGAAGCTCCGCGCCCTCGGCTACGCCGGCTGAACCGACTCGGAAGAACGCATCGCCGCACGCCGAAAGGAAAGGCGGGCGGCACGATCTTCCCTCCGACTACCTGGACTTCCGCCCCGCGAGCAAGAGAACGGAGAGGATCGCGCCCGTCCCGAGCCCGTAGCTCAGGATGCGGGGCATTCCGAAGGCCGAGGGGGCGTATCCGAAGAGAAGGGCGATCGACGCCACGGTCAACGCGTAGGGCATCTGCGTGCGCACGTGGTCGAGATGATCGGACGCCGAGCTGACCGATGAAAGGACCGTCGTGTCGGAGATCGGCGAGCAGTGATCTCCGAAGATCGAACCCTCCAGGACGGCGCCGATGGAGAGGACGGTGAGCCCGAACGGCCCGAGAAGGGCGGTCTCGCCGAGCAGGTAAGCGAGCGCGACCGAGTTCGGGAGGATGATCGCCATCGTGGACCATGAGGATCCCGTGGAGAAGGAGACGAGACAGGAGAGGACGAAGAGCACCATCGGGTAGAGCTCGGGGAGGAGGGATCGCCGAAAGAGCGCGACGAGGTAGTGCGCGGTCCCCATGTCGCGGCAGACCCCTCCGATGCACCAGGCGAGAATCAGGATCAGGATCGCGAAGAAGAGCGCGCGGGTCGATCGAAAGGCGGCCCCGACGATCTCCCGCGGAGAGAGAATCCTTTGGGCGAGAAGGAGGATCGCGGCGAGGAAGAAGCCGGACCACGCTCCCCAGGCGATCGCCTTCGTCGAGCTCGCGGCCTCGAGAACGTCGCGAAGCGCATCGAGGGAGAAGATCCCCAACAGGGATTTCGCGCTTCCGGAGGACGCCAGCGCTCGGTTTCCCGAGATCCAAAGACCGGCCAGGGTCACGACGACCACGAGCACGATCGGAAGGAGTCCGTTCCACCACCGAAACGGGATCCCCTCCTTCGCGTGCACCTTCGTCATGTCGTCGGAGACGAGCGGCCGGGCGCCGGGTCGTGTCAGCGCCCCTTCCCTTGCCGCGCGCCTCTCCGCGTGAAGCATCGGACCGTAGTCCCTCCCGAGGAGAATCCCGAAGAGAATGAACAGGAGCAGGAAGATCGAGTAGAACCGGAACGGGATCGTGCGGAGGAAGATCAGGTAGGGGTTCTCCGTGATCCCCACCTCGAGGATCTGAGGGGCGAACTGGCTCACCTCGTAGGCGATCCATGTCGAGAGGAGGGAGAGCGCGGCCACCGGCGCGGCCGTTGAGTCGACGAGAAAGGACAGCTTCTCGCGCGAGACGCGGAATCGGTCGGTCAGAGGGCGCATCGTTCCGCCCACGAGGATCGTGTTCGCGTAGTCGTCGAAGAAGATCGCGAGGCCCATCCCGAAGGTAACGAGCTGGGCCGAGCGCGCCGATCGGACGAAGCGCATGAGAAGCCGGATCATTCCTTGCATCCCCCCGCCTCGGCTCATGATCCCGACGAGTGCGACGAGCCCGATCACGAAGCCGATGATCTCCAGGCGGAAGGAATCGAGAAGGGCCTCCTGGACGACGTACGTGCGAAGGAAGACCCAAAGCCCGGCGATCGGGTTTCCGTTGCTCTGGAACGTCGCGCCGATCCAGACGCCGAGGAAGAGCGAGACAAGCACGCGCCGAAAGAGAAGAGCGGCGAGGATCGCGACAAGAGGAGGAAGGAGAGAGGTGATCCCGATGAAGCGGAGCGAGGCCTCGGCTTCCTCCTCGTCGCCGAGGCGCCAGCGAGCGAAGGCGCGCTTCTCATTCCGTTCGAGCTCCACGTGGAGAGGAGGCGCGCCGGGCTCCACGCGCGTTCCCCTCTCGCGAAGCTCGTCGAGAAGCCCCGCCCTCGCCTTGTCGAGAAGAGCCCCGTTCTCCCCGCCGACCGAGAGTTGAAGCTCTCCGATCGATGCGCCCGCCACCGATCGGGCGATCTCCTCGGAAAGGGCGAGAAGGGAGCGCTCGAACAAATGGGCGCGATCGGGTTCGGGAGCGAAGAAGAGAGCGAGGGCGAAGAGCGCGAGGATCGAGATGCGAAAACGGTTCATCGAGGTTCGTGTTCTTCCCGAATCTCCCGCTCGATCCTCTCATCCATTCCGGGATCGATCCCCGCGGGTTCCGGAGTGGAGGGCGCGGCACCCGGCTTTCTCCGTCTTCGCCGGATCCGATCGGCCACGAAGAGCGCCCCCCCCGCGAGGGCGAGAATCGGAGCGAGAACCGCGAGACGGTTGAATCCCCGTTCGATAGGGACCGCGAGGATCTTCTCGCCGTAACGGCGGACGTAGTGGTCCACGATCTCCTCTTCGCTCTTCCCTTCCCTCAGAAGACCGAGGATCTCCTGCTTCATCGTATCGGCGGCGGCCGAGTGGTGATCTCGGAGGAGTCCGGTGTAGCAGCAGGGGGGCATGAGGCGCCCGTAGAGCGCATCCGCCTTCCGATCGATGTCGTCGGCGCGCGCGGTGGAGAGAAGGATCGGGAGGAGGAGAAACACGACGGCGGATCGCACTCGGATCGCTCCCTTCCGGAGCCTCTTATCGTAACCGCGGCTCGGCTCCGAAGATAGTATAGCCGAGAGAACGGGTGGCGTGCCCGCCGTTTTGCGCGGTTCAGCCGCGGCATGCAAGACGCGCGGACGCCTCGCGCCGCCCATCCGCCGCGGTCAGGGCCACGCGGGCGCGCGTCCCTCGATTTCCGCGGCGAGCCTTCGATCCCGCTCCGCGTCCTCCGCTCGGCCGATCTCTTCGAGGAGCGCGGCCCGCGCGCGAAGCGCGTCCGAGAAGCGCGGCCGGAGACGGATCGCTTCATCGAGTTCACGGAGAGCTTCCTCCTTTTCCCCCTGTCTCCAGAGGACCGGGGCGAGCGCCCGCCGCCCCTCCGCGTGCTCCGGATGATCCACGATCAGCGCCTCGAGCACTTCCCGCGCTTCGTCGAGCTTGCCTCCGTACGAAAGCGAGAGGCCTAGATTGTACCGCGCGTTCACGTAGCGCGGCTTGTCCGCGAGCGCCGTCCGGAAGTGAACCGCCGCCTCGTCGAACCTCCCCGCCGTCAGCCGGACCACGCCCACGTTGTAGTGGCCTTGGGCGGTTTCGTTCCGGTCGAGCTGATAGATGTTCGAGTTCGAGAGCATCGCCGCGGCCGCGAACGCCCCGAGCGAGAAGATCCGCCTCTTCTGCCGAAAGTCCCCGCGCGCGGCCGTCCAATGCGTGAGGGCGGCCGAGGCCAGGAGGAGAAGAGGGGGAACGAGCGGCATACGGTAGCGTGCGGTCACGAAGAAGAGGATCACCGAGGCGGAGTAGGAGGCGAGGAGCAGGATCAAGAGAAGACGCCGCCGGTTCCAGCGGACGAGCACGGCGCCCGCCGCCGCCAAGGGGAAGAGAATCCCGAACCCAAAACTCTGCAGCGCCGAGAAGATCGTCGAGTATCTCTTGAAGAAGTAGATCCCCTGGTTGTTGCTGATCTCGAAATCGTTGAAGAGAAGATACGTCTTCTTGACGAGGAGCGCGGCCGCCTCGCGGGGCTTTTCACGCATGAAGCGAACTCCCTCGCCGGTCCAATACGCCGAGATCTCGCGCCGGGCGAGCGGTCGTCCGCTCGCGCGCTCCGCGATCCGGATCATGTCCCGGTAGCCTCCCCACCAGGTCCCCTCGGTTCCCGGGGCGATCGCCGTCATGCCGTCCGACTCCGGGTTGTTCCCGATGTAGAAGTTGATCCCTCCCTGCCAGCTGACGAGGACCGGCTCTCCCGCGGAGAGGTTGTGGAGGAAGACCGGCGCGATTGGGAGCGCGATCCCGAGAAGAAGGAAGAGGACCGCTTTCGCCCTCTTCTTCGTCCTTTCAAGAGAGACGATCCACGCGGGGAGAAGGAGCGCGAAGAGAAGGATGTTCGGCCGCGTGATCGACGCGAGCCCGAGCGCAGCCCCGGCGGCGAGCCAGGCGCCGAGCCCCGCGCGCTCCGAGGAGGCCCCGGCGAGGAGAAGGAGCGCGAGAAGAAGAAGCGGGAGGAGAAGCGTCTCAAGGAGGAAGCTCGCGTCGAAGTAGAGAAGCATCCCATGCCCCGCGAGCGCGAGGGCCGCGACCGCGGCGGTCGTCTTCGAGAAGAGCCGCCGCCCGAGCAGATAGAGAAGAACCGGATTCAACGCGGCGAGCGCCGCTTGGAGAAGACGCGGGACCAGAAAGTCGATCCCGCCGATTCGGAAGAGCAGGGCGAGGAAGTAGGGATAGAGAGGCGCGCGGAAGAACGGCTCGCCGGGCATCCAGGGCTCGCCACGCGCGAGCCGCGAGGCCCAATCGAAATGGATCTCCTCGTCCAGAATCGGGCTCTCAAAGAAGGGGTTGTCGCGAATCTCGAGGATGTAGAGGGCGCGGATGGCGAAGGAAAGGAGAAAGACGGCGGCGAGGAAGATCCGTTCTCTTCTCGAGAGTCCCGGCGAGGACGGCCGAACGTTCCCCGGCCTGCTCAGGAGGCGCCTCCTCCCATCTGCACTTCCATCCGCTCGATCATGTCGAGGATCCGCTTCACCTGCATCTCGAAGAGGAGAAGCTCCGCGCGCGGGCCCCGCTCGTCCGGTCCCAAGACCTGCCCGATCGATTGCGAGGAAGCGAGGAGCGCTTGAAGGTGGTCGCGCACCGTCGCGCAGCCTTCGCGCAGCTCCGCTGAGGCCGGGTAATCTACTTCCCGCGGCTCCGGCGCGGGCGGAGAGTGAGAGAGGGCGAGAAGCTCCTCGAGATCGACCGGCGTCCCGCGGCTTCCGTTCATGCGTTTCTCGTCAAGCCGGATCACGAGCCGCTCGGTGTCGTCGCGGCGGTCTTTCCAGGGGTGCACGAGGATGTCGAGAAGGATCGGGTCCTCGGCCTCGGTCCGTCGATAGGGGACCTTCTCGAGAAGAATCGACGTCCCCTCGCGGGCGCACGCCTCGAAGACGTCGATGAGCGCTCTTCCTCGATACGTGTAGAGATCTCCCGAGTAAACTTCTTTCGAGAGAGGATGAATGCGGAAAGGACGGCCGATCAGCTCTTCCTTCTCGCGGAGCGAGAGGAGGCTCCGTCCCGCGTGGTTCAGGGAGCGGACCGTGAGGAGACGGTCGAGGACGATCACCGCCGAGCTCATCGTCTCGAGGATCTCGTCGAAGTACCATCGTAGGTAGACGAAATCGTCGCGGAGAAGGACGAGATGCTTGGCGAGAGAGGCGGCGGATCGTCCGCCGGAGAGCCGCGGCGCGAGTAGAAAGTTGAGCAGCGAAAGAACGCCGAAAAGAACCGCTGCGGCGCTCGCGATCTGGGCGACGCTCGGAGAGAAGAGGCGGATCGCCAGAAAGAAGAGAAGGACGAGAACCGCGTACTCCGCGATCACGACCCAAACGATGCGGCTGAAACTGCGGGCGAAGCGCTCCCACTTCATGAGTCCGGCACTCCTCGGATCATTGTATCATAGCCGCGAGGAACGCGATCGCCCGGTCGATAGACCTTGCCTCGGACGATAGCGATCCGTACAATCGGCACGGTCTTCGGTCGAACGGAACAAGAACTCGATTGACCGGCAAGGAGAGAACGATGAAATCAGCGAAGCTCTTGGTCGGATGGATTGCGGTCTGCGGTCTCGTTCTGGCTCTCCCCTCTCCCGGCGAGTCGGCCTCGCGCGCGGGAAGGGTCGGTTTCGGCTACTCGCTCTACCCGATCGCCGACGGCATCGGGACCCTCCGGTACGATTCCTATCGATATTTCTTCGAGGGGGGATTCCGTCTTGTCGATTACGGCGAAGCCCAGATCGCCTTCGGGTCGAAGATCGCCTTCAAGCCGTGGGAGTACTACGGGATTCCCGTCGAGATGGGAGGTTCGATCGCGTTCGTGACGAACGGGACCTTCGACGACAAGGGCGAGGCGGCGACCCTGGTCGATCTCGGCTTCTTCCTCGGGCTCTCCACGCTCGTAACCGACCAAGTCACCGTCGGAGCGGCGCTCTACCCGCTCGCGCTCGGTCTCGGCGGCGCGAAGACCCAGACCCATGTTGCGGCCGCGACCTTCAACATCCATTTCTTGTTCTAGGGCCTGAAAGAAAACCAGGTTCTCGATTCCACGCAAGGACCTCGCAGGCGATCGCTCGGGGTCCTCTTCTTTTCGTGCTAGAGGACGGCGGCCAGGGCGGCGAGACCGGCGGCGAGAAGAAGGAGGAGGAGAACGCCGATCCCCAGCACCGCGCCGATCCCGGCAATCAGGAGAAACGGGAGGGCGAGGAGGAGGATCGGGAGGAGGAGAAGACCGAACAACAAGCCCGCCGCGAGCTTGAGCGGGAAGAGGAGTACGTGAAGAACGAGGCCGAACAGCTTCACCGCGACGACGAAGACCGCGATCAGAACGAACAAGGCGAACAACTCGAACATCTCGAATCCCCCCCCGATGGTCGGCGCTACCCTCCTTACTCCCAGGGACGGGTGATTGTTCACACGACGCCGAAAAAAACGCGGCCGACCCTCATCCCTCGGTTCCGGAGGCATAGGGGATCGGGTCCGGGACGCCGTTTTCCCGGAAGGCCCGCAGCCTCAGGCGGCACGAATCACAAACGCCGCAGGCCGTCTCCTCCCCGACGTAGCAGGACCAAGAGAGCGAAAAGGGCGCCCCGAGCTCAAGGCCCAGACGGACGATCTCGCGCTTCGACATGCGGATGAGCGGCGTGACGATCCGTATCGACTCGCCCCTTGCCGCTCCGATCCGGACCGCCTCGCCGAACGCGTTGAAGAACGCCTGGCGGCAGTCGGGGTACCCGGAGGAGTCCTCCTCCACCGCCCCGATGTACACCGCGCCCGCTCCGATCGCCTCCGCCCACGAGACCGCGATCGAGACCAAGAGGCCGTTCCGGAACGGAACATAGGAGGCCGGCACCGAGTCCCTGTCGATCCCACCGGTCCGGATCGGGATCGAGGGGTCGGTCAGGGCGGATCCGCCGATCGCCTTGAGCGCCGGAAAGTCGACCTCGAGGCGCTTTTCGATCCGGTAGTGGTCCGCGATCGCGCGGAACGCACGCCGCTCGCGCGCCTCGGTTCGCTGGCCGTACGAGACGTGCAGGAAGGCCGCTTCTCCCTCCCGGACGGCGAGCGCGGCGGCCACGAGGCTGTCCATCCCTCCGCTCACGAGGACGACCGATCGCACGCGCCCCTCCATTCCTCAAACCCCCCGCTCGCGGTCCGGCCAGAGGATCCGGTGAAGTTGGATCCCCAGGCGGACCGGGAGGCGGTCCTCGAGAATCCATCCCGCCAGCTCCGCCGGGGCGAGCCGCCCGTACGCGGCGGAGAAGAGAACCGGCCCGCGCACGCCGCGGAGTTTCTCCGCGAGCGCTCCCTTCGCCCATTCATAGTCCGCCCGGTCGACGAGGACGAACTTGACCTCGTCCCGCGGGCCGAGCGCGTCGAGGTTGCTCCAGAGCATGGCGTCCGCGTGGCCGCTCCCCGGACACTTGATGTCGAGGATTTTGAGGACGCGAGGATCGAGCGTCTCGATCGGACGATGCCCGCCGGTCTCGACCAGCACCTCGTGCCCTCGGCCAAGGAGGATCTCGACGAGGCGGGGGAGATCCTCTTGCTCGAGAGGCTCCCCTCCGGTGAGGAGAACGAGATCGATCCCGTGCTCGCGGACCCGGGCCGCGACCTCTTCGGGCGCCATCTCCTCTCCTCCGTGGAAGGCGTACGGCGTGTCGCAGTAGCGGCAGCGGAGGGAGCATCCGGTGAAGCGGACGAGGACGCATGGCCGTCCGCTTTCCGTGGATTCGCCGAGAAGGCTCGCGTAAACCTCCGTGACCTTCATGATCGTCTTGCGGGGACCTCGTGGTTCGGGCGAAACGCGGGCGCGATGCGAGTTCGGGTGCCGCCACTCCTAGCCTAACACCCGTGTGGGATCGTGGGGAAGGGGGGCATGTGCCGAGCTATTTGTTCTTCATGCGTTCGATCTCCTTCTTGAGTTTCTCCATCTCCTTCTCCAGCCTCTCCACTTGGCGCTCGATCTTCTCTCCGAGACCGCGAGCGGCCTCGCGATCGAACCGCGCGAACGGCTTCCAGGCTCTTGCAGCCCACGGGAGGAGGGGCTTCTCCCCCAAGGTCACCGAGACGCGCTCCGCGTTCCCCTTCCGGAGGCGCTCGAACTCCACCGTCTCGCCCGGGTCGCGGGCCGCCACCGCGCGCTGGACCGCCTCGGCGGTTCCGGTCGGCTCGCCGCCGACGGCGAGGATGACATCCCCGCTCCGGAACCCCGCCTCGGATGCCGGGCTCGCCTCGTCGATCTCGAGGACGAGAACCCCCGCCCCCTCGCGGATCCCGAAGTACGATGCGAGGTCTGCATCCGGATCGTGAAGCTGGAGACCAAGATACGCGCTTCGCCCAATCGCGAAGCGCCCGGCCCTCGCTGGCGCCTCGGGTCGGGCCCCGATCTCTACCCTAAGGGTATGTTTCTTGCTATTCCTCAATAATGAGAGCTCGGCCGTATCCCCGACCGAGAGCGAGGAGACGGCCTCCCGAAGCCCTCTCGAGCTCCCAAGCTCCTTTCCGTCGAGCCGAAGGAGAACATCACCGACCCTCACGCCCGCCTGCTCGGCCGGGCTTCCGGGGACCACCGAGTTTACGAGAACGCCGGCTTCGTCTTTCATTCCAAGAGCTTCGCGCAAAGGAGGGGTCAGATCCTGGGTGATCACGCCGAGGAAGCCATCGCCCTCCGGACCGGGATCCGCGGCGAGAGAAGTTCCTGAGAGTTGGAGAGAGATCAATGCGGCGAGGATGGCATAGAGAGCTGCCCCGGATGACATGCGTGTGTTCTCCATGATTCGGTCTCCCGCTCGGTTTCGGCACCCGGATGCGAAGACCCGAAAGCCGCGCCGCCCTCAGTCCGCAAGCCGCGCCCAAACCGCCTGGTCCTGTTCGCGTTCAACCCACATGCGGGAAGCCGGTTCCCGCGGGTCTCCGTCCTTGACTTTGGCGCCTTCCCATGATACCCTGTCAACCACTTGGAGGAAGGAGTTCCTCCCGGCGATTTGGTGAATCATAGGAGCGGAGCGGACACGAGATCAGCCGAAGGGGAGAGCCCGACGCGGGTTCCTCCCCTTCTCTGTTTCCGGTCGGAAACAAGGGAAACGAGAAAGGCCTCCCGCCCTTGGCTCGTGTCGAATCGACCCATGGGTTCGGGCGCTAAGTCCCTTCCGCGTCTTCTATTAGGGACCAACGATCACGAGGGAGGCAGGAGGCTTTCTCTGACCAGGAAGCATGCCAGGAAACGCCCGCAAACGCAAGCGTTTTCTTTTGATAAACCGGATTTTCTTCCGGAAATCCCCTCTCCTCTCCCCGGCTTGACGCTCGTTCCGGCCGGGTGATACCCTTGTTCCACAATGCCCGTCCCGGGACCCCCGACCGGGTCCCGTCCCGATCCGTTCCATTCTCGCCAGCGGGGAGGTGCCATGAAGGCCATCGTCTGCGTGAAGGAGGTGCTCGAAACGCCGGAAGGCGTTCGGGTTACGGAGAAAGGTTCCCTGGCCGCGCGGGACGACGCGAGCTTTCTGATCGACCCGATCGGTCCCTATGCGATCGAGACCGCGCTCCAGCTTCGCGATAAGAAGGGGGGGAGCGTCGTCGTGCTCTGCGTGGGGTCCCGGCGGGCCGAGAAGATCCTGAAGGAGTCGGCGTTCGCCGTCGGCGCGGACGAAGCGTTTCTCCTCGCGGATCCGGCCTTGGACGGCGGGGATCCGCATGCGACCGCGCGCGCGCTCGCGGCGGCCGTCGAGAAGGTAGGCGGCGCCGACCTCGTGCTCTGCGGCGATCGAGCCGCGGACGACAACGCGGCGGTGGTCGGCCCCGCGCTCGGGCGGCTCCTCGGGTTTCCGGTGCTCGGGTTCGTCGGCGAGGTGATCGACTGCGACCCGGACGCCCGGAAGATCCGCGTCGCTCGGGCGCTCGAGGCGGGGAAGGAGATCGTCGAGTCGTCCCTTCCCGCGGTCGTCACCGTGATCAAGGGGATCTACCCTCCGCGGTATCCGTCTCTTCTCGGGATTCGAAAGGCGGCGAAGCGTGAAGTCCCCGTGTGGACCGCCGCCGACCTCGGCCTCGATCCCGCGAAGACGGGAGCCGACGGCTCGCCGACGAAGGTTCGCAAGCTGACGCCTCCTTCTCCGCCCGGGGCGGTCCAGATGATCCCGGGCGAACCCGAGGAAATGGCGGATGCTTTGGTTAAGAAAATTCTAGACGCGAAAATTCTATAGACGGGAGGCGAAACACGATGTCGCAATCGATTTGGGTCGTCGCGGAGCGCGTCCCGTCCGGGGTTTCGCGCACCACGAAGGAACTGCTGGGGAAGGCATCGGCTCTCGCCGGAGGAGACGCGAGCCGCGTGGAGGCGGTCGTCCTCGGGCCGGCGGACGACGCGCTTCTGGCCCCGCTCGCCGGCGCGGGCGCGGGCCGGGTTCTCGTCCTCGACGACGCCCGGCTCGCTCCCTGCCGTCCGGAGAGCCACGCGGCCGCGCTCGCGGCCCTCGCTCGGGAGAGAAAGCCGGAGGCGATCCTCATCGTCGGCTCGTTGAACGGCCGCGAGCTCGGCGCGGCCCTCGCGACCGATCTCGAGGGAGGGGTCGTCCAGGAGTGCACGGAGCTTTCCGTCGAAGGCGGGCTCTATGTCGGGAGGCGCGGGGTCTTCGGAGGGAACCTCGCCGCGGACGTCGAGAACCGCTCGGCGGGTCCGAAGGTCTTCACGGTTCGCCCGAAGGCGTTCCCTCTTCCGGAGGAGCGCGCCGCGAGCCCGGCGATCGAGAGGATCGCTCCCTCGATCGACGAGAAGGATCTTCGGGCGAAGATCATCGAGCTCGTTGCCGAGGCAGGGAAGACGGTCAACCTCGACGAGGCGGACGTGATCGTCGCGGCGGGACGAGGGGTCGGCGGTCCGGAGGGCTTCCGCGTGGTCCAAGAGCTCGCTGACGTTCTCGGCGGCGCGGTCGGCGCCTCGCGCGCGGTCGTCGACGCCGGGTGGATCGCCTACCCGCACCAGATCGGGCAGACCGGAAAGACCGTAAAGCCGAAGCTGTATTTCGCGTGCGGCATCTCCGGCGCGATCCAGCACCTGGCGGGGATGCGAACCGCCGACACGATCGTCGCGGTCAACAAGGACGCGAACGCGCCGATCTTCAAGGTGGCGCACTATGGGCTCGTCGGAGACATGTTCCAGATCGTGCCGCTTCTGACCGAGGGGTTTCGGAAAGCGCTCAAGGGATAGCCGGCGGGTCGCCGACGGCGAAGACCCAATCGGGGGGCGGGCTCTCTCTTCGGGCGGAAGCCGCCGGGGAGCCCGCCTTCCATTCTTCGAGCGTCGCGCGAAGCGCGGCCGCGACTTCCGGGGAATCGGCCGCGCGGTCGACCGTCTCCCCCGGATCCGCCGAAAGGTCGTAGAGCTCCGCGCGGACCCCGATGTTTGTCGGATAAAGGATCAGCTTCCACCCTCGCTCGCGCACCGCTTCGAGCTTCCCCTCGATCCCCGGGATCGGCCGCCTTCTGTTGATGGCCGGGAAGAGAGAGACCTCCGATTCGGCGAAGACCGGAAGGTCCGGGAAGCCGTCCGGCCGCTCGACCGTTCCGAGCAGGGATCGCCCGTCGACGTCCGCCGGAATCGGGAGGTGAAGGACGTCGAGGAGGGTGGGGAGGAGATCGACGAGCCGCGTCTGGGTCGGGACGACGCGCGAGGGGAGGTTGGCCGCGCGGAGGATCATCGGGACGCGCAGGCACGTGTCGAAGAGGAAATCCCCATGGGAGAAGAAGTACTCGTGCTCGCCGAGGCTCTCCCCGTGCGTCCCCGCGAGGAGGATCGCCGTGTCGTGGATCCGATCGGTCCGTTCGAGATGCCCGAGGAGCCGGCCGATCTCCTCGTCCACGCGGCGGATCTCTCCGTCGTAGAGAGAGACCGCCCGCGCGCTGTCGTCCACGGCGAGCCTCTCATGGCCGAACACGCGGCAGGCCCGCGCGGGTTCGTAGCGGAAGCCCTCCCGGGACGCGTCCGGTCCGTACGGGGCGGCGAACGCGCTCCCCGACGCGGATGGTTCGTACGGCATGCTTGCGTCCGCGTAATGGACCCACGCGAGGATCGGTCGTTTCCTCTCCGAGTCGATCCATCGAATCGCTTCGCCGGTGATTCGTTCGGATTCATGAGCTTCAGCTAGGAAGAAACGGTCGAAGCCCTGTTCGAATCCGCTTTTCCCTTTCGGCCCGGGCAGGGAGACGAACGCCCCCGCGACGTATCCCTTGTCGGAGAGAATCTCCGCGAGAGAGACCTGGGCTTCCCCGAGCAGGTCCCACATGCGGCGGACGCCGTGGGCGCGCGGCCAGCGTCCCGTCAGGACGGATGCGAGAGCCTGCGGGCTCTCGGGGCAGGTCGTGAAGGCGGAGCCGAAGACGACCGCTTCGGATGCGATCCGATCGAGAGTCGGGCTCGTCGGGCGTTCGTAACCGGAGAAACCGAGATGATCCGCGCGGATCGAATCGAAGGTGATCAGGATCACGTTCGAGCCTCGCGGCATGTTCTTCATGTGGTTGATGACCGCCCCGCTGTTCACCGCGGCGAGGAGGAAAAGGAGGAGGAGCGGGATGCGAAGCGACGAGAGCGCGCGGAGCGCCCGGAAGAAAGGGAACGTCTCCCGGAGCAGACGGGCCGCCGCGAGACAGCAAAGAAGAAGAACCGTTCGGCGGGCGAGGAGAAGGACGCTCCATTCCGAGGCGGAGGCGGGTCCTCGGTAGAAGTCGGTCCGGCTCACCGCGAGAAGGGAAACGAGAAGGAAGAGAACGGCCGTCGTGCGGGGAAAGGAGCGCGGGGCGATCCGATAGAGAACGTAAATGAGGAAGACCGCCGGAATGCCGATTGCCGCGGAGAGGAAGAAGACCCGGTTCAGCTCCGCGGTGAACGCGGCGATCGCGAGGTTCGAGAGGCCCGCGTCGGGGTACCGGTTCGCCGCAACTCTCGAGAGGCCCGCGAGGATCCCCGCCGCGAAGCCGACGAGAAGAACCGAGGCGATCCCCCCCCGGAAGCGGTCGGCGGCCTCGTCTCTTCGGGGAATGCGCTTCATGGTCTCTCTCCGAACGCCCGACGATCCCGGGGAAGTCTAGCATAGTCGGAAGGAGAAACGGCTTGACCCGCGGAATCCGCTTCCTCTATTCTCGCGTGGGGGATCGGTAACTTACCCTGAATGAAAGAGTTGGAGATGGCAAGAACAGATCTTGGGGAGGGAGCGGGTAGCGTGGCATCGATCATCGCCGAGGGGTGCATGTTCAACGGGACGATCAACGTGAACGGCGGCATCCGAATCGACGGTCAGTTCGAGGGGAAGTTGATCGTCTCGGAAACGCTCGTGATCGGGAAGACCGGGAAGGTTCGGGCGGAGGTGGAGACGAAGCAGGCGACGATCGCCGGCAATCTGAACGGCGAGGTCAACGCCAAGGAAGGCGTGAAGCTTCAGACCGGTTCGCGCTTCGAGGGAAACATCTACACGAAGAACCTCGTGATCGAGGAAGGCGTCTACTTCGACGGCGGGTGCTGGCGTTCCCGCGAGAACCGGCCGAAGCAGGTCCCCTCCGCGGCGCCGAGGGTCGAGCCGGGTGTCCCGCAGGCGAAACCCGCGAACGTGACCCCCTAAGCTCGAACGACGCGCTCGCCGTCGCCGCGTGGGCGCGGAGCAACTCCTCCCGCCGGCCCGCCGTGCCCGCGCGCCGTCCCGTGCGCGGGCGATTCCGTCCACACATGAAGGAATGAGAGTGTCTCGCCGAGCGATCGTCGTCACCGTCGGCGATCGCGCCGGTTCTCGACCGCGCGCTCGACCAGATCGAGCGGGGCGCTCCGCATGAATGAGCCCCTGGCGGATGGGTGCGGGATGGAGTTCGGAGACAAGCCGCAAGGGTTGTGATCCCCGTCGGCGGACTTCGTCAACGAGCGGGCGGCGTCTCGGGGATCTGGTTCTCTTCGCTTCGCGGGAGCTGGATCGTGAAGGTGCTCCCCTTGCCGGGCGTCGATTCGACCGAGACGGATCCGTTCTGGCTCTCCATGATCTCCTTGACGAGGGCGAGGCCGACTCCCGCGCCTCCATGGACGCGAGTCTCCGAGCCGTCGACCTGGCGGAAGGAGTCGAAGATCGAGTCGAGCGACCCCTGAGGGATACCCACCCCTTCGTCGCTCACGCGAAGAGCGACCGTGCCGTCCATGACCTCGCTCGAGATCCGGACTCTTCCCTTCGCGTGGGAGAACTTGATCGCGTTGTCGAGAAGGTTCCTCACGACCCGCTTCGTCCGCTTCGGGTCGAATCGAGAAGGAGGAAGGTCGGGGGAGAGATCGAGCTCGATCGAGAGGTTCTTCGCCTCGATCTCCCGCCGGAGCGAATCGGCCACCTCCCGCACGAGCTCGTTCAGGTCCGCTTCCCGCGGCTCGACGCGGAGCGTCTGCTCCGTGATCTCCGAAAGATCGAGGACTTGATCGATGAGGTTGGAAAGACGCTGGCCCTGCTCGAGAATGTGCCCCGCGAACTCCATGCGGGTCGCCTCGTCGATCTCGGGATAGCGGAGGCATTCGGCGAAGCCGATCACGCTCGTGATCGGCGTTCGAAGCTCGTGCCCAACATTGGAAAGGAACTCGGTCTTCAGCCGGTCCAGCTCCTTCAGGCGCTCGTTCTGCGCTTCCATCGCGCGATTGGCGCTCCGGAGGTCGTCGTAGAGCTCCGTGTTGTCCATCACGACGCCCGCGATGTCGAGGATCGAGCGAAGCATCCGGTTCTCGAAGGGGGAGAGCTTCTCTCCGTGCACCCGCTCCCCGAGAAGGAGGATCCCGTTCAGCCGGTCCTTCACCCGAATCGGCACGGCGTAGCGGATCCCGTTCGACCGCAGGAGCTCGATATCCCCGCTTTCCCTCTTGGAGAGGCCGTCCGCGCGGACCTCGACGATCCCCGAGGCGACCCGCATCCTCCGCGCGAAGACGCCCGAGGGCCGGAGGCCGAGCGCGCTCCGGATCTCCTTCTCGCGGAGCCCGCGCACGTGAAGATGGAAGCGGTCTTCGCTTCCATCGGGCGCGAGAAGGATCGCGCGGGAGACTGAGAGAAGCCCCATCGCGGTGAGGAGAAGAAAACCGTCGAGCGTTCGCCGGTCCTGGATGACCATGAGGGAACGCGTGAGATCGAGGAGCGTCTCGAGACCGAGGATGTGCTTCCGGAGAGCCGTCGGGTTCTCCTCGCCGAGAAAGTCTAGATACTCCGTCTCCGCCATCGCGTCCGGCCTCAGGGTGTCGAGATGCTCTCCGGAGAAAGAAGAAGCCGGATCGCCTCTTCTCGGTCCTCGCGGATCATGAGGAACTCCAGAACGTTCAGCACCTCGAAGATCCTCTGAATGGAAGGAGCCACGCCGAGAAAGACGACTCCTCCGCCTTCGTTCTTCATCTCCTCGACGAGGGAAAGGAAGACCCCGATCCCGGCCGAACCGATGAACGTCACCTGATCGAGCGCGACGAGAAAGCGCACGCAGCCTTTCTCCCTCGCCTCCTCGATCCGAAGGAGAACTTCCGGAAGCGCCTCGGCGTCGAGACGCCCTTCGAGCGCGAGCTCGACGATTCCCGGCTCCTCGCGCGCGATCCGCGCCCGGACCTCAAACGAAGTGTTCGTCTGGTTCATGCTTCGCCCCCCTCGCGCCAATCGGTCGAGCCGGGCGCCGCGTTGCTCGTTCCTCGTCCGGGGAGGAGTTTGACGAGCAGCAAGGTGTTCTCTCCTCGGGATGTCTTCCTGTAGCGCATCCGGTCGACGGAGTTCCGGATGATCTCGAGTCCGAACCCGCGCCCTCTGAGGCGCACCCGGGGATCCGCGACGTCGGGAGGCGGAATCCGCCCCGGATCCACGCCCCTTCCCTTGTCGGAGAAAGCCAGGACGACGCGATTCTCCGCGAACCGGACTCGGACCGTGATCCGTCCGCTTCGGTCGAAGCCGTAGGCATGCTCGATGATGTTGAGACACGTCTCGTACGCCGAGATCTCGACGCAGCGCGCCTCCTCCGTCGAGAGCCCGTGCCGCTCGCAAAGGACCGTAAGAAACGCGCAGAGCGGCCCTACCGAGTCGATGCGCGCCGGAATCTCGAGCTGATACCAAGAGTCCTCGCTCGAGCGGGCGAGCGGATCCAAGCCGCCGCAGGCACGGATCCTCCTCCGCCCGCTGATTTCGGCCGAGCAAGCCATAGGCACCTCTTTCCGAGTATCGGACCGATCGTTCATCGGCTTGATGCGCCTTCCCGGGCCGCTCTGGCGCGGGCTCGCGCCCCGCCGGCCCGTTTCACCGCGAGGATCGTGAGGTCGTCCGCCGCCGGAGCGCCCTCCGAGAAGCGCCGCACCTCCTCGAGAATCGCCTCGACGATCTCTCGGGATCCGTGGCCGCACTCCCTCCGCGCGACCGAGAGGAGGCCGTCGATGCCGAACTCCTCGAGAGCGGGGTTCGTCGCCTCGCTGACGCCGTCGGTGTACTGGAGAAACCCGTCCCCCGGCTGAAGAACGATGCTCTGGTTCGCGATCCTCTCCGCGAAGCGCCCCTCGGAGTAAAGCCCGAGCGGGATTCCCTTCGTTCCAACGAGGCTCTGCAGCCCCGTGTCCGCGCGGAAGTGGACGAGCGGATTGTGCCCGGCTCCCGCGAAGACGAACCGCCCGGTCGGGAGGTGGAGGATCCCGTAGAACATCGTGATGAACATCCCGCGGCGCATGTTCGGCAGGAGCATCGCGTTGAGGACCGTGAGCATTTCCGCCGGGGAGCGATAGCGAGGCGCATGCGACCGAAGAAGCGCGCTCGTCATCGCCATCACGACGAGCCCCGGGATCCCCTTCCCCGCCACGTCCGCCACGGTGATGCCGACATGCTCCTCGTCGATCGGAATGAGGTCGTAGTAGTCCCCTCCCACGACGCGCGCCGACCGATGGAATCCGGCGACGTCGTACCCGGGGACCTCGAGGTTCGGGCGCGGGAGGAGCTTCTCCTCGATCTCGTGAGCGATCTCGAGATCGCGGTTCAAGCGCTCCCTCTCGATCATCGCCTTCTGCGCTTCCTTGAGGCGCGCCGTCATCTCGTTGAACGTTCGGGCCAGGCGGCCGACCTCCGTGCGGCTCTTCACCTCGATTCGGTAATCGAGATTCCCGCGCCCGATCTCCTCCGTTCCCCGGGTCAGCTGGTTGATCGGCCGAACAATTCTTGATGTAAGAAAGATCGTGAAGACAAGTCCGATCGCGAGCGCGCCGAGAACGACCTGGAACGTGTTCTTCTGCGCGTCCGCGATCGCCCGGCGGACGTGGTCTTTCCGCATGCCGAGGTGGACCGTGCCGAGGAGGGCTCCGTCGCGATAGAGAACGGGAACCGACACCTTGAGGATCTCCTCGTCGTGCCGGAAGGTCTCGCGGCTCTCTTTCGGAAGATCGACGGCGAGGAGGGAAAGCCCCGGGCGATCCTCGAAGGGCTGATCGATCCTCCGAAGGTCCGCGTCGCCCCGAATCCGGCCCTCCCGGTCGACCACGACCGCGTGGGCGAGCTCCGCGTTCTCCTCGAGGATGTCCTTGAGCAAAGGGTGGAGGACGAACTCGGGGAACTCGTCGAGAAGCGGAGAGGAGCTGAGCGAGGCGAGGTTCCGGCACTGCGCGAGAAGCCTTCGCTGCGTTTCCGCCTCGAGAACCTCGCGCTCCTTCTCGATGATGATCCGTCCCGAAGCGAGCGTGAGCACCGAGAGGAGCGCGCCCACCGAGATCGCGAAGATCCACTTCAGGCTGATGAAGATTCGCTTTTCCATCGCCATCTTACTGCGTCCTCTGCGGGAGATCCTGGGTCTTTCGCGCCTCGGCCCTCGCCCTTCCGAGATAGGAGAGCGCCTTCTCGTCTTCCGGGTCGATCTCCAGGATTCGCTCCCAGTTTCGAATCGCCTCCTCGAGCCGCCCGCCCGTGTAGAGGTCCATGCCGAGGAAGAGAAGGGACTGCTTCAGATACGATTCCGCGTTCTCGTATGCGCGCGAGAGACCGTACACGAACTCGAAGTACCGGTTCGCCTCCCCGTATCGGCCCGCCTTGAAAGCGTCAAGGCCCGATCGGTACATCCTCTCCGCCTCGCGAAGCTCGTCTGCCGTGAGAGGCCGCGGAGCGGGCGTCTCGCTCGGCGGCGCGACCGGTTCGTCTCTCCGCGTCTCGGACGGCGCGCCGGCGCGGAGGCGCGCGATCTCACGGGCCAGGTCGTCTCGATCCGGACGGAAGGCGAGCGCCTCGCCGTAGCGCTCGATCGCGGTCTCAGGCCTCCCGCGATCCCTGAACCAGTTCCCCTCCTCCACGAGGATGTCGACGCGAAGGGCGACGAGCGAATCGGCCCTGGCCTGATATCTCATCGCATCGGCGTTTCCCGGCTCGATCTCGAGAGCCTTTTCGAACTCCGCGCGCGCCTTCGCGAAATCCGAAAGCGCGAGGTGCTCGATTCCACGCGCGAGGCGCTCGCCCACCTCTCGGCTTCTTGCCGTCGAGCGATCGAGCCGCTCGGTCGTTTCGGCCGCGAGCCGGCTCGCGCGCTCGTCGTCCGGGTCGATGGCAAGCGCGGCGCGATACTCGGCGATCGCCTCGAGAAGATCCCCCGCGGCGAGCCGCGCATCGCCTGCGGCGATCCTCCTCTCAACGCGCGCCTTGCGAAGCCCATCGGCCGCCTCGGCGCTCTCCGGGTCCCAGAGGAGCGCGCGTTCGAAGGCCGCTTCCGCGCCGGAGTACTCCCCGTGGGCGAGAAGCGCGTTTCCCTCCTCGAGGCTCGCCCCGTGCTGGCGCTCCTCTTTCTTCGCCAGTTCCTCCTCGGTCCGCTCGCCGAGCTTCTGTTCCTCTCGGTTCCTCGCTTCCTCGATCCGCTCACGAAGGCTCTTCCCGAACGCGAACGAGAGCTCGAGGCGATGGATCGAACCGAGCTCCATCGAGCCGAACGTGTAGTCGAGGCGGCCGTTCGCGATCTCGATGCCGAGACCGCTCGCCCATTCCTCGTCGTTCGCGCCGATGCGGAGCGAGAGGCCGTTATCGAGAACGCACTCGGCGCCGGCGCGCGCGCGCGACCCGCTCTCCGCGCCCAAATCGACGCCGCCGAGGAGGGTGAGGAGGTTCCCCGAGCCTCGCGCGAGGGGGATGCGGTACGCGAGCCCGGCGCGGAGAAGCATCGGGTGGCGGTCCTCTCCCTCGGCGAGCGCCAGGGTCGGCCGGAGAGCGTTTTGGACTGCGCATCCGAAGGCGACGTTCCTGCCAGAGAGGAAGGTCTCGGGCGATCCTTCCGCGCGGACGATCGCTCCGAGATCCGCTCCGATCCCAGTCGCCCGGTGGCCGTCGATCGAATGGGTCTCCGCCTTCACGCTCGCGCCGAGAGCGAGCGGCCCCATCGGCGGGAGCGCGTAGGAGAAGATCCACTCGTTCTGCACGCTGGAGAAGGTCCCGAGGGCCGCGCCACTCGCGTCGTACTTGTCGATGCCGTCGACCCCGTAGCGGGAGTTCCCGAACCCGAACGTCCCGAGCCCGAGGAACGGATGCTGGTAGCCGGCGAACGTGTAGCGGTTCCCCTCCACGAAAGGTGATGTATAAAAGAACACGATCTTCTTTCTCTCTCCGAACGCGAGGCCGGCGGGGTTCCACGCCGCGGCGGTCGGGCCCTCGGCGACGGCGACGTAGGCGCCTCCAAGGGCGCGCGCGCGCGCGCCGACCCCCGCCGCGAACGGGGATTCGACCCCGCCGCGTTCGACGGCAGCCGCCGTTCCTGCAAAGAGGATCGGCGCGATCGCTCCGCACGCGCGCATCACGCGGCCGACTCCGCTCCCAAAGCGAGCAACGGCCGATCCCTCTCCTCCGCGGCCGCAGGAGGAAGCTCGTGTTCGGTTCTGGCTCGCCTGGAGGATGCACGTGTTTCCGTAGCGAGGACGCGGAGTGCGCGCCGAGAGGCCGACCTGGACGAGCCGCTCCCGGAAGCGTAGCCCCGAGCTACGCTCTAGGAAGCGGCGACGGAAGGAAGGCCTCGCCGGCTGCAATCCGCGGCCGCAGTAGAAAACTCGTGCATCCTCCAGGCTAACGGAGGACCGCGATCTTGTGAACCTCATGGTCCCTTTCCCCGTCGTCGTAGAGGACCTCCACCGACGCGAGGTAGACGCCCGAGAGGACCTCCCGGCCGTCTCCGTTTTTTCCATCCCATCGGGTTTCGACGAGACCCGAGCTCTCGATCTTCTTCTCCCAACTCCTCACGGCAAGCCCGAGCCCGGTGTAGATGCGGATCACCGCGCGGCCGGGGGCGCGCGAGTAGAATGCGATCGCCGTCTCCTCGCGGCCGGAGGCGAACGGGTTCGGGTAGTTCCGGAGGCTCCCCGCGAACGACTTCTCCGCCCGATGCGCGTACGAGGACGGGTTCGCCCCCGAATCGCCGTCCGCGCGCCGAGCCGCCGTGTTTCCATCGGCGATCGCGACCTCTTCGATGGGGAGGCGGATCCGGAACGAGGAGACGCTTGGGTTCGCCGCCAGCGCGAGGTCGACCGCGACGTCGAGCGTCTCGGCGGGTGGAAGAACGAACGGCGGCTCGAAGGAGAAGAGGACCGCGTCGTCGCCGAGCACCCCCGAGACGGCGACTTCGCTCGCTCCTGTGACGAGCGACGCGCCCGCGAGCGCTTCCGCGGGATCGATCCGCTCTCCTCTCGCGTCCTCGACAACGATCCGGAAAGAAGAGAGACGAACCGGGGCCGTCTCGCTCCCCCCGCTCGGCGCGAACCGGAGCCGCGCCGCCCCCTCGACCGCCGCTCCCCCGACGAAGGTCGAGGGGAGGCGGAGGTCGGCGAAGACGTCGACACGCTCGCTGATCCTTCGTACATGAATGGTATCGGTCCGGAAGAAGTCCGCATTGTCCCCATTGAACGCGACCGCGACCGGATTCCCATCGTTCCCGTCGGCCGCGTCGATTCCTGAGGCGAGGACCGTGAAGCGGTAATCCCCGGGCGGGGCGTCCGCGCGAAGATCCGCTTCGAAGAAGACGTCGACGGACTCCCCCGGCTCGACCGAGACCGCGGGGGAGAAGGGGACCGCGAGGGTCGCGGCTCCCTCGGCAAGGGGGGCGAGCGAAGCGAGAGGGGTCCCCTCGCGGGAAGCGCGAACTTGAGCGATCAGGGAACGCATCTCGATCGAATCCCCCGACGCGCGTTCCGCGCGGAAGCGGAGGCCTCTGCAATCGATCGGCGAGAGAGAGTCGGCGCCCGGGTGATGGAGTCGGATCGAGAGGATTCCTCTCGCGCGCTCGCCCGGGAGCGCGGCCAAGGTGTCGGACGGGCTCGTTCCTTCGGCCAGCAGGGAATCGGCGGGCACGACGACGACCGACTGGATCGGCGCGGCGAGGAGGAGAACCACCTCGATCTCTTGCCCCTCGGTCTCGGTGCTCGGGTTCACGAAGAGGGTGTCCGCGACGCCGATCCGGAAGAGGCCGAGAGGCGCCTCCGGCTTCAAGCGGCCCGAGAGACGAACCGTCATCGGGTTGTTGACCGGCACCTCGATCGGAGGGGCGAGCGGGAAAGAGAGAACGCGGTCCGTTTCGGTCCATTGGCTTCCGCTGAAGTGCGTGATGCCCGGTCCCGACACGCGCGCCCAATCGAACGGGAACGAGCCGTCGGTGAGGTAGATCACGAGCTCCCGAATGAGCGCGTTCGCCGTGACGCCCGTCGTCCCTCGCGACTCGAGCGTGAAGTCGAGAATCGAGACGGACTCCGCCCCGCGATTCACTCGCGGCGGGAGGCCGCCGGTGACCGTGACGAGGAGACTCGATGGGGGGACCACGATCGACGCCTCTTGCGTCCGGAACGGGAGGGGTCCCAGGAGCGGAACGAGCCGGAGCGAGTTCGCATCGCGCGGGGAGAGAGCCGAGGGTCCGCGAAGGACTCCGCGGAACGTCCGCGCGGGAGGCTCCTCTTGAAGGTCGATCAGAATCTCGACGGCGGGAGCGCCTCCCGGGCTCACGAGGAGAGGCGGGATGATCGGGATTGCGAGGAGGGAGTCGCCGACGGAGGCGGAATCGACGATCCCGAGCACGCTTCCCCCGCGGCGCGCGACCGCTCCGCGGAGAAGCCGATTCGCCCCGAGGAAGGCTCCGCCCTCCTCGAAACCGATTCGGATCGTGTCGATCCGAACGGACGCCGCGCCGCTCCCCGCCGGATCGACGGCGGCGATGCTAAGAACGAAGAGGGGGACGAGCCGGGCGCCGTGATTCACGGAAGCGGGAAGCGTCGCTACAGGTGAAAGGTTCACTCCGGAAGGAACCTTTTGGATCGAGAGTTCTCCGGATTCTGCGGGGGGAGAGGAGACCGCGAGGCCGTTCGACGCGCGCTCTCCGGACGCGCTCCCGGCGAAGCGGACCGAACCGGAAGCGCTCGCGCTCCAGCGCCACACGAAGCGGGCGCTCTCGCCCGGGGCAAGCCGGACCGTGCTGTCGGGAGGCGGCGAGGCGAGCGGCGCGACCGCGGAGCCGAAGGCGCGGATCGAATCGGGTTTCACGTGAACGAGCGTGTCGCGGTCCCCCTGGTCGATGTGCTGAATCGTCATCTCCACGTCGAACGGCTGGCCGACGCTCACCGGGCCGGCCGGGGCGGCGATCGACACGAAGAGAGGAGCGGTCGAGATCGTGAAGAGAGCAGGGGAGAGAATCGAGGCGTCGATCGGGCCGTCGTTCGAGGAAGCCATCGTGAGGCCCCCCGCGGGGAGGGCGAGACGAATCGTCCGGCCGTCTTCCGCGCCGGCGGCCGGGGTCGCGCGGATCTCGATCGGGATCCCACCGGGCGGAACGGGGAGCGCGATTCCCTCCCGCACCCACACTTGGCCGTTCCAAACGAGCGCGCCGAGGTCGTTCTCCCCCGCGCGCAGAGCGAGCGTCTCGATGTCCGAGAGACCGGCGCTCCCCTGGTTCGCGATCCGCACCCCCTGGAGCGTGTCCGGAAGGCATCCGTTGGAGGGGACGCGGATCGCAAAGACGAGCCGCTCTCTCTCCGTCGGCGCGAGCACGCCCCCCGCGAGATCGGC
>Ga0194126_10002955_pt1 | contig 27289 bp, 25 predicted proteins | sample TA2KigC150mmetaG_FD_148641 | JGI IMG/M metagenome (GOLD analysis project Ga0194126, IMG submission 148641) | Freshwater microbial communities from Lake Tanganyika, Tanzania - TA2015035 Kigoma Deep Cast 150m | ecosystem: Environmental > Aquatic > Freshwater > Lake | place: Tanzania: Lake... | reverse complement strand
ACTGAAAACCTCCTTTCGGTTAACTTTGAGCGGTTCACCGAATCAGGAGGTTTTCTTATATTCCCGCAAATGTCAAACTCTGTGAGTCCCCCGGCAAAGCCGGGGGTTTACCTGTGATTATTATCAGGCGCAGCAAGCTTAGCGTGCTGCCGCCACCTGCCTCAGGTAATCATCAGTTTGCCGGTTGCCTCGGCGACCACCGTGCCGTCTTCGCTGTGAATCGCCGAGCGCGCATACACCAGGCGTTTGCGTATATCCTCAACCCGGGCGCTGCAGATAAGCGTTGCTCCGACACGCGCGGGACGCTTGAACTTTACGGTCATTTCAGCCGTTACAACCCTCAGGCCGCCGCGCACGGCCGCCTTGGCCATGGTCTCATCCATCAAGGTCATGAGAATCCCGCCGTGCACAAGGTCCTTCCAGCCCTGGTACACAGCATCCGGCACAAAAAGGGTCTCAGCGCTGCGGCCGTCCTCGCCGTAGGTAAAACGCAGTTTAAGGCCGGATTCATTGTCCGTACCGCATGCAAAGCAGCGGTTATTATCGACCGTCAGGGACCCGGAGGCCTGCATGTCAGTTCCACACTCCGGCATTATCTGTCCTTTTCCGATAATCGAAAACTAAAAAATTCTTGACAATAAAAATAAAATATTGTAAATGAATTACCAACAAATTGCAAACGGTTAGCCGCGCGAATCACGAAAAACCGTTGCCGAAGTGGTGGAATTGGTAGACACGCAAGGTTCAGGACCTTGTGGGGGCAACCTCGTGGAAGTTCGAGTCTTCTCTTCGGCACCAAAACAATTCAAGAGCTTGAGATAACTTGTTTATTTCAGGCTCTTATTGTTTAATATGCGAAAATATGCGATTGCCGTTCTCGCCAAGAAGCGCATTTTCCAACCCAAAGCGACCTTCACCAGAGATCCAGTGTCCGTAGGTATCAACAGTAATTGAGATGCTGCTGTGACCTAACTGCTTCTGCACGTAAGCCGGGCTCAGATGCGCCATAAGCATGATAGTTGCATAGCTGTGGCGCAGGTCATGAGGGTTGCGGTATCTCAGTCCAGCGCCTTTGCAGACCCTCGGCACAAGGCGTTGGATTTTACGCTGACTGTTGAGATATTGTCAAAGGTTATGTACGGCGGCTAGCATTCCTTTCCACTCCAACAACAAACGATCTCTAACCCTGAATACTTTAAACGCTACCGGGCCGATGCCGGTCTGCATGTGACGCTCTGGCAGATGATCGTTTCAGACTATGCACTGCCGGTCTTGTGCCTCTGTCCCTTCCCGGCTCTCCGTTGCCGAAACATTCAGCAGGGTTCTGGACCCGCCGGCGGCCTCCCGAATCTGATTTCACAGCATGTTTAAGAGCAACAACCCTCCAGAATCACTTGAAAACCAGAATCATTACGCCTGCAATGCAATCAGGCGCACTGTGCACAGAAATCCCGAGGGTTTTTTATGGATGCCGCATCACGCGCGGGGTGACATTACCAAGATTACGGGTAGGATGACAATATGGTGCAGTCAATCACACGTGACTCGGTAATGATGCGGCGTACAGCTCTGTCCCGTGAAGGATGGAACGGCAGACAGTCAACAATCTGCTCCTCAAAGGCCAGCGCGCAGGAGCTTCCCTGCCACATGCCAAGGAAGCGATCGTAATAGCCTCCGCCATAACCTATACGCTGGCCTGCCGAAGTAAAGGCCAGTCCCGGCACTATCGCAAGATCGATGTCATGAATCGCTACCGGAGAACAGACTGATGGATCAGGCTCAGGTATACCCAGCAGGCCGGAATGCAGCTCGCGAGCGGGATCGCTTATCGCACAGGGGATCATAATCTTCTTACCAGCGTCAATACACGGTACGCAGACGGTTGTGCCCTGCTGCAGCGCTGCCTGAATGATTGCACGTGTCTGCACCTCGCTGCGCACCGCAACATAGATAAAAACACAGCGCGCATTTTTGAACAGCTCAAGTCGGGACAACCTGCCGGCAATTACTGCACTTTTTTCAGCACGCAGCTCTTCACCCAGAGCTTCGCGGCGCGTCAGGGCCTCTGTGCGGGCCTGTCGTTTAAGCTGTTTGATAGAATCCTGCATGATACAACACCCGCCGCGATTAGTACAAGCGTCTCACTTGAAATGCGGCAATAAACGCCGATAGGTTTCTTCAAGACACTCGGGCAGCACATACGTATCGCCCAGTACCGGCATGAAATTGTGATCGCCGTTCCAGCGAGGGACAATATGAAAATGGAAATGCGCCTCAAGCCCGGCGCCTGCAGCCCGCCCCAGGTTGGCTCCGAGGTTCAGCCCGTGTGCGCCAACGGCTTTTTTAAGCACCCGGGCGGTGTCGCGCGTGAGTTTTATGAAGTCAAGCAGTTCATCGGGTGTAAAGGTCTCAAGATCAGCCACATGGCGCCGGGGCACGACCATCAGATGCGCAGCGCTGTAGGGGTATTTATTCAGCAGCACGTAACAGGCCTCTGTTTCGCGCAAAACAAGATGCCGCTGCTGATAGCCCCGGCTGCGCTTGAAACACAGAAAGCAGCCCTTGTCCTTCGGGCCGAGTATGTAGTTGATGCGCCATGGTGCGTGAAGCGTCCGCATATATGTAACCTCCCTGTTGAAAAACGGCGTAGCGAGGTTCAGACGCTACCTCACGGCAGCGTCTGCCCTCTCCAGCGCAACAAGTTCAATATCGCCCCAAGCGCCGATCTGATCATCCTTGATAATGACAATGCCGTCAAGCAACGAAATCGAGCGGGCGGCCTCAATTCCGGCAGCGATATCTGCTGCGTTTTTGATCAAATTGCCGATCGCCGTGGCTGCGGCATCGGCCAGAGCGGCTGAGCGCGAGCGCACGCACACCGCGTCGGCGCGTCCGAAACTGAGCGACGGCCCCACCGTGCCGGAAGAGGTGCACAGCGAAAGCGGCATGTCCCGCGCCGGGATCAGGATGCCGATTTTCTCGCTCAGCGGTGACGGTCCCGCGAAAATCCCGATGGTGAGTTCGCGATCAGCGCACAAAAAAAGATCGCCGCCGTTTTCAACTATAATTTCGGGGGAATATTCAAGTAACGCCCTGCCGACGAACTCGGCGACGGCTCCGGCCACTGCTGCCATGGGGCCGACGCTGCATGTGCGGGAAGCTTCGAGCATCTCCTGTATGAGTGCGTGCGCCAGCGGATCGGCTGCAATCGGCTCCAGGCTTGTTTTGAATCCGGGCCGCCTGAGGATATATTCCCCAAGCACGGCCCGTGCATCCTCTATGGCGCTCATGGCCTGCTGGGTTACGTCAGACCGGGCGCTGATGAACAGGTCGGTTTCCTGCACGCAGGCAGTACACGAAACCAGTCCTTTGCTGGCTGAATATGAACGGTACGCCCGGTGGTCATACGGCATGCGTGTATGGTCGCTGAAAATGGTCTGTTTGCAGGCTGCGGCACGATGCTGTCTAACGCAGACTCAGGCTGTGCTTCCCCATAATCGATTCAACCTCGGTTACCAGCAGCGGTGAGGCGTTCGTGTGAAATGCATCGCCAAGGCCGATAACGGTCTCACTGCTGTTGGGAACAATCAGGTGCAAAAAGACCTTTGACTTGCCGGGGTTGCTCTGCAGCACCCGCTTGAGACGGTCGAGCTCATCATGGTTCAGGCGGTTGACCGGGCACTGCACATGCACGTCAGGAAGCGCCAGCTCATGCGCACGATCAAGCTCATGCACTTCAGCAGCCAGTATGCGGTTATTGTTTTCAGACTCAAGGGCAAGCCTGCCCTTGATCAGCAGCGGCTGTTCGCTTTGCAGCAGCGCGCGGGCCTGCCGGTACACGTCAGCGAACACGATCACCTCAACGGTGCCGGCCTGGTCCTCGAACGTAACAAACGCCATGGGCTCACCCTTCTTGGTGGTAATCTGCTTGAGCCCGGCAACCATGCCGCCGATCAGCACATCGCGCTCGGTGGTGGCGCCCGCAACGCCGTCAGTGGTTATGTTCGTGCATGAACGCAATATCTGTCGATAGTGGTCAAGCGGATGTCCGGTGATATAAAAGCCCAGGCATTCCTTTTCAAACGCAAGGCGCTCTTTCTGTTCCCAGTCGCCTATGTCGGGATAAGCGATGTCAAAGCCCTCGTCCTGTCCGGTTGTCTCGGCGATCATCTCAAACATGCTGAGCTGCTTTGTATCTTTTTCCTTCTGGCGGCGCTGCGCCATGGTGACCGCTTCATCCAGCACGGCCCAGAGCTGAGCGCGGTTTTTCCCGAGGCAGTCGCAGGCCCCGCACTTGATCAAGCTCTCGAGCACCTTTTTATTGACGCGGCGCAGATCGATGCGGCTGCAGAAATCAGCCAGGCAGGTAAAGGGCCCGCCGCTGTCGCGGGCGATCAGAATGGACTCAATCGCGCCGAGTCCGACATTTTTAACCGCAGCAAGCCCAAAACGGATTTTGCCCCCGTCTACGGTGAAATCCTGCCGGCTGGCATTGATGTCGGGCGGCAGCACATCGATATCCTTTTCCCGGCATTCGCTGATGTGCTTGACGACCTTGTCGGTGGTGTCCATTTCACAGCTTAAAAGGGCCGCCATAAACTCAACCGGATAGTGGGCCTTAAGATAGGCTGTTTGAAACGCGATATAGGCGTAGGCCGCGCTGTGGGACTTGTTGAACCCGTACTCGGCAAACTTGGCCATGAGATCGAAAATCATCTCCGCCTTGCCCGGATCAATCTTGTTGTCTTTTGCTCCGCTTAAAAACCTGCTTTTCTGCTTGGTCATCTCGGATGCTTTTTTCTTGCCCATGGCGCGGCGCAGCAAATCGGCATCAGCCAGCGAAAAGCTGGCCAGCCGCCGCGCGATCTGCATAACCTGCTCCTGATACAGGATAATACCGTAAGTTTCCCGCAGCACATCCTCAAGCTCGGGCAGCGGGTAGGCAACCTGTTTGTGACCGTGCTTGCACTGGATAAAATCATCGACCATGCCGCTGCCAAGCGGCCCCGGTCGATACAGTGCTATCAGCGCGGTCAGATCCTCAATGGAGCCCGGCTTCAGGCGCTGCAGCAACTCTTTCATGCCTGAGCTCTCCAGCTGGAAAATCCCCTCAGCCTCGCCGGAAGAAAGCAGCTCATAGGTGGCGGCATCATCGAGCGGCAGATCATTCATATCGGGCAGATGATGGGCGGTATCGGCTTTTATAAGTAAAACGGCCTTTTCAATCACGGTCAGGGTGCGCAGTCCCAGAAAATCGAACTTGATAAGCCCGATCGCGTCGACATCGTTCATCGAATACTGCGTGAGCACTTCGTCGCGCGGCCCCTTGTACAAAGGCAGATAGCACTCAAGCGGCTTATCGGCGATGACAACGCCTGCAGCGTGGGTTGAAGCGTGACGGTGCAGGCCTTCGAGAGATTGGGAAATTTTTATCAGGTCCGCCACCTGCGGATCGCTGTCGATGCGCTCCTTCAGTCGCGGCTCCTGCACGATGGCCTTGTCGATCGTCATGCCCAGATCACCGGGCACCAGCTTGGCGATGGCATCGACCTCTTTATAGGGCATGTCAAGGGCGCGGCCCACATCCCGGATAACACCCTTGGCCAGCATTTTGCCGAACGTGATGATCTGGGCCACATTCTCCCGTCCGTATTTTTGGGTCACATAGTCGAGCACTCGCGCGCGGTTTTCCATGCAGAAGTCAACGTCGATATCAGGCGGGCTCACGCGCTCCGGATTCAAAAAACGCTCAAAGAGAAGGCCGTATCTGATCGGGTCGATTTCAGTAATCTCCAGGCAATAGGCAACCAGGCTGCCGGCGGCTGAGCCGCGGCCCGGCCCAACCGGACAGCCGTTCTGCTTGGCATACCTGATAAAATCAGACACGATTAAAAAATATGTCGTAAAATTCATTTTTTTAATCATGCCGATTTCGTCTTCAAGCCGCTGGCGGTATTCGTCCTCCCGCGCTGCAAAATCGTCGGGATGGGTTTGGCGCAGACGGTCAAGCCTGACCTGCAGGCCTTCGCGGGACATGCGTACAAACAGCGCGGCATTATCTTCGCCGGTCGGATGTTCGTAGTGCGGAAATTTGTACTGGTTGAATTTGAAATCAAGCGTGCAGCGCTCGGCAATCGCGATGGTGTTTTTCAGGGCTCCGGGTACATGTGCGAACGAGCGCTCCATCTCCTGCGGCGATTTAAAATAAAACGAATTAGTTGAGAAGCGCATCCGGTCGGAGGCATTCATGGTTTTACCGGTCTGGATGCACAGCAGCACTTCATGCGCCATGGCATCATCGGCTGTCAGGTAATGGCAGTCATTCGTGGCTACCAGCGGCAGCGCAAGCTTGTCGGCGATTTCAAGCAGGCCTTCATTGACTTTGACCTGATCGGCAATACCGTTGTCCTGCAGCTCAAGGAAAAAACGGTTGTTGCTGAAAATCGAGCGGTAGCGGTCGGCCACCTCAAGCGCGCGCGGCACACCGCTCTCCAGAATCGCCGAAGGAATTTCACCGTGCAGGCAGGCCGACAATGCTATCAGGCCTTCATTGCATTCCTGCAGCAGCTCAAAATCGATGCGCGGCTTGTAATAGAAGCCCTCAAAATTAGCCCGCGTCACCAGTTTACTCAGGTTTTCATACCCCTTCTGATTCTTGACGAGCAGTATAAGGTGATAATTGCCGGGCTCCTCGCGGTCAAACCGGCTGCCCGGCGCCATGTAGAGTTCACAGCCGATCAGGGGATGCAGGCCCGCCTCAAGCGCACCCCGATAAAACTCAACCGCCCCGAACATATTGCCGTGATCGGTTATGGCAACGGCTGGCATATGAAACTCACGGGCTTTTTTGTACAGATCGCCCAGACGGATAGCGCCGTCAAGCAGGCTGAACTGCGTATGCACATGCAGATGTACGAACTCGGCGTGTTTCATGTCAAGGCAATTCCGGCCGCGTGCGCGGCGGTTATTTTCTGTCTTTCAGCGTGCGCTCAAAAGCATCGATAATCGTTTGAGCAGCGTTTTTGCTGCTGATATGATCGGTATTGATTCGCAGGTCGTACTCGATCATATCCGTCCCCACAGCGATAATACTGCCGAGTTCCCTGATAAAACCGGCGCGCTCCTTATCGATGCGCCGGACCTTCTGACGGGCCGTCTTTTCAGGCATGCCCTCAAGCGCGGCGACCGCCTGCACGCGTGTCGCAAGCGAAGCCTCGATTTTAACCCTGAACACATCGGGCAGAATCAAATGAGCGCCGCGTCCGACGATGACTGCATCTTCCTGCGCAATCGTGAAAATGGCTTTGGGCAGCAGATGAAAATAGTTGTGCTTTTCAAGACCGCCGAAAAAGTCGGCAACAATGGCGTCAATTGCACCCTGGGCTTTTTCATCAAGAGCCTCGAACATCCGCGCCTGCAGCTTCCAGCCCGACTGTCCGGCCAGCACATCCAGAATTTCACGGTCCCAGAAGCTGAAGCCGAGTTTTTTGGCAACCATTTCGCCGATTACGCGACCCTCGGTGCCATAGTCCCGAGAAAGGGTTATGATTTGGGGCCTGGGGCCGACATCGGATCGCGCGGCTGATTTCTTGCGGCGGGCCTCAAGCCGTGCGATGGCTTCGGCGATATGTTTTTCAGGGATTAAGATGGTCATGGCGTGCAACTCCTCGCGGACAATTCGCGCTCCAGCAGTGCCGGGATACATGCCGGCACAAAAAAGCAGGCCCCTGTTTGTTGCGGCCTGCCGAAGAAAAATAATAATTTTTCAGACGGTTAAAACGCAACCCTACTCCAATGGCATTGGATTGCAGAGATTTTTATCCGAATCGGCCACGCGGCCGCAGTTAAAGCACAGGAAACGCGGTTTCTTTGTAAGCTCCTTTATTTCCTCAAATTTGTCCTGGCTTGCAAGCATGCAGATATGACCGCTGTGCTCACCCTTGCAGAGATGTTGATTCTGACTCATCGGAGGCCTCCTGTGGGGATAAGGTATAAAACATCAATATCACTCTATGTATACTGTATAGCAAATCACATCATAGCTGCCAAGCAAATTTATCCAACAGCCTTTTTCTGCTTGAGCATCGAAACAAATAATCATACGATCACCTCCAAGAGTGCATTGCTGAGCCACAACCGCAACGTTCATGCGATTATTGCGGCGCAGACCTGCGGGACACACGGAGTGTATCTAGCGCAGCGGGGCTCAGCCACTGCCTGCAAACTTAAAAAAACAGATTCTTATCTGCCCCTGAGAGCTGATTAAAAAAAACAATGGGGTAAAGTCATTACGAAGAGGCGAAGCCGACGTAGCAATCTCAACATTAACGTGTTGTAACAGGCAGGGCTTAATATAGTTATTGTTCCGCATGATCCTGACCGGCTGACCCGCTGTTTGATATACCTGCATATGGCAATCCGTCAGAAAACTTACGAGCGGATCATGATCAGCATCATTTTGAAACGCTTTTCAGCCTTGAGCGCGTGCGGCTTGCCTGCCGGCATGATGATGAGCTCCCCAGCGCTCACTGTCCGGGCAGTGCCGGCAATGGTTATTTCAGCCTCGCCGTCAAGAACATGCACCATGGCGTCAAACGGCGCGGTGTGCTCGCTCAAGCCCTGTCCGGCATCAAAGGCGAACACGGTCACCGTGCCCGTGCCTTTTTTCAGGATTTCCCGGCTGACTACGGAGCCGGCCTGATAGTCAACCAGTGAGGCCGCGTACAAAACTTTTTCTGTAAGTTGAATGGCGTTTACGGACATCCCGAAACCTCCTGAGCGCTGTCACAAACAACACACGCGCTTATGCCTTGTTTTTATACCAGCGGTGATGCGTGATGCCATATTTCCTGATTTTATAATGCAGCGACCTCGGAGAAATCCCCACAAGTTCGGCCGCATCCTTCTGAACCCACAGGCATGTATCCAGTGCCCTCAGTATAGCGCTTTTTTCATGCTCGTCAAGGCTGCGGCAAAAAGGCACAGAAGGGGAAGCGCTGACGGCCGGCGTTGCGGCCGAAGGCAGCATGATGCTGCCAGGCCTGATGATGCTGCCGTCTTCAAGAAAAACAGCGCGCTCGATAATGTTGGAGAGCTCCCGGATATTGCCCGGCCAGGGATAGTGTTTAAAAATGTTAATAACGGCCGGAGAGAATCCCTCGATGTGTTTCTTGGCTGAACGGCACACCCTCGTTAATATGGCATCCGCCAGCGGCTCGATGCATTCAATGCGCTCCCGCAGAGGCGGCAGATGTATCCTCAAAACATTGATGCGGTAATACAGGTCGTCCCTGAATTTTCTTTTCACAATCAGATCTTCAAGGTGCCGGTATGTGGCTGCGATGATCCTGATATCAGTGTGGATTGTCCGGTTGTCGCCGAGCCGCTCAAAGCAGCGATCCTCAAGAACACGCAGCAACTTGGCCTGCAGGCCGTTGCTGAGCTCGCCGATCTCGTCCAGAAAAACTGTCCCGCCATCGGCCTGCTCAAGCCTGCCGATGCGCTGCTTGTCAGCGCTTGTGAAAGCTCCCTTGGCATGCCCGAACAGTTCACTTTCAAGCATGGTCTCCGGAATATTGGCACAGTTGATCTTCGTGAACGGCCGGTTCCTGCGCGGACTGTTGAAATGCAGCGCACCGGAAAGAAAACTTTTACCCGTACCGGTCTCTCCGGTCATGAGTATGGTTGCATCCGTGGCGACGAACTTTTTCAGGGTCGCCATCACCTGCCGCATGGCAGGGCTGTGCGCGACAATGCCGTCCAGATCATACATGACATCCTGCTGCCGCCGTAAATAGTCGATTTCATTGCGCAGACTTGATTTTTCAAGCGCCTGGTCAATGGCCATGCTGACCGTGTCGGGCGTACAGGGTTTGGGAATAAAATCGAAAGCGCCTGCCCGCATGGAAGCGACAATGACCTGCACCTCGTTGGCGCTGCTGGTCACGATCAGCGGAGTGCCCGGGGCCTTGTCTTTAAAAGTCTGCACCGCGCTCATCTCAAAAACATTCTCATTGTGCAGGTCAAGCACAATCACATCAAAAGACTCACGCTCAAGATGGCGCATACCCTCCTGATGACTGGAACACAGACTCAGGCTATGGCGGCCGGCAAGAAATTTTTCCATGCTTCGCCGCCGCTCATTCTGTGCTTCTACAACCAGGATACGCGCCATGAGCACCTCAATATACTGACCGGTTAGTACAGTTTTTTGAACGGAATTTTACCATAAAAAAAATAAAAGTACAGTAATTGAAAATTCCATATTACAAAAAATACGTAATCATAATTACAATATGGTAATTCAAATGCGCCAAAGACACTATGCGTGCCAGATACTTCAAAATAAAAAATTATGCCATTTCAAACAGTTGAATATTTTTATGCAGTTGCGCTACTATCTGGCACGCTTAATGTAAACTTTATGTTAAAAATAAGGGAAAGAGGGTTATAGGGCGCAGTTAGTATACCGGTTAGTTGTTCAACTATTAATCCAAGGGAGGTACCATGAAGAAAACAGTATTTTTAGTAGCTCTGGCGGTTTTGTTTTGTTTTAATGCAATCGGTGCGCAGGTGCATGCACAAAACTACAAAACAGGCACCAACACGCTCTTCTTCGAGAACCCTGAAAAAACACAGGTGTTTATTTCGACAAAAACAAAAACACCGAAAGGCACTGTTGTCATTCTGCATGGCATGATCCTGGTGAATTTTGAAATTTATATGCAGCTTATTTTTGACCTGACCAACAGGGGCTATGATGTTATTTTTCCGCAGTACCAGGAAGCAGGCTTTGCAATCCTCTCAAGCATGGGTGTGCTGGCCCTGCTTGGCGGCGACAGCCCGAGCCATGTTGAGTGGACCCAGAATGCCATCGCGGGCATCAACTGGGCGCTCGATGCAATCATACCCTACTGGTATAACTGGTACACACCGGTCATCAGAAAACCGAGCCCGAAACTCTACATCTACGGCCACTCGGTCGGCGGCGCCATCGGCTATAATATTCCGCTGCTCAGTTCGGATCTGAAATCAAAGATAAAAGGTATTGTGCTGGCCAACGCAGTTGTTGATCCCACAGCCCTTGCTGCAGGCACCATGCCGGGCGGCATCGAGATGCCCGCGGTTGAGCTCATCGATGTTGAGGCTGCCGGCGAACAGATCAATGTTCCCCTGCTGTACCTCGGTGGAAGTGAAGACGACTGGGCCGACGCCTACCAGGCCTCCCTGTTCCTGGATAACGCCGCCACCGCGAACAAGAAACAGCTCACCGCCATAAGCCCCGATGCCGACCACATGGCCCCGGCCACGAACCAGGGCCCGCTGTTTGATATCCTGAGCTGGACCGGCCTTACCGACTCGATGCTCGGCGGCGATGCCGAGTGGAACACCATGGATACGGCCTTCTACGTGCCTGCCCTGCTGCATCTTATAAACGGCAACTCAGCCACAAGTTTTAACCCGGCAATCGCCTGGGAATAACATCCAGGACACTGCGCAGAAAGCAAAATGAGGTCTCCCTGCGGGAAGACCTCATTTTTTTATCACCAGCAATATTCGGTCACACGGCATTATTTTTTACGACCGGATCATGATCAGCATCATTTTAAAACGATTGACGGCTTTCAGCGAATGCGGCTTGCCTGCCGGCATAATAATGATATTACTGGCGACCACGCGATGCGTTGTTCCCGCTATTGTGATTTCAGCCTCTCCGTCGAGTACCTGTACCATGGCATCAAACGGAGCTGTGTGCTCGCTCAGACCCTGTCCCGCGTCAAAGGCGAATACGGTAACCGTACCCGTGCCTTTTTTCAGTATTTCCCTGCTGACCACAGCGCCATCCTGATAGCCAACCATTCCGGCAACATCAAGAACCTGCTCAAAAAGACTCGTGCCATTGCCTGACATATTTAATCCCCCTTCTTTGATAGGGCTGCAACAAAGGCTTTCCCGAATGCGGCACATCTGTCAATACCATTCTGGTCAGGGTTCCAGGTTTCACGTATGCCGTCATTCACAACCTCAAAACCGCTCGCTTTGAGGCTTTCGGTTATGATCTTTACCGACTCGCCGCTCCAGCCGTATGAGCCGAACCCGGCGGCTTTTTTGTTTTTAAACCCGAGCCCCTTGATCATTTCAAGCAGGCCGCCCACTTCATAAAGTATGCCGCGGTTGATCGTGGATGAACCGACCAGAACCGCCTTTGACTTGAAAATCTCCGTTATCACATCGTTTTTATCCGAGCGGGCTATGTTGTAGAGTTTCACGGCAACTGAAGGATCGGCATCTATTATGCCCCGGGCAATCGCCTCGGCCATGTGGCGGGTGCTGTCCCACATGCTGTCATAGACAATGCTGATCTGGTTTTCCTGATAATCAGCCGCCCACTGCTGATATTTCTTTACGATCTGCAGGGGGTCTGTGCGCCAGATAACGCCGTGGCTCGGGCAGATCATGTCGACCGGCAGATTCAGCGCCAGAACATCCTGTATTTTTTTAGAAACCAGCGCGCTGAACGGGGTCAAAATATTGGCGTAATACTTGATGCATTCCTGATACAGTTCCGCCTGGTCAACCAGATCATTGAACATATATTCCGAGGCCAGATGCTGCCCGAAGGCGTCATTGCTGAACAGCACGTTATCCTGCGTCAAATAGCAGAACATGGTATCAGGCCAGTGCAGCATTGGGGCTTCCACAAAGACAAGCTTGCGCGAGCCGAGATCGAGCGTATCGCCTGATTTTATCACCCTGAAATCCCAGTCTTTGTGATAATAGCCCTTAAAGGACTTCAGCCCGTTTGCCGTACAGTACACCGGCGTGTCGGGTATCGCGCGCATCAGCTCCGGCAAAGCGCCGCTGTGGTCGGGTTCAGCGTGATTGGCGATAATATAGTCAATGTTTTCAAACGGTACCACCTGTTTGAGGTTATCCACGAATTCCCGGCTGAATTTCAGCCACACCGTGTCAATCAGCGCGATTTTTTCATCGCGCACCAGGTACGAGTTATAGGTGGAGCCGCGGTGGGTTGAATATTCCTCGCCATGAAATTTACGCAGCTCCCAGTCGATCTTGCCGACCCAGGTAATTGCATCTGTGATTTTAAAATGCATGATCCTTCTCCTTTCCCGGGAAACTTTTTATAGCGCCGCAAAAGCAGCCTGTCCCCGCGCCTGCACTCCATGCACGCTCAGGGTTTTTTCGGCCGCGTGGAGCTGTTCGTATCCTGCAGCCATGTGTGATTATCTGTTTTGATCAGCTCATCAATCTTCTTCTGCAGCTGGACAGCCGCATTTCTTTCTGCGGGCACGGACGACTGCATGCCTTTGTCAACCAGCTTGCGCAACTCCGGCAGCAGCCCGGTATAGAAATGCTTGGCGACCTCATAGGTGCCATGCCAGTGCGTATAATCAGGACCCATCATGGATACGCCGTGGCGCGCCCGCCGGCCTTCATGATGCCAGAGCTCATACCATATAAAATCAACCTTGCTCGAGAAACGAGGCTTCTCAATCAACGGCTCTGCGATTTTCATCAGCTCAAATCCGGGCAAAGCAAACTTTTCATGATACAGATCGATCAGGGCGTCATACTGCAGATAAAAGGATGTCACCCAGGCCTGGCCGTGACAACTCCTGCACACATCCTGCATATTCTCACGGCGCTCCTGCCACGGCACACTGGCGCCCTTGAGTTTGTATTCCGCGTCGGCCACCTCCGGCCGGATCGAAACAGGCGGCCGGTTGTTCCAGCTGATGCGCATGCCCACGTCGTGAGACACCGGCTGCATCGGCGTTGCGCTCATATGGCAGGTCGCGCAGGTCGGTGCAACGCTGTAATCCTCACCGACGATCCATTTGGCGTTATCCAGATTCATCTTATCGACGTTAATACGAAACATGTTGCCGTGCTTGGATTGATTATAGATTTCAAGCTGCGGGTGATCCGGGCCCAGATGGCACTTGCCGCATGTATCCGGATGGCGCGCCTGCGACGCTGAAAACGTATGGCCGGCGTGACACGCCCGGCAGGAGCCCTCCGACCCGTCGGGATTGATTCTGCCGATACCGGCGTTGGGCCAGGTGGCAGGATCGAGCTTGCCCTCGGCAACCACCTTGACCTCGGAGCCGTGGCACTGCCAGCAGCCGCTGACGGCCGAGGCCGCAATACCGTCAGGGAATGCCGGCGTTATAAACTTCTTGTTGCCCTGCACGACTTCGGCGAGCGTGTTGTCAATCGAACCGATAATCCGGCCGGCTTTTGCATGACGCGAGCCAATAAATTCACGCACTTCGTTTTCATGACAACGCGCGCAGTCTCGCGGGCTCACTATTGTTGCAATGAGCTTGCCCTCATGCATAAAGGCGTCGGAGTCGCGCGCTTCCGCACGGTGGCATTCATAACAGCCCACATTCGCGCCGTAGTGTTTGCTGGAGCCCCATTGGGCGTGAATTGAAGGGCTTGTTTTTTTATGACACTCGGCACAGCGCTGTGATTCCTGCGAGAGCACCTTGAGCGTATACGCGTGCCCGCAGGGCACTCCGCCACCTGTCATCACAACCAGCGCGCACAGCACTCTGAAACAGGCTTGCTTCACCACGGCATTCTCCTTTCGCTACAGGCGTCATCATTGTACAAACAGCAGGGATACACAATTATTACTCTGGCATCGGACACGCCGGCTTTTCCTGAGCGCGTCTGAAATCGCCCGAGAGTATCGGCACGGACAGATGAATCATCCAGGAGTAGAGCAGCAGCCCGAAAGCCCATACGCCGATACATATCAGTGTTTCATCAAGTGTCGGAAAGTACTCAACTATCTCGCCCAGCGGCGTCGGCAGAAATCCGGGCACGATCAGGCCGAGGCCCTTTTCAATCCAGATACCCACAAACGCTAAAACGCAGGCAATGTTCAATAGCGCGATTCTGCGCGCGCCAAGAATCAAAATCAGGGCGGCGGCCACTTCGGCGGCTATGGCCGACCATATCCAGGGGACAAGCATCGCATGTCCATGCAGACCGAACAACAGATACCGCGCCGCGCTGGTATGTACCGAATCGGAATAGAATTCTTTGAAAAGCTCACAGCCGAAAAGAAACAGGTTGAACAGCAGCGCAACCGTCACAATCTGGCGCAGCATCTGCAGGGCCTCATCACGGATATGAAAACGCGAGTAGCGCCGGATCACCTGAAAAACGATAATCATCAGCGCGGGTCCGGCGGTAAAAGCCGAACCGATAAAACGCGGGGCCACGATGGCGGTGTTCCAGAAAGGACGGCCGACCAGCCCGACATACAAAAATGCGGTCACGGTATGAATACAGATCGCCCAGAAAATCGCGATAAAAACAAAGGGTAGATACATCATGGGCTTCGGCTCCAAGCCGCAGTACTTCGCATAGAGCAGATAACCGCAGATATGCATATTCAGCAGCAGATATCCCCAGAGCACGACGACATCCCAGGCCAGCAGGGAGTAGGGAAAATTAAACTCCCCGAATCCCGGCATGAGATGCCAGAATCTGTCCGGGCGGCCGAGATCGACCGTTACAAACAGAAGGCACATGATGATGGCCGCGATTGCCAGCAGCTCGCCGAGGATAACCACATTGTGCAGATCTTCATTTTTATAGATATAGGCGGGAATTACAAGCATGACCGCGGCAGCTGCAAGGCCGACGACAAAGGTAAAATTGGCAATATACACACCCCAGGAAACCTGATCGGTCATACCCGTCAGGGCAAGGCCGGTTGCGATCTGCCGCGCATAGGAGTGCAGGGCCACAACGCACAGCAGGGTCAGGAGGCCCATCCAGGTGTAGTATATCCTGCTGCCGTGAAAGCTGAGCCTGACAGCCCGAAGAATAAACAGCAGATAGTCGCGCAGCACGTCGATCATCATGGTCGCTACTTATCGAAAAAATAATAGAACCGCGGGATTGTTCCGGCGTCCTCTTTCAAAATATATACGCGCTTTTCCCGCAGAATGTAATTGATCGGGCTTCCGGGATCGAGCACGTTGCCGAACACCCGCGATCCGGTCGGGCAGGCCTCAACGCAGGCCGGATTGAGCCCCCGGCGTACGCGCCCCAGACAGAACGTGCACTTTTCAACCACGCCGCGCGGTCGAATACGGTTGCCGAGATAGGTCATATCGGTTGTAATTTCTCCCACCGGGATCAAGGGCGTAGTGTAATTGAATCTGCGCGCCCAGTACGGACAGGCCGCCATGCAGTAGCGGCAACCGATGCACCAGTTATAATCCACCACGATAATACCGTCAGGTTCCTGCCAGGTCGCATTCACCGGACACACCTTGGTGCAGGGGGCCTTACTGCATTGATGGCACTGCACCGGCATATAATATGTGTCCTTTTGAGGAACTGTCTCCGGATCATAGTAATGATCCGACTTCTCGAGATCCAGCGAGCCTTTTTCCATCTCCAGAACGCGGATATATTGAATCTCGGGGTCGCGCGACGTGTTATTCTCCCGCATACAGGCTTCGACACAGCGCCGGCAGCCGATACAGCGGCCGATGTTCAGGGCATAGGCATACTCAACGCCGGGAAGGGGTTTGGGATCGCTGAGGTTTGCCTGCACGCCGTAGCGCGCGCTGATATCGTCCTCGATGCGCCGCAGAATGGCCTGCATCTCATCAGCGTTCAGGCGCTCATAGTGCCGCTGCAGAAACTCATCGATGGTGATCGACCCCTCGGCATCAAGCAGGGGTGAGAGCGCCCAGCCGAGAGCTGCGGCGCCGGCAGCCGCGGCGGTTCCTATCTTGATAAAGCTGCGCCGGTCAAGCGGGGCGTCGGTGATCTGATCGAGTGTGCGGATTCCGGCGCCGCGCGTTTTTTTTTCATGCTGATTACTCATGCGGCGGCCTTTTTTTTGAAGAGGGCGTGCGGGTTTTCCGCGGGGGCGGCAGTGGTTGCATGGGCTGAAACGCCGGCGCATGCGGATCATGGCACTGAACGCACAGAAGTCTCGTCTGTGGCCCGCGTGCAGGGTCCCAGTACCCGTTTACCCTGCCGTGTATGTTTGCCTTCCAGTCACGATATTCGATATTGTGGCACTTCGCGCACAGCTCAACACTGTTCGTTGACGGTATCTGCCGGCATTCGCGATCAACGTATGCGTCACGGTTATCAGGGTAATGACATACCTGACAGCTCATGTCAGTTCCGTGTCTGAACACAATAGTGCAATGTTCGGCTTCGAGATTAGCGCGGTCGGCAGGGACTTTTAAATCCCGGTGGCATTCCATGCAACTGTAGGTAAATCCGGCGCGATCAAGCTCTAACGCCCGCGGCTCGCCCCTGACCGGCGTCGTATCAAAAGCAATGTGCCGAACCCCGTGTTCCCGTGCACGATCAGTGCCGCCACCTGCGGCTGCCAGAGCAAAAACAACCGTCAGCAGGACAATGCTGCATACAACATACCAGCTGGCCGCGCGCACTGTGAGCATGGATATCCGGTTTACATTAAAAGTCATGATGCAAGAAATTCTGCGCCCGCTTGTGCGATCATCCCATGAAACGATACTTCCTTATTGCCCTGCGGATAGTCACGATAGGCCAGTACAGCTTGTTCAACGATACGCATCACACCCGCGAAATCAGTAAAGGGTGTAACGGTGCGAGCGAGCTGCGGGTGGCGCGAACCGCTGCCTCCGGCAACGACCTTATAACCTTTTTTCTCTATGAAGATCACATCCTTCGGGCAGGCATCAAAGCAGGCCCCGCAGTCAATACAGCGCTCGCGGTCGATGACGGGCTGTCCGTCTTCAAGCGTAACGGCGTCCTCGGCGCAGGCTTTAACACACAGTCCGCACTGCACACAGCCTTCCCTGATCTCCGGTCGAAAACAGCAGATTATGCCGATGTCAGCGAAATAGGGCGACATGCAGCAGTTGGGGCAGCCGATAACAGCCACTCGCAGCACATGGTGTGACATGAGCGGTGTGAGCGCCTTGCGCAGGATAATGTTTGTGGTATTAAGACGTTTAAGCAAGGTTCGTAGAGGCGCGACAATATTTCTTATCATATCGCGCTTATCAGCAGTACAGGCGCCGAATTTTGCCGGGCAGATCTCAATTTTAAAGAGCTCATCGTCATCATCTTCAAAAAACTCATCCGGCAGCTCCACGTCATCGCCCCGGCACATGCGGCGCACCACCTCGGTTGCCTCTTTGCCGAACACGCGCTCATAGCCTTTTTCAACCGCTTTGGCGATTGCCGGAGTGACCGTATCGAGCCCGCGCTGCAGGGCACGGCGCTCGGCATCCATGCGCGCAAACCGGCCCATGATCGGCGGAAGGGGGATTTCTTCAATAATTTTTTCAGCCTCAGCGTCCCAGTTCATGGAATCGTCATTCTCCAGCAATAATTTTCATACTGCAAAATAACAGGGCAGGCACAGGGGCCTGCCCCTGCACTCCAAACTCCCAACTCTGAACTAACCCTTACGCACCTCGCCGGATAATGCCGCCCTCAATGCCGATGGTAACGGTTTCCATGGGCACCTGCGCTCCGGCCGCATCCATGGCTTTTTGAATAATCATGGGCATGCCCCCGCAGCAGGGAACTTCCATAACAAGCACGGTTACGCTTTTGATCACATTGCGCTTAAAAATTTCCGTAAATTTTTGCACATATGCCTCCTGATCGTCCAGCTTCGGACACCCGCACAGCACCACACGGCCCTTAAAAAAATCACGGTGCACGTCAGGATATGCAAACGCCGTGCAGTCAGCGGCCACCAGCAGATCCGCATTCTCAAGAAAGGGCGCATCAGGCGCGACAAGACGCAACTGCACCGGCCATGTGGAGAGCTTCGAATCAGAAGCCCCCCTCTGAGACGGTTTAGACGAGGGACACGCTGCGAACTGACGGGGTTGTACTGACGGACACGAATGGGCAGGCATTCCAGCATCCTGCAATTGCTGCTGAAGCAAACGTTCTTCAACAGCCTTTTCGTCAAACTCTTCGGCCTCACGCTCGATGATAGTAAGCGCGCCCTGTGGGCACTCTCCCAGACAGGCCCCCAGGCCGTCACAATAGCGATCGGCGACCACGTGGGCCTTTCCGTCAACAAGTTCAATAGCCGCTTCCGCGCACGCGATCATACACTGGCCGCAGCCGTCGCAAAGGTCTTCATCAATCTGGATTATTTTGCGTTTGGACTTCATGCGCCTGTTTCCTCGTTTGATTCCGCAATACCCTTTTCTCCCTGCGGGCTTTTATCCGTAACGCTGTCCCCGCGCTGTTTGGGAGTCGCGGGCGAGATTCCAGCAAGGCACTGATCTGCAAACTCGCAGTATTCGGCACATCCGAAATCAAGCTTCGGGTTGGGTACTCTCACACCGCAGCCTTTGCACTTTCGGGAGGTATCATCCTTGAAAAACTCAAGAGTCCGACCGCAGTTCGGGCACGGTGCTTCAAAGATATCACCGGGCTTCCAGTTCTGCGTATCCTGTCCGGGGCATTTCATGCGTGCCTCCCGGCTGTCGTCGATCAGGCGCCCCATAGAGACACCTGATCGCGCAGCACAGTTTAATTAACCAAGAATCGCCTTTAAATCTTCATCCGGGGTCGAGATCGGCTTAATATCAAAGTTTTTCACCAGCACATCAAGGATGTTAGGCGTAATAAATGCCGGCAAAGACGGCCCCAGCCTGATGTCCTTGATGCCCAGATGCAGCAGCGTCAGCAGGATCGCCACGGCTTTCTGCTCATACCATGACAGAATCATGGACAGGGGCAGGTCGTTCACGCCGCAGTTGAAAGCGCCGGCAAGCGCAACGGCAATCTGCACGGCTGAATAGGCATCATTGCACTGCCCGATGTCAAGCAGACGCGGTATGCCGCCGATATCGCCGAGGTCTTTGTCGAAAAAGCGGAACTTGCCGCAGGCAAGCGTGAGCACCACGCAGTCTTTAGGAATTTTCTCAACGATCTCGGTATAGTAATTACGACCGGGCTTTGCGCCGTCACAGCCTGCAACCAGGAAGAAGTGCCTGATCGCCTTGCCTTTGACCGCCTCGATAACCTGACCGGCAACGCCAAGCACCGCGTTTCTGGCGAAACCGACCATGACTGATTTGCCTTTGGCATCTGCTGCAAAGCCCGGAAGTTCCTGCGCCCTCTTTATCACAGCAGAAAAATCGCCATTCTTAACATGCTTCACACCAGGCCAGCCAACGAGACCGGTTGTAAAAATATTGTCCTTGTAGGACTCAACCGGCTTCTGAATGCAGTTGGTGGTCATAAGGATTGCGCCCGGAAACGCGGCGAATTCCTTGGCCTGATTCTGCCAGGCTGTGCCGTAATGGCCGTAGAGATGGCTGTATTTCTTAAGACCCGGATACCCGTGGCAGGGCAGCATTTCACTATGCGTATACACGGTAATCCCTTTGCCCTCGGTCTGTTTAAGGAGCGTTTCTAAATCCTTGAGATCGTGACCTGATACAAGAATGGCTTTGCCCTTTTTGTGACCCAAGGACACTTTTGTCGGCACCGGGTGACCGTAAGCACCGGTGTTGCCGGCATCAAGCAGCTCCATAACCCTCAGGTTGACCTCACCGGTCTTCAGTGCAAGGCCTACCCATTCATCAGCGCCCAGGTTTTTGTTGAACGGAGCAGCCAGGGCTTCATAAATAAAGTCGTAAACCTTTTGATCTTCCTGACCCAGAATGCGGGCATGGTCAGCGTAGGCCGCAACGCCCTTGATGCCGAACAGCACAATGTGCTGCAGGGAGAGCAGATCAGGGTTGATAGAGGCATCAGCCTTCAATCCGGCTGCAGCAGCCTGTGACACGAGGCCGTTTATATCGCCTGCAGGCTTGAAAGTGGCAGCATCCTCTTTAAAAGAGGCCCCTGTCTTTTTCTTGAGTTCCTCACGGTATGCGACCGCCCGTGTGATAAACGCGGGGAAGCGTTCAGGATCGAAATTCACGTTGGTCAACGTTGTAAAAAGCGCCTCCGCCGTGAATGCGCCGAGTCCGTCAGCCTTGACACCCTTTTTGCCGGCCTCAACTGCATACAGCGATAAACCCCGCAGGGCATATACCAGCAGATCCTGCAATGCAGCGACCTCGGGGTTTTTCCCGCATACGCCGCCGATGCTGCAGCCCTGCCCTTTTGCCGTCTGTTCGCACTGGTAACAAAACATTTTTTCTGCCATGGTTGTTCCTCCTCAGGTTCATTGTTAATGATGGTGCATTCTTACACCATCCTGCTTTCTGAATCAAGTATAGCCTGCTTGTGCCTTATGGCGCATTGACATAAGTCAAGAAAAGACATTTTTTAAAAAAATTATGCAATTATTTTTGAAAAGACAAACAGGGGGCGTTAGCTAAACCGACCTGCAGGACAGGCACAACCGAAGGAATTCAGGCAGATTATGTGATGGGAGAGTCGTTTTCAGGCTTCAGGCTTTGGAAGCTGAGCGAAAACAGCGGGCTTTTTAAGCGATGCAAACTGCACTTCCAGCGCGGACTTTGCGGTCATGAAGCGCTCAAGCTCGGGCCCCTGCAGGATACGGTTTGGCTGGCTTTTGATGCTGGCGGGATTGAGATTGCGTCCGTGATGCAGCACTTCGTAATGCAGATGCGGCCCGGTCGACAGTCCGGTCGAACCGACATAGCCGATGACCTGCCCCTGCCTGACGCGCACCCCGGGGCGTATGCCCTGGGCAAAACGGCGCATATGGGCATACAGCGTGTTGTAGCTGCCGGAATGGCGCAGGCGCACGACATTGCCGTAATCGCTTTTATAACCGGCTGATTCAACCACACCGTCGCCGGAAGCCATGATCGGGGTTCCCGACGAAGCCGCAAAATCAAGGCCCTTATGCATGCGGCTGTAGCCCAGAATCGGATGCCGCCGCCGGCCGAAGCCGGATGAAATGCGGGCGCCTTCGATCGGCGTTATCATCAGGTTTTTTTTCAGGCTGCGGCCCTGGGCGTCAAAATAGTCGCTGTCACCACTCTTGTCGAGGTACTGATACAATGCCAGGCGGCGGCCCCCTGTCGTCAGGGCGGCATAGGAAACCGTGCCTTTGCTGAAGGCCTTTCCGTCGCCGTCAACCTTCATGTCGTACATTATTTCAAAGGTGTCGCCGGGCTGAATGTCGCGCTGGAAGTCGACATCATAGGCATAGGCATTGACGACCGGCAGAAGCATCTCAAAGGGAACGCCATTGGCGGCAGCAGACTCATACAGGCTGGAATCGATTTGGAACTCGGCGCACATAGTGCGGGATTCACATTCGCGCACAATTTCATTCGCCGTAAAGCCATCGCTGCCGCAGCGGTCGACCGTGACCTCGCGCACGGGATCAAGCTTTATATTGAGCGATTTAAAGGCCGGCGATGCTTCCTGCGGAGACTCATAGGTAATCGTCAGGCACTGGTCTTTGCTGAGCCTGCGCGGGTTGAAAACCTGCTTCAGGGCGCCGATAACACCGTGGGCCTCGTCCCGGGCCAGGCCTTCACGCACCAGCAGGTCCAGCAGCGTATCGCCGCGTTTAACCACGATATCCCTGGTCAGAACTTTGGGGTCGCACTGCTCCTGTGCCGCCAGCCGGGCCATGCCGCCCTGTCCAGCATACGGCGCGCCGGAGAGCATCCCGGCTGAACCGTCAGCAGGAACAGCCGATGTCAGCACGGCACAGTCGGCGACGATCTTTTCGAGCGTTCCGGGCAGCAGCATCTCGGCGTGCATGGGGTCACGTGCAAGCATGCGCCCCGTAACAATGCTCAGCATAAGGCACAGCAGGAGTGACGGTATCAGCATCCAGACGCGCGTTTTAAGCCGGCTGCAGAGGAAACCGCGGTCCGCGACCAGGTCGGATAGCTCACCTGAGCGGATATAGGCCTTTGCGCGGATGTAATCAAAACGGCGGTCAGTCATGCGTTGTGTGCGTATTCCGGGGGAAAAGTTTCAACCGTATGCAGTACATTAACGTATCGGGCCAACAGCCCCTTCGCCTGAAAACTATTATTATGCGAAATTATAAAACATACTGTTTTTGTATGTCAATGTTTTTTTCAACACAATATATTGTTGTTTTACAATCTGAAAAAAGCAGGCAGATGCCGGCTGCACGCATTTGGCTGTCTCGGGCAAGGAGACATCATCACGGGAGTCACGAAAAAAATTCCCGTTTCCCCCGGAGGAGAAACGGGAATGTATAAACTAAAAAAGCACCAATATACGCACCTTACTTGATAAGCGGGGCAATAACCAGGGCCACAACGCTCATGAGCTTAATGAGGATATTCAGGGACGGGCCGGATGTGTCCTTGAAGGGATCGCCGACCGTATCACCGATAACAGCGGCTTTATGGGCATCGGAACCCTTGCCGCCGTGATGGCCTTCCTCGATGTATTTCTTGGCATTGTCCCAGGCTCCGCCGGCATTGGCCTGAAAAATTGCCAGCAGCACGCCGGTAACCGTACAACCGGCCAGCAGACCGCCGAGGGCTTCCTTATCGAGATAGCCGAACGCAACCGGCACTATAATCGCCATCAGACTGGGGGCAACCATTTTTCTCAAAGAAGCCTTGGTTGAAATTTCAACGCACTTGGCGTATTCGGCCTTGGCCTTGCCTTCGAGCAGTCCGGGAATTTCGCGGAACTGGCGGCGCACCTCAACGATCATATCCTTGGCAGCCTCACCGACCGCCTTCATGCTCATTGAGGAAAACAGGAAGGGCAGCATGGCGCCAATGAACAAACCGGCCATAATATCGGGCTGAGTCAGGTCAAGAACACCCACCCCGGCCTGAACACGATACGCGGCAAAAAGAGCCAGCGCAGTCAGGGCGGCCGATCCGATGGCAAACCCCTTACCGATTGCAGCGGTGGTGTTGCCGACCGCGTCAAGCATGTCGGTACGCTCACGCACTTCTTTGGGCAGCCCAGCCATTTCAGCCAGACCGCCGGCATTGTCGGCAATCGGACCGTAGGCATCAACCGCAAGCTGAATGCCGGTGGTTGAAAGCATGCCGAGGGCGGCAATAGCAATGCCGTACAGGCCGGCAAAATAGTACGAGGTAATAATGGCACCGGCAATACAGAGCGTGGTCAGACAGGTGGAACTCATGCCGGTTGCCATACCGGCGATAATGGTGGTAGCCGGACCGGTTTCGGATTCAGCAGCGATTTTTCTGGCCGGCCCCTTGTCCTTTGACGTGTAGTATTCAGAAAAAACACCCACGAGCACGCCGGCGATCAGGCCGAAGATGGTGGCAAAAAAGATACCACTGCCGGTGATATCCTGGCCGGCGATGTTGATTGAACTCGGGATCAGCTTTACGCTGACATAATAGGTTACCGGCAGCATGACGATGGCTGCGCCGAAGGTGCCCTTGTTGAGCGCGGCCTGCGGGTTGCCGCCTTCAGTGACTTTGACGAAAAATGTGCCGATAATTGAAACGACAATACCGGCCCCGGCAATAACAAGCGGCAGGATCACGGCGTTGAATGAAGCTCCGTCAAAACCGATTGCCGTTGCTCCCAGCACCATGGCGCCGACAATAGCACCGACATAGGATTCAAAAAGGTCAGCACCCATGCCGGCCACATCACCGACATTGTCGCCGACATTATCAGCAATGGTTGCCGGGTTGCGGGGGTCATCCTCAGGGATACCGGCCTCAACCTTGCCGACGAGATCTGCACCCACGTCAGCCGCCTTGGTATAGATACCGCCGCCGACCCTGGCAAACAGCGCGATTGATGAAGCGCCCAGTGAAAAACCGGACAGGACCGTGACGACGCTTTCAATGTTGCTGGAATGGTCACCCAGCAAACCGAAATTTCGATAAGCATAGAGCAGAACGCCTAGGCCGAGCAGGGACAGGCCGACCACGGAAAAACCCATAACCGTGCCGCCGGAGAAGGCGACTTTGAGTGCGCCGTTCAAACTGGTGCGGGCTGCATTGGTTGTGCGGGCATTGGCCGCAGTGGCAACCCTCATTCCGAAAAAACCGGAAAGCGCGGAACAAAAAGCTCCCACCACAAATGACACGGCAATCAGCGGGCTGGTATAGGTACCCTCAATCGCACCGCCCCTGTTCAGGAATGCCAGTATCGCGGCAACGCACACCACGAACACAGCCAATATCTTATACTCGCTGGCCAGAAACGCCATGGCGCCTTCGCGCACGTAGCCGCAGATTTCCTTCATGCGGTCGGTGCCCATGTCCTGCTTGTTGATCCAGCTGGCTCTGACGTAGGCAAACAGCAGGGCCAGGATTCCAAACAGCGGAATCGTAATCATTAACCATTCCATAGCAAACCTCCTTTACTGTGTGATTAATATGTCTACTGCGTACTTCTGTTAGTATTCGCCGGAACGATGAAATTCGTTCATAGCGACCTGCGGCCCGTCGTTAAACAGAACCGTAATACAATGTATGGTTTTCCGGATCACCTCCTTCAGGCAGGCTGTTTCACTATCCGAAAAATTCTGTAAAACATACTCAACGGGAGAAATCGATGACGGGGGCTTGCCGATACCGACCCGGATGCGCGTAAAACCGGAATGGCCTGTATGCTGTTCAATGGATTCAATGCCACGATGACCGGCGCTGCCGCCTCGAAGTTTGATTCTCAGCTGTCCAAACGATATATCCATATCGTCATGGATAACGGTGATGTGTGCAGGGGTAATGTTATAGTATGCCGCCAGTGCTGCGACGGATTCACCGCTGCGGTTCATGAACGTCAGCGGCTTTGCGATAATTGTTTTCCGGGCGGCTACAAACCCGACACCATAGACCGCCTGAAAATTGTTTTTATACAGGGGAATTGCGTATTCCCGGGAGAGCTGATCGACGGCACAAAATCCGATATTGTGCCGCGTCGTGCTGTATTCCGGACCCGGATTACCCAGGCCGACAATCAGTCTCACCCCGCAACCGTTCCCTGGTATACTTTAAGTTGCGGCCGGTGCAGGCTCACCGGAGGCCGCGGCGGGGGCTTCACCCTCAGCGCCTTCCTTGACAGCAGCCGGTGCCATAATGTTGACGACGGCTGCCGCGGGATCAGTGAGCAACTGAACATTTTCAGGCAGCTGCAGATCGCTGACATGAATGGAATCACCAACCTGCATATGCTCGATATCAAGATCTACATGCGACGGTATGTCGGCGGGCAGGCCCTTTATTTCGATTTCGCGCAGGATATGGCGCAGAATACCGCCGAGCTTGACGCCTTCAGGTTTACCATGCAGCCGGATGTGCACCGGTGCGACGACCGGCTCGTCCATTTTAACGGCAAAAAAGTCAATATGCTCGATATACTGCTGCAGTGGATGGCGCTGAATTTCCCTGATCATAACCTTTTTTCCGGCCCGAGCGGCGGCGCCCTCGATTTTCAGGTCGAAAAGCTGGTACTCGGCGTCAGCTTCACATCCGGGCTTGAACATTTTATTCAACAAAATCCCGTCTACCGTTATGCTGACCGGCTCATAGCCGTGCCCGTAAACCACGGCAGGAATTTTATCAGCCCGTCGCAGGGAACGGGCATATCCCTTGCCGCTTTGCTCACGTTTGGTCGCATGAATTGTAATTGTTGCGCTCATGATGTCTCCTTGGGTGTTGATTGATGTGCTGCGCCTGATGCGCTTTTTTATATATGAAACAGTGAACTGACCGAATCGTTTTTATTAATGCGCTCAATAGCCTCGGCGAACAGCTCTGCAATCGACAGTACCTTGATCTTGCCAAGCGTGCGACCCTCGTCGCTGAGCGGAATTGTATCGGTAATGATCATTTCCTCAAGGCATGAATTACGGATGCGCTCAACGGCCTTGCCTGAAAAAACCGCATGTGTGCAGCAGGCCGCGACCGATTTTGCACCGCGCTCGCTGAGCGCGCTGGCCGCATTGGTCAGCGTGCCGGCAGTGTCGACCATATCATCAACAATCAGGGCGTTTTTACCCTCAATGTCGCCGATGATATTCATAACCTCAGCCTCATTGGGGCGCAGCCGGCGTTTGTCGATGATGGCAAGCGAGGCGCCGATAAGCTTGGCATAGGACCTCGCGCGCTCAACACCGCCGGCATCCGGAGACACAATCACCAGATCATCATGGCGGTATTTCTCCTTGAAATAGGATACAAACACCGGGGCGGCAAAAAGGTTGTCAACCGGTATATTGAAAAAGCCCTGGATCTGGCCGGCATGCAGATCAATTGTCAGCACGCGGCTCGCGCCCGCCGTGGTCAGCAGATCGGCAATCAACTTCGCGGAGATAGGCGCCCGTGGTGCA